>Ga0123356_10001585_pt1 | contig 25010 bp, 14 predicted proteins | sample TergutEmb28metaG_2_FD_92546 | JGI IMG/M metagenome (GOLD analysis project Ga0123356, IMG submission 92546) | Embiratermes neotenicus P3 segment gut microbial communities from Petit-Saut dam, French Guiana - Emb289 P3 | ecosystem: Host-associated > Arthropoda: Insects > Digestive system > Gut ...
GTATGAAACAAAGCTTGGCCGGGAAACTCTTGAAATGCTGGGTGAAAAAATCGGCTCCGACGTGCCGTTCAGCATAGACGGCGGAACAAAACTTGCGGAAGGCAGAGGAGAAAAGCTGACAGATCTGCCCTCCATACCTGATTGTTATGTGGTGATATGCAAGCCGTCATTTTCCTGCTCTACACCGGAACTCTTTAAGCTCGTTAAATGTGAGAAAATCCGCGCGAGACCTGACACTGAAGGCATTATAAAGGCACTTGAAGATGGAAATCTGGGTGGTTTGGCAAGACGGATGTACAACGTTTTCGAAGATATCCTTCCCCGCGGAAAGCAGGAAATAGCCGAAATAAAGAGCGTTATGCTTGAAAATAACGCTCTTGGATCAATAATGACAGGCTCCGGATCATCTGTTTTTGGACTGTTCGATAAAAAAGAAAACGCAGAAAATGCTTATAAGCAGCTGAAAGAGAACTATAAAGATTGTTTCTTAACAGAACCGGTTTAACCCCAATTTGTTTCTCCATCGGGGCGTAACGGGTCGAATACATCTCTGGCGCTATAGAATTTTAAATGTCTTTCATAGGCTGATCTGGACTGTACACTTCTAAGTGTGATCCCGTCTACAGCCATCCTGTCCATCACCACGGCGGGGAGATCGCCTCTTACCCGCACAAAGTTTTCTCTTCCTACAGATGCAAACATCCGAAATCCAAGATCGTTAACATAGAACCTCAGGGCAGGTCCTGATGTCGCACTGAAATCATCACCATCGAGTCTTGACCCGTGCCCGTATATCATGATCACAGTTTCTCCGACAAGAGAAGCTACTTCGTCATTCCATCTTTCAGCATCTGTCTTTATACGCTCGAGAGATGAACGTTCAAACCTCAAATGCGCCCAACTGTGAGATGCCCAGTACCAGCCGGTTTCGTTAAGCCTCTTGATAACAGGCTCTGCCCGGCGTATCTCCATCCTGCGGTTCATACGAAATTCTTCTGAATTGTTATCTCTGTTTGATTGTGTCTTATACCCTAAAATCCCGTGAAGACCTGTCTGTGCAATGCAGCCTTTTGCGCCGTTATGAGAAAAATCAGGATTCTCCCGTATAAATTTATCAAGGATCGTTATTGCCGTTAAATCCTGCGTTACGATCGGGTTGCCGTTTGGATCGATACCCTCTGCCCAAACTTCACCATCCGGACCGATGATATACCTGTGCATAAAAGCGTTGACCGGCTCTAAATGGAATGTAAGATCATCAAATGATAAAACGATCGGCTTTTTACCCTCGGGAACCATAAAAGGATCTTTACGCCGCATCCTTAACTGACCTTCTGCATTGGTAAACTCCTCCCAGACATCATGCATGCTGACCAAAACGTAATTTTTCCTGTGCAGGTTTTCCAAGACCTTGTTAAACTCGTGAACAGTAAGCATGTAATCATCCAGATTATGAGGATCTCTGCGATTTGGGAAAGCAAGTTCGGGATATGCTATGACTTCGTGGAAAAACAGGTGTTCAGGATTGCCATTATACTCGACAAGGTTCACAGGTATCGGCACAGGGGTGAGTACCGGTGCAGGCGTTGATGTCGGTTCCGGTGTCTCCTCGGCAGGCTCCGGAGTTGGCTGCGGTAAATTATCACCGGGTCTTCCAAAACACCCAGAAACGACTCCCAGGCATATGATTATAGCCAGAAGCAGTTTAAATATTCGATTCACTATCATTATTATTGCACCTCAAAAACTCAAACCATAAGGCTTAATTACGCACAATCAAAATCATTATACCACAAAAAGTGAAAAAACACAAGATATATACTTTTTCCGGAGGCTAAACACAATAGAGTGAATTACAGTGAACTATAACAGAGTGATTGATCTGCCACTGCAAAATAATATTTTACTGTCCTTGATTTGGTACAGGTAGGGTGTTATTCTATTGATACTGTTAAAAACGGGAGGATTTCTTTGCTAAATATTCTTCTAGGGCGAGCCGGGACCGGTAAAACCAACGACATTATGAATGAAATCAAGCGCAGGATCAAAACCGGCGAAACCGGAATGATGCTGATCGTTCCTGAGCAGTATTCTCACGATGCGGAGAGGCATCTATGTACAGTCTGCGGTGACAGGCTGTCTCTCCATGCAGAGGTTTTGAGTTTTACAAGATTGTGCAGCAATGTGTTGTCGGAAACAGGAAATGCAGCACGCCCGCAGCTTACCGAATCCGGACAAATATTGGCAATGTTTCGGGCTCTGGAAGCCGTTGCACCGGGTTTAAGGGTTTTTGGAATAAAAAGAATGCGCACCGAGGTTATAACCATGCTTCTGGAGACAGTTAAAGAGTTTAAAACACTGAACATCACTCCACATGTACTGGAAAGAGCTGCAGAGCAGACCTCAAATCCACTTTCAGACAAATTACGCGATCTGGCATTGATCTACGATTCATATGACGCTTTGTTACATATCCACGGCGGAGACGCAACAGAACGTCTGTCATTGCTTGCTGATTGCATAAGTGAGAGTTCAGTCGGAAGTAAAGGACATATTTTCTTCGACGGATTTACCGATTTCACAGCGCTGGAGCTAAACGTCATCGAAGAATTGCTGAAAAAAGGTGCAAACATAACCATCTGCCTAACCTGCGACATGAATGACACCGGCGAAATATTCAAGATCCCGCAAAGAACAGTCGCACAACTCACCAGACTTGACAAAACAGGTGGCAGCATTTTGTCCGGAGAGACAAGGCACCCCTCCCCCCGCAGGATTGGTCTCATGTCACATCCCCCTTCTCCTCGCAGTATTGGTCCCCTGTCACAACCCCTGTCTTATGCTCCTGAGCTTAGTTTTCTCGAAAAGCATCTTTTTGAGGATTCGCCTCCAAAGTTTCCCAGGTCCGATGATGATGCTCATAATGATTCTGATGTTATCAAGCTTTACAGAGCGCCGACGCGGTATGTTGAATGTGAGTATGCAGCGTATGAGGTTTTGAAGCTTGTGAGGAGCGGGTACAGATGGCGTGATATTGGTGTTATGGCTCGTGATTGGGAGGAATACGGGTCTATATGTGAGAACGTCTTTGAAAAGTATGGAATTCCTTACTTTACAGGAGGCAAAGCTGATATACTGAATAAACCTCCTATGGCACTGATCGATGCAGCACTTGAGATCGCAACATTTGGGTGGGAGTATAAATCAATTTTTAAGTATCTTAAAACAGGGTTGATCGATGTAACAGCCGATCAGTGTGCTCTGCTCGAGAATTATGTCCTAAAATGGCAGATACGCGGGTCAATATGGAATAAAAAATGGACGATGCCGGTATCAGGCTACAGTAATGCAAAACCCGAGGATGATATACAACTGGTTCAAATCAACAAGCTGCGGTTAAAGATAGTAAAACCGTTGCAATTACTACGTGACGGGATAAAAGGGGAATCTCCGGCGGAGGCAAAACTAAAGACATTATACGATTTTCTACGGGATATCAAGCTGCCGCAACAGCTAGCGAAAAAGACAGATGATTTCGCCAAGAGGGGAGAAATGCGATTATCTGACGAATACTCACAGTTATGGGATATCACTGTTGATGCGATAGAGCAAATGTACACAATAATCGGAGATGACAAGCTTACGGCAGCAGAATTCCACAAATTGCTGATCCTTGCACTGTCACCAAACAATGTTGGCGTTATACCTGTATCCCTTGACAGAACACAGCTTGGCGGTATGGCAATGAGCCGCCGCCGGGATTTAAAATCCCTTATAATACTTGGAGCTACAGACGATAATCTACCCGCGATGAGTAAAAACTCCGGTGCATTGTCCGATAACGAGCGGATCATGCTCCGAAAACTGGGAACAGATATTATTGCCGGACTTGATGAGCGGTTGTACAGGGAAATGAATATGCTTTATTCAACACTCACACTTCCATCAGAAAAACTCGTTTTAATATACTCAACAGGCGAAAACCAACGACCATCGTTCATAAACAAGCGACTGTCTGAGATGTTCAGCGTACCCGATAAAGTGTTGAACAAAGAAGAATACATGGCAATAGCAAAAACACCATACACAGAACTGATGTATTGCATGCGGGAGAGAGACTTGCAATTACTACACAATTTCAATTCACGGCGAGATGGACTCACAAAAAGATCATCCGATAGACTTTATGGCGAAAAATTTTCAATGTCAGCTACACGGGTCGATAGCTTCTATTCGTGTCCATATAAATATTTCTTAAAAAACGGACTAAAACTTGAGCCGCGCAACCGTGCTGAGTTTGACGCGATGACAGCAGGCAACTTTATGCACTTTGTTTTAGATAATGTTTTTCGTGAACTTAAAAGCAGCACAGGATTTAGAAATATCGACGAGAAAATATATTCGGATTTGATAAAAAAATACACCGATGAGTTTATAAAAGATGTTCTTGTAAACTTTGAAGGTAAAAGCGTTCGTTTTGAGTATTTATTTAAACGTTATAAAAGTGATGTTGAATACGTAGTGCGGGACATGATAGAAGAGCTTGGAAATTCAAGCTTTGAACCGCTTGATTTTGAGCTGGATATGAGAGAATTGTCAGAGACGGAACAAGGTTTTATTGACAGAGTTGACGGGTATGAATATAAAAATAAGCTATTCCTGCGGGTTCTGGACTATAAAACACGCAAGAAGGCTTATTCGTTTGAACTGTCAGACATTCTAAACGGCAGAGATATGCAGATGCTGATTTATCTTTTCGCATTACAAAGATACGGGAATACAAGATATGGCAAAGAAGTCGATCCTGCCGGCGTTTTATATATCCCTGCAAGAGATGTGATCCTTACCATTTCACGTGATGCAACAGACGAAGAAATTCAAAAGAAACGGGTAGGAGAAATGCGGCGCAGCGGGCTGATCCTCAATGATCCGGATGTGATCGAATCCATGGAACATGGTGGATCTAAGGATTATTTACCTGTGAAATCAACAAAAGAAGGTGGCTTTACAGGAGATAGCCTTGTAAGCACAAAGCAGCTGGATCTTTTATCAAAGCATGTGCAGTTTATGTTGGAAAATGCAAAAAAGAGCATTAGTGACGGTCTTATCAATTGTACTCCATACTATAAAAGTGAAGGCGATAACGCATGTGTTTACTGTGATTATAGCTCTATCTGTGCCTTTGATGAAGAGCTTGGGGACAAGTTCAATTTTGTGGATAAAATGAAATCGGAAGAAGTCTGGAAAGTGTTGGAAACTTATGAGGGATAGCACGATCAAATTTACACGTGAGCAGCAAGCCGCTATCGATCACCGGGGCGGATCATTACTTGTTTCTGCTGCTGCCGGTTCAGGAAAAACGAAGGTTCTTGTTGAGCGCTTGCTTAGTCATATCAATGACGGTCATAATATCGATGAGTTTCTTGTTATTACGTACACACGCTCTGCTGCCTATGAGCTTCGTGAGAGGATCCATGAGGAATTACTCTCAAGGCTGGCGGAATCGCCCGGTAATGTGCGTTTACGGCGTCAGGTGCTGCTGTGCAGAGGTGCCTCGATAGATACGATCCATACCTTTTGCTCTGACATACTGCGGGAAAGCGCTCATTTAGTCAAACTCCCTCCGGATTTTCGTGTTGCAGACGAGAGCGAAAGCCTTCTGATAATGAATGCTGTTGTTGATTTGCTTTTAAGCAAAAGTTACGAGAATCTTGATGACAATATTGGATTTTCCTCTCTTCTTGATGTCGTTGCCGAGGGCAGAGATGATAAACGATTGATCGAAGTGATAATAGATATACATAAAAAATTGCAAAGCACACTGGATCCAAGGGCATGGCTGGAAGATCAAATTGAAAAGCAAAAAACAGACGGGATCCGGGATGTTGCAGAAACAGAAGCCGGAAAATATCTCTTAAAAAGGCTGTCCGGTTTAGTTGAATATTGCTTAAATGAGATGCTGGATCTTAAAGATAAAATGAAACAATATCCGATATTTGAAGATAAATATTCACAAAGTATTAATGTAACGATTCAACAGATTTCTGCGCTTTTAAAGTCGTTCGATGCAGGATGGGATACAGCCGGACAGAATCGAAACATAGAATTTCCCCGCCCGAAGCCGGTAAAAGGATATGAAGAGTTTAAGTCAATCCGTTCAAATTGTCAAAAAGAGCTCAAAAAATGCAGTGCAGAACTTGAAATAAGCTCGTCAGAACACATAAAAGATATGAACGCAGTAAGCGTAGCAATTACAGCGTTATTAAGACTTTTGCTCGAATTTGACTCTGTATATTCAGAAGAGAAACGCCGCCGTGGTGTTGTTGACTTCTCTGATCTTGAACATTTGACGCTCTCTCTACTTGTTGATATCAGCTCCGGTAAAAAGACAGAGCTTACAAAAAACATTTCGGGCAGATATCGGGAGATCCTGGTTGATGAATACCAGGATGTGAATGCAGTACAAGAATATATATTCAGTGCACTATCGAACAATAGCAGCAATGTGTTTATGGTCGGTGATGTTAAACAGTCGATATATCGATTCCGTCTTGCCGATCCGTCTATATTTTTATCAAAGTATAATAAGTATACAGAATTTGACTTTGATAATGAAACTAACGAATGCACATATGGAGGTCTGAAAATCCATTTATCTCAAAATTTTCGATCCGGAGATGGCATAATCGAAGCAGTCAATCAAGTTTTTAAGCGCATTATGTCGACTGGTTTTGGAGATATTGAGTATTCGGTCAGGGAAGAGCTGATCGCCGGAAGAGCTGGTGCGAAAGGAAAGCAAGGAAAGAAAGGAAAACCTTACAGTGATCGCAGCATCAATAGCAGCGTCGAAATGGATGTATTATGTATGAGCGATTTCGATACTGAACCCGATGAAGACAGCCCGAACTTACTCAAAATCGAAGCAGACCATTTAGCAGATCGCATAGAAGAGCTGATGAACAGTTCTTATTGTATACCTGATGGCGAGAATGAAAAGCGGGGGATCAAATATTCGGACATTGTGATCCTGCTGCGATCTATGAAAGGAAGAGCATGGCAGTATGCAGCATCCCTGACAGAAAAAGGAATTCCGGTCGAGTTTCAAGGTAGTGAAGGCTTCTTTGATACCTTTGAAATCACCTGTGCATTGTCATTATTGGCTGTAATTGATAATCCTCTTCAGGATATTCCGCTCGCAGCAGTCTTAAACGGACCGGTATATAGCTTTTCTGCAGATGATTTAGCAGAAATACGTACAAATTCATTCAAAGAAAGTATGTATGACGCACTAAAACTATCAGCAGAACACGAAATAGAGTCGTGCGAAACATCCCTGAAATGCAGGAAAGTGCTAAGTGACATAGAAGAGCTGCGTTCTGTTATGGCTGACATGTCTGCTGACAGGTTCATATGGCACGTTTTTAATAAGACAGGACTGTTAGGACTGGTCAGCGCCATGAAAAACGGTGAAAAAAGACGAAATAACCTGATTATTTTAGCGGAAATCGCACAAAAAATCGAAAAAAACGGGTATAAAGGACTGTTTGGCTTTTTAACTTACATACGAGATCTTCGTGAAAAGGGCTTCGAAATATCAGGCGGAAAAAATAGTTTGATCTCAAGCTCAGGAGCAACAGATTCTGTAAAAATAATGAGTATACATCAGTCGAAGGGATTAGAGTTTCCTGTTGTGATTTTGGCTAATACATCTAAGCTGTTTAATTATAAAGACTCGATAAAGAGTTCAGTATTTCATACTGACTTAGGACTGGGTATGATGCTGATAGACAGAAAACGCAGAGTTAAGTATACAACATTGGCAAGATCGGCAATTCAACTTAAACTGAATGATGAAATGTTGTCTGAAGAACTTCGCGTTTTGTATGTAGCAATGACTAGAGCCAGAGAAAAGCTGATAATTTCATCCATATTTAAGAATTCTACTCGCATTTTTGAAAAGATCGATCTGCTTCCTCCGGGAAAACTTGTACCGCAAGCTATGAAATCATTGCGCTGCACCGCTGAATGGATCATTGCCGGTGCCCGTTATGATACATATGATGGAGAAGCAGCTGCTGCAGGAACAGGGTCAAATGCTATCCAGATAAACAGAATCGATGCCAGTACGTGTCGTGTCAAGCTTCCTGAAACTCAGCCCGGGGTGGTGGAAAACCGGGAGTTGCAAAACCCGGAAGCAAAAACAGAAGGAAAAATAGTGTTGCAAAATCTACCTGTAGACTTCTCATTTAAATACCCATATGAAAGTGCAATCGATCTACCTTCTAAACTAACAGTGACCGGATTGTCTGCTTTGTCCGATCCGGAAGCGGAGAGAGCTTCGTGGACAAGATCTATCTCAGATGAAGAGAAAATATTCGCTGCCCCATCGTTTACATCAGAAAAGAGGAAAAAAACAGCCGCAGAGCATGGAATACTACTGCATCACATAATGCAGCATATAGACTACGAAACGGTGTCAGCTGAACCTGATATAAAGAGTGTCGATAAAGCGCTGCAATTGCTAGTGTCGTCGGGTTATATCACACATGAAGAGACTCTTGAGGTAAATAAGAAAAAGATAATGAAACTCTTTGATTCCGAGTTAGGCGGTCGTATGATTTCCGGTAAAAATCAACAGAAAGAGTTCAAATTCTCTATTTTACGCCCCGCAAAAGAGTATTTCCCATGTGACGGAGATGAAGAGATCCTGCTGCAAGGAATTATAGATTGTTTCTTTGAAGAGGATGATGAGATCGTGATCGTGGACTTTAAAACCGACAAAGTCTCTAAGGCAACGATAAATGAAAAAGCGCAGCTATACACTCCGCAACTGGATGCATATGCTGCCGCTTTACATCTTATTACCGGCAAAAGGATAAAAGAACGAATAATCTACTTCTTTTCGGTCGATTCTGCATTTTATCTATAAATATCTCACAAAATATCGATCTTACGTTTTTGTGTCTCTAAATCTATTGGTCAATTTCCATCAAGCTTCTTCCACGGTATATCGACAGGAGCGTCCTTTGAAATAATATCATAGATATGCAGCAGGAGAGGGTAGTCTTTTTCATTTGCTTTTCCAAGTTCAATGCAAGTAAGGATAGCCTTACTTATCCTTTCGGCAATAACAACAGACTCCAGAGTTATGCCGCTGAGCTCGTTAAGCGCATACTCGAGATTGTGTCCCAATCCAAGTAACGTTCCAATCTTACGTGTTCTGCCGCCGAATACAGTTACGTATAAATCGCCGGCTCCGTAATCCAGATTACTGTCACAATATCCATACAAAGCAAGTAGCTTCCGCATTTCACGAATGCTTTGTCCGAACAAAGCTGCCTGCGAGTTGTAATGAACGATATCCCCCTCTTTTAAAGAGAGTCCGAGTGCGAGCGTAACTGCCATCGCATAAGCATTTTTCATTGCAACAGCAAACTCAAAGCCCTCGATATCAGTTGTCAGATTTATGTGATAATATGGAGTGTCAAGCAATTCCTTACACTTGATCAAGGTTTTAATATCATTGCCGCAGAAGCCAATGCACGTATTATCGTGATCAGCAAGCTCATAGCTTGTGCAAGGACCGCCGATCGCACAATAATCACCTTCCGGATCCAGTTCACTATAATACTTTGGAAATGATTTAAGAGTTCCGTCCGGCATGTTGAGCATCCCCTTGGTTACAGATAAAACGGGGATGTTTTTAGGCAATTGAGTAAGGATAACCTTACCGAACCAATCAACACCAAAACTGCTTACTCCACTTATAATAAGATCAACATCAGTCAGAGCAGACTCAAGTTCCTCAAGCTTATACAACTCAACACAAGCCGGGAGAAATCTCTTAAGACCGGTATGATACCCGGTTTCTTTAGCGTGATCGATTATTTCATTATCAAGCATCGTACCTACTAAACGAACAGTATGTCCGTTTGTCCGGGCGGGAAAACTCATCGCAGATCCCATTGCACCTGCACCGATAACTGTAATAACACTCATCATAAACTCCTTGCTGATATATTATATAATATATTAATATTCTATAGCTTGTGATAATAGACAAGTATGAGTATAATACATAAGTGAAAAAAATGACAGTGATATTTAACCGGGCAGGAATAACATAATCGAACCGTTCAGGAGTAACATAATTTAACTGTTCAGGAGTAAACTTAATGGATCGAGCAAGCAAATATGATCTTGTTAAAGGCAGCATTGTTAATAAGCTGTTTTTTGTTGCCGGTCCGATCATAATGACGCAGATATTCCAGATGGCTTATAACCTGACAGATATGTTCTGGCTGGGGAGGCTAAGCAGCGATGCAGTTGCGGCTTCCGGAACAGCAGGACTCTTTTTGTGGTTGTCGATGGCTTTTTTCGTATTCGGACGCATGGGTGCGGAAATAGGTGTCTCGCAAAATCTGGGCAGAGGTGATAAAGATACAGCTCGCGCATATGCTCAAAACGCGATCATTGTCGCGATAGGTATGGGGATATTTACAGCAACAGTATTTATATCATTCCATGAAGTTTTTATCGGGCTTTTCGGGATACAGGAAGCTCACGTTGAAAAGGATGCCCGCGAGTATCTCGCTGTAGTAAGCCTGGGAATTCCATTCTTTTTTACAACAGCCGCAATATCAGGTGTTTTCAACGGTGCCGGAAACTCGCGAATGTCAATGTTGATCAACGGTTTTGGATTTATGTTAAACATGATCCTTGATCCTCTTTTGATTTTTTCTGCCGGACTTGGGATAAGAGGCGCAGCTGTCGCTTCTGTTATTTCTTATTCCTCCGCATCGTTTTTAGCGATTTACATGCTATATAAAAGTAAAAACAGACCTTTCGAAAAAATAAAGCTTTTTATCCGTCCCAAGTGGGAAATGATAAAGCAAATCTTCAAATGGGTAACGCCTGTATCGTTAGAAAGTTTTTTGTTTACAACACTGACGATGATGGTTACTCCTCTGACGGCGATGTACGGCGCAAGTGCGCTCGCAACAGTTCGTATAGGTTCACAGATAGAAAGTCTCACATGGCTGATAGGCGGTGGATATGCTGCTGCGCTGACAGCGTTTACGGGTCAGAATTTTGGTGCCGGCAAGTGGACAAGGATCAGTAAGGGTTTTAAAATCTCGTCTGTGCTGATGGCAGCCTGGGGGTTGCTGGTCACTATCCTGCTTGCTCTTGGCGGGGGACCGTTATTCAGGATTTTTGTCCCGAATGATCCCGATGTAATAGCACTTGGCATTTTTTATTTACAATTACTGGCTTTTGCCCAAATACCGGCTTGTCTTGAAGGCGTTGCCGCCGGTATCTTCAGAGGCATGGGAAAGACAGTGCCGCCGTCAATATCCAGTATTGCATCAAATATACTGAGGGTCATAATGGCATATATGTTTGTAGCATATACAGATCTGGGCCTTACGGGCATTTGGCTTGCTGTTGTTATCAGTGCAGCGGTACGTGGTATTTGGATTTTCCTCTGGTATATGATATACTCTCGAAAAATCCCGAAAACTGATGATCTGCCGGCAACCGGCGAGGAGGCATAATAAAGATGAAAGGGATAATTTATTTAATTTTATTTTTTCCGATATTCCTGTTGATCGGGTGTTCGCAGAATACAGATTCCGACGTGCTTTCCTCTCCCGGTCCCGATGATCCTTCAAACACAATCAATGAGACACCTGCACCTCCGGAGCTGACTCCGGAAGCACCGCCGAGAATAACACCTGCTCCGACACCTGAGACTTCACAGCCTGCACCGCTTCCAACGCCTGAGCCTGAACCGGTCTTTGGATTTATCGATGCACATGCCGATACTATTTCGCGTGCGATGCAGCTTGACCCGGATCAGCAGAGCCTTTTGAAAAACGACGGGCTTCATATCGATTTCACACGGCTTTCTGAGTATGAAGCACCGGTTCAGGTATTTGTTGCGTGGTGTGCTGAAAGATATGTACCGATTGCTTTTGAATATACAAACATGATGTTCGACTTCTTTGAGCAGGAGGTTGCAAGGAACAGCGATCTTATTGAGATCGCTCTTGATCTGGAAGATATAAGAAGGATCTCGGGAGAGGGCAAGATCAGTGCTATCCTTGCGATCGAGGGCGGCGAAGCTCTTATGGGTGATATCGCAAATCTGGATCATTTTTACGAAAGAGGCGTGAGAATACTCGGACTCACATGGAACCGCGAGAATGAACTCGGATACGGGCAGGCGACCGGATCAACACAGGGACTAAAGCAATTCGGAAGAGATGTAGTGAGAAGAATGGATGAACTGGGTATGATCGTAGATGTGTCGCATCTTAATTACCCGGGATTTTGGGATGTTCACAGGATAAGCACACGTCCGTTCATGGCAAGCCATTCCAATGTGTTCGACATTATGCCGCTCGCCAGAAATCTCTTAAGCGATCAGATATTGGCGATCGCAGACAGCGGAGGTATCATCGGGTTTAATATGTACTCGCCTTTAATATCATCCGGTGATCGGGTCACAACAGAGGATATAATGGCTCATTTCAGGCATTATGTGCACTTAGGTGTTGAAAACCACATAGGTCTCGGCTGTGATTTCGACGGGATTTCGTCTACCCCGGAGAATATAACCGATGTATCGTCGTTAAAAACATTCAGAGAATCTCTTGCAGAAGAGTTCGATGAAATTTTGGCGAATAAAATTATGGAAAAGAATTTCTACGAATTCTTCAAGCGTTATTTTGAAGGTTGATATTTTATCAAAAATACAGTATAATCATGCGATATGAAACGCGACCCGGTATGCCGGGGATGTTTCAAATGTGCCGGTGTGATGGAATGGTAGACGTGCTCGACTCAAAATCGAGTGTCCTACGGACGTGTCGGTTCGACTCCGACCACCGGTACCAAGGTGAACTACGTTCACCCAGAAAGAAGCTACGCTTCTTTGCACAGTCTCGCAAGCGAGACCCAGAAAGAAGCTACGCTTCTTTGCACAGTCTCGCAAGCAACACAGTATATGGATTTGATATGTAATAGTTAGTAGGGATTTGATGAGACGGCTTGTTAGCGTTGTTTTGATCTTGGCTGCATTGTTTATTTCAATGCCTTTCGCTGTGGCTCATACAAGTTTGTCTCCGGATGATTTTGCGAATATCATCGGCACTCATTCGGTCAACCCCGATATACCCACTTATCGCAGGTATCTCGGTCAGGTACAATATTTAAGACCTCAAAGCAGCGTCATTATTGAAGCCTCCTCGTTTACACGTTATGTAGAGGACGGTGTCGTAACGGCGCCTGATTTATTTGTGGATTTTGCAGGGATGTATGGTACATCTGTGATGACGGGAGAAACTGCTGTCATAGAGTTTGATGTGACCATAGCAGACCCGGGATTGTACGACATTCTTATAGAATATTTTCCGATAGAAGGAAAAAGCTCGGCGATCCAGCGCAGTATCTTCATAAACGGGATGCTGCCGTACCGTGAAATGGCTCTTATTGAACTGCCGCGGATATGGCAGAACAGGGAAGCTAAAGAGCAGGCGGGAGCGATCTCATTTCTCTGGGAGCAGGATAACAGAGGCAATGACCTTAAGCCGTCTATGCTTGAGTCACCAAAATGGATATCAGCCTTTGTCCGTGATTCTGGCGGGTATATTGCAAGTCCGCTGTCGGTATATCTCGAAGCAGGAGTAAATACGATATCATTGTATTCGCTGCGGGAACCGATGCTGCTGCACCGGATAATACTGGAAAACAACGAAATGACACCGGATTACGCCGGAGCACTTGCGCAATGGATATCAAATGGAGCGACCGCAACCTCCGGACAAAAAATCATGATCGGTGCGCAGGACGCTGTCCGTACGTCCTCGCAGATGCTTTATCCCATTCAGGACCAGTCGTCACCGGCAGTTTCTCCGTACAGCCCGAAGTATTTCCTCAACAATACGATCGGCGGACACTCGTGGCGTATGGCGGGGCAATGGATCGAATGGGATTTTACTGTGGGAGAAACGGGCTTTTATGAGCTTACTCTGCACTGCAGGCAAAATTTCAGACGAGGCACATATGTATCCCGCAGGATCAGCATAAACGGAGAAGTGCCGTTTACCGAACTTGAGGATTACGGATTTCGTTTCAACAGAAATTGGCGCACAGAGACACTAAGCGATAATGAAGGTACGCCTTTTAAGTTTTTCTTTGAAAAAGGCGAAGTGTACACCATACGTATGGAGGCAGTTCTCGGTGAGCTTGGAGAAATAATATCCACGGTGCGCGACAGTGTTTACGAACTTAACAATATCTACCGCAGAGTTATCTCCAGAACAGGGATCCAACCCGACCAGTTTGCCGATTACCAGATAGCGAGAGCGCTGCCTGAGCTCAGGTCGCAAATGACGGTCGTTCGTGATGATCTCGACGGTGCTCTAAATGAGCTTCGCAGGATCGGCGGGCAAAGCAGCGAAAGAGAGCGTGTGCTGATAACCATGCGCGACCAGCTCAATACCCTTATTAATAACATTGAACTCTTCCCGAGGCACGTTACATCATTCAGAATAAACATCCGCGCTTGCGGTGCATGGCTTAATGAAGCTATTGAGCAACCTTTGCAGCTGGATTTTATCAGCGTTCACTCCCCCGATGTGACTGTTACAAGCCCGCGGAATAATTTTTTCCAGAGGATCTGGCACGAGATCAGACGTTTATGGTACTCCTTCATAATCGATTATAATATGGTTGGAAATGTCGTCGAGGACGGTGATGTCATCACGCTTTGGATAGGTTCCGGACGTGACCAGGCAAATGTTATAAAATCGCTCATTGACGAGAGCTTTACCCGGCATCACGGTATAAACGTAAACGTGATGCTTGTGGATATGAATACACTCTTGCAGGCTTCACTGGCAGGGCAGGGACCGGATGTCGCTATACAGGTGGCAAGTGAGCTTCCGATGAACTTCGGACTGCGCGGATCTGTTATGGATTTAAGCGGATTCGATGGTTTTGAGGAGGTAAGGGCAAGGTTTGCCGAAAGTGCGATGGTGCCATATGAATTCGGGGGACAGGCATTTGCGCTGCCTGAAACACAAATATTCCCTATGATGTTTTACCGGAGGGATATTTTAGCCGAGCTTGATATCGAACTGCCGCAAACGTGGGATGACGTTTCCGTTTTGATGTCCGAGCTTGCTTTTAATCATATGGAGTTTGGAATGCTTCCGAGCGAGCAGGTATTTACTATGCTTCTGTATCAGCACGGCGGGAGGTATTACAACGATAATAAAACCCGCTCTGCACTAGACAGAGAGGAAGCGATCAATGCCTTCAGAATGTTTACAGAGTTTTATACAGATTACAAGCTGGAGCGTGCAACAAGTGTCGAAGAAAGATTCCGCACAGGTGAAACGCCGATAATCATAACAGATTACACATTTTACAATAATCTGCAGATATCGGCACCGGAGCTCCGGGGTATATGGGGCTTTGCTCCCGTTCCGGGTATGCGTATGGAAGACGGTACGATCAATCGCGCTGTCAGCAGCAACGGCGGCGGAGCGGCGGCAGCTACGACCATGATCGGCGTTGCGGGAGGCAGCGGAAGTGCAGCTGTTATGATGTCGTCAACAGATCATCCGGAGCAAGTTTGGGAGTTTCTCAAATGGTGGACATCAGCAGAGACACAGGTTCGCTTCGGCAGAGAAATGGAAAGCCTGATGGGACCGGCGGCAAGAGTGCCGACCGCAAATCAGGAAGCGTTTTCAAAAATGCCCTGGCCTGCACAGGATTACAGAGCTTTACGTTATCAATTCGAGTTTGTGCAGGGAATACCGCAGGTACCGGGAGGGTATTTCACATGGCGTAACGTAAATAATGCGTTTTATGCTGTGACCACTCCGTCCACTGACCGCCCTGTAAGCAACAGACGTCTGCCGATGCCCCGCGAGGAGCTGATGGACAGAGTGATACTTATAAATGATGAGATCAGGTATAAAAGGATCGAATTTGGTCTGCCGTTGGAGTAAATGTGTAAAGACAACGCGTAAAGACAAAGCATAGGAAAAAACAGGTTATAGGTACAGGAAAAAAAGAATTTGTAACGAGGTTGGAGATTTTGGAAAGACTGCCGGCAAACAGGAACAGCCTGATCGCAAGGATCAGCCGTGAAAGAGTCAGCTATCTTATGCTGGCGCCGTATTTCACATTGTTTGCCGTGTTTACCGTTCTCCCCGTCCTTATCTCGATTTTTTTCAGCTTCACTTACTTTGACATGCATTCACTGCCGCAATTCATCGGGTGGGGCAACTATTCAAAGCTGCTGCTAGAAGACGATCTGTTTCTTGTGGCTCTGCGCAACACATTTATCCTCGCGGTCGTTACAGGACCCGTCAGTTACATCCTTTGCGTTTTATTTGCATGGATAATAAACGAGTTCAGAGGTTTTAAGCGTGCACTGCTGACACTGGTATTTTATGCACCGTCGATCAGCGGGCAGGCGTTTCTTATATGGAATATAATCCTGACCGGCGACCGCTACGGTTTCTTGAACGGCACTCTCATGCAGATGGGATTTATCCAGGAAGCGATCCTTTGGATGCAGACAGAGAAATACGTTTTGCCTGTGTTGATCGTCGTACAGCTTTGGCTGTCATTGGGCACTGGTTTTCTTGCGTTTATAGCAGGTCTTCAAACGGTAGATAAAACACTTTATGAGGCTGCTGCAATAGATGGTGTGTCAAACCGCTGGCAGGAGCTGTGGTTCATAACCCTGCCGTCCATAAGACCGCAGCTGATGTTCGGTGCTATCATGCAGATAACACAAAGCTTTGCAATTGCGGATGTTTCGTTGTATCTTGCGGGAAACCCGTCTGTAAACAACTCGGGTGCAACGATCGTTACAACTCTCCTGGACTACGGAGGGATACGCTTTGAAATGGGCTATGCTTCTGCGATCGCAACGGTGCTGTTCATAATGATGGTCGGCACAAACAAGGGTGTGCAAAAACTGCTCAGAAGGATCGGTGAGTAATAATGGCTGTTAAAGTAAGCGGAAAATTGCAAAACAAGCATTATGTCCTTGATCCTAAAGGACGTCCTATCCGCATACATGCTTCAAAACACAGCAAGATCAACCGCAGCCGCGCCGGTAATATGCTGCTCTTTATCCTCATGGCTGTTTGCGGTTTGTTTATGATTTTACCTATTGTTATGATAGTCAATAACTCACTTAAACCTCCCGATGAGTTGTTCCAATTTCCGCCAAGGCTTTTTGTGCGAAATCCTACATTCGATAATTTTGCGGATCTGTTTGTTCTCATGGGCGATACGTGGGTGCCGTTTTCAAGGTACATTCTAAATACGATCATCATAACAGGAGGCGGCGTTGCAGGGCATGTACTGTGCGCATCGCTTGCAGCCTATCCGCTGGCAAAAAGAAAATTCCCCGGTTCGAAACTGCTTTTCTCAATAGTCGTTCTGTCAATGATGTTCTCATGGACAGTCACACAAATACCAAACTATATGATCATCTCTTTCCTTGGCATCAACAACACATATCTTGCATTGATACTGCCGGCATGGTCATTCGGGATCGGTTTATATCTCATGAAACAATTTATGGAGCAGATACCGGACTCCATCATCGAGTCGGCGCGTATCGACGGTGCAGGTGAGATCAAGGTCTTTTGGCAGATCATAATGCCAAATGTCAAACCTGCGTGGCTGACACTTGCGATATTCCAGTTCCAGGTCCTTTGGGGCAACACAGGCGGGATGTTCCTGCGCAGCGAGGAACTGAAGCCGATGCAGTTTGCTATGCAGCAGATCATGGCGGGAGGTGCAGCCCGTGCCGGAGCATCGGCAGCAGTCGCATTCATAATCGCAGCAATACCGATCACGTTTTTCCTCATCTGCCAGTCAAGCATATTTGAAACGATGACAACATCGGGTATAAAGGAATAAGAAATGCTGAAGCGTATGACAACAATCCTGATATTATTGATCGTTATGGCAACGGCAGTCCCGTTTGCAGCGTTTGCAGACGAGAATGTGCCATATGATACATATGTCTATGACTATTGGGAGTACATAGTTTTTACTCCCGCGCCTTATGTTCCCGGCATTACGATATCCGGAGCAAGCCTTGGAATAGACGCATTCAACGATCCGCAGGGGATTTTTGTGGCACATGACGAAGCAGTATATATAGCAGACACAGGAAATAACCGGATCGTCATTCTGGAAGCGGATCTGCTTACAGTAAGGGATGTTATCACTACATTTGAAAACAATGGCAGGACAGACAGCTTTAACAGACCTAGAGGTGTCGCTGTTTCAACAGACGGTCTGATCTATGTGGCGGACACGGAAAATCGCCGTGTGATAGCGCTTGACGGAAACGAAGTGGTCAAAACGATCGCCAACCCGAGATCGGAAATGTTTGCGGATGATTTTGACTTTGTTCCTTTGAAGGTAACGGTCGATTTTGCCGGAAGAGTCTTTGTTATAGCGCGCAATATGTTCCAGGGGATAATGACCTTCAACGCCGAAGGTGAATTTATAGGTTTTTACGGAACGATCAATGTAAGTATCACATTGTGGGAACGATTCTGGCGGGCGATCTCCACCCAGGAGCAGAGAGCCAGACAGCAGTTGTTCATATCAACAGAGTTTACCGGACTCGATGTTGATCCAGCAGGATTTGTATATGCTTCAAATATCGACAGGGACGGGGAACAGGCAGTACGACGTCTAAATCCAAACGGCGAGGACGTTCTGCGCAGAGGCGTAAATGAACATGTCGGCGGAGATATCATCACATGGCAGGCTTCACCGAGCCCGTTTTCGGGACCGAGCAATATAATAGATGTCACATACAGGGGAAGTGGTATGTATTCACTGCTCGACTCAAGGCGCGGCAGGATATTCACCTACGACTATGAAGGAAATCTTCTCTACATTTTCGGCGGGCTTGGACAACAGGCAGGAACATTCCGTCAGCCGACAGCTATTGCAACGCAGGAAGGCAGAGTGCTTGCACTTGATGCATTCAGAAATGAGCTTATTACCTTTGAGCATACGCTTTACGGAGAGCTGATAAATAAAGCAGTGTCACTCAGGTATGACGGTGATGAAGCAAAAGCGGTCGAAACATGGCGTGAAGTCCTGAAGTTAAACGAAAATTTTGAACTGGCAAATGCAGGCATAGGAAAAGCATACCTGACCGCCGGTGACAACAGGACTGCGATGCATTATTTACGGGTGGGTATGGACAGAGAGAACTACTCAATTGCATTCAGACGCTGGCGTAATGATATCCTTAAAGAAAATATTGGGTGGATATTGACAGTTGCGGTGGGCGGGATATTCGCATATATCATCATACGCGCAGCTGTCCGCCGTCGCCGGAAAGACCGGGATGAGAGCGAAGGAGGTGCATTTGATGCGTAAGCACTTCACGCGTGAAAGATTCGGATATATGTTCGGGATCCTGGGAAAACCGGTAGACTCATTTTATGAAATACGTTACAGAGACAAAGGCAGTGTACCGCTGGCGATCATCTGCGTGTTTGTTTTATCGGCGTTGTTTACCGTAAACCGTGTATTTGCAGGCTTTGTAGTAAATGAAATAAACCCCCGGACAATAGACGGCATAACAGAAATGGGTTCATTTTTCCTGCTGCTCGGTCTGTTCTGTGTAGGCAACTGGTCGGTAACATGCCTCATGGAAGGCGAAGGTCGCATGCGCGATATCATAACGGTCGCGGGTTATTCAATGCTGCCCATTGTGCTTGTACTCGGTCCGGCTACAATAATCAGCAACATCATATCGCTCGAAGAAGCCGCTTTTTACAACATAATAATTGGCGTCAGCATAGCATGGACAGCCGTTCTTCTGCTTTTAGGGGTAATGACCGTTCATAATTACACATTACTGAAGACGATAATTACGCTGGTATTGACATTTATAACAATACTGATACTCATTTTTATCGGTCTTTTGATCATAGATCTGCTGAACCAGATTTATGGTTTCTTTTATTCGATATACACAGAATTAGTGTTCAGGTTTTAAAGGGTCAAGTTATGAAGTTTACAACAAAACTGATATTGCTTATAGTTGCGGTCGCTGCGGTTGCAGTGCTCGCATGGCAGGCGTACCTGACTTTGCACTACAGGCTTCATAACGGGCATCTTACCGTTCTGGCGGAGCATACACCACCGGCCGAAGGCCGCAGCTTCACCGTTCTTGATGATAGTGCCGCGGATGTGCCGGATATGAAGCTTGCCGCAGAGAGCGATCATCTCCGGTTGTATGTAAATGAAGAAACAGGCAACATTGCGCTGTATGACAAAAGAAACAGCAGCATAATATACGCTGTTCATCCCGATATGCCGCATGACCCGCACGCTTCCGATCTGAATAAAAGCCTTCTTCAGTCTCAGATAAGCCTCAGTTACTTCACTCCATTGAGAATGCCGGGCAGGTTCAACAGCTTCGACCATGCGGTAGCTCTCGGACAGGTCAGACTGGAAAGCATCGATAACGGCCTGAGGGTGATTTATACGATAGGCGATATCTCGAGCCCGACAGGTATCGTACCTGTATATATCACATTGGAACGGCTTGAGTATTTTCTAAGTCCTCTGGAGGGAACACGCGCCTATAATCGAAATCTTATGCGATATGTAGAATCCACAGCAGTCCCCGGTCATATGGAGCTGATAAGTGCTGCACGTACCGGAGCGGCAACGCTTCGGGAAATGAACGAGGTGTTTGAGTCGGTCGGTTATACAGCAGAGGATTTTGCATTCGATATGGCAGGATCAGGCGTTGCCGAAGCTGTTCCGCTCCATTTTATTATACCGCTGGATTTTCAGCTTGACGGCGATTGTCTCATTGTAAACGTAAATACTGCCGGTATTCGCGAGTATGCAGGCGGCAGGATCGATGAGATCCAGCTCCTTCGCGCATTCGGAGCAGGCGGAACGGATGAAGAGGGATACCTGTTAGTCCCGAACGGTTCAGGCTCGCTGATATATTTCAACAACAATAAAACACATGCAGACGAGTATATGCAATATATCTACGGACAGGATCCTATGCTTCGCGAGTATGCCACCTTAGGAAACATCGAGGAAGTACGGATACCGTTTTTTGGGATCGAAGCGGAAGACCGGACGATCCTGGGACGTATAGAATCAGGCGACTCACAAGCTTATCTGACTGCAGGTATTTCCGGGACATTCAACTCATACAACTATGTCTACACCGGTTTTACCCTCAGAGGCAGCCTGTCGCTGTCAATGTTCGGCATGACGGGAAACGAAGCCACACTGCCTGTTGTCGAGCGTGACATGCCGGAAATCAACCTGACCGTGAGATATTCCGTTTTAGAAAACAAAGGCTATTCAGGCATGGCGGAGCAGGCGCGCGAATTGCTCATCAATGAGGGTACATTAAGTGCGGAACTGCTGCCGCAGAACGATAAACCTTTTTATATGGATATCGTCGGCAGTGTTATGGGTCAAAAGTTTTTTGCCGGCATCCGTTATATGGGTCAGATCCCTATGACAACATATGCTCAGGCAGAAGAAATCGTTGATGATCTTGCATCAAAAGGCGTCAAGCGGCAGGTAATAAATTACGGAGGGTGGTTCAACCGCGGGTATTACCACGACGTAGCCGACAGGATCAGACCTGTGCGTCAGCTTGGCAGGGTCAGTGAGCTTGAAGAACTGGCAAGAAGTCTGGAAGAAGAAGGCGGCAAGCTTTACTCCGACACCGGCCTCTTAACGATCCCGTGGAGCTCGCGCAGATATCGCTGGGATATGGAATCCACAAGATACTACGGCGGCGGAACGGTCGGCGGCTTTGGAATGGTCAACCCGATAACCTTGTTCAACACTTTCTCGTTAGGTTATCTCGAGGTCATGTATAACGCCGTGAGCCCCAGATTTCTCACACGTTACACAGATAAATATATAAAGGCATTTTCTGCTTATGATCTGACAGGTACATCTCTGCGCGATATGGGGGATTATCTTGCCTCAGACCGCAGGCGAACGGGAGTGATCCACAGAGAGCAGGCAAAAAATATGACGCTCCATAATATGGAAAAACTCTATAATGAGGGAAAACCTCTTATGATCACAGGAGGCAACATGTATGCGCTGCGCTATACAAGCGACTTAATAAATATGCCACTGGCTCATAACTCGTTATACCTTGTCGATGAAGAGATCCCGTTTTATCAAATGATCATTCACGGTCGTCTGGAATATGCCGGAATGCCGGTCAATCTATCATCCAACTTTAATGAAAATGCGATCATTCTGCGTCTTGTAGAGTACGGAGCCTCTCCGCGTTTTACCTTTACATACAACAGTGCCAATGAAATGAAATACACGGGATTGAACTGGAAATACAGTACGCACTATGAAAATTGGAGCGCAAAAGCTGCGGAGATCTATCATACAGTCAATAATGCGCTTTGCCCGGTTTCGGGAGCGGAAATAATTTCACACGAGATATTGCCGGATGGTTTGCGTGTGGTCACTTACAGCAATGCGTTTGAAATAATCATCAACCGCGGGCAGCAAGAGCTTGCGCTTGGCGGCGATACGATACCTGCTGCAGGGTTTTTGGTCAGGGAGGTGCAGGGTTGAGATTGTCTTTGTCCAATAAAAAAGCTATCACCGGTATGCTGTTTATAATGCCGTTTCTTATAGGATTTACGGTGTTTATCGCATACGGGATAGTAACAACGATACGGATGAGCTTCTCCGATGTTGTTGTCGCAGGTGCGACCTCCGGCGTTGAATTGCACTGGAATGGTTTTAGAAACTATATCCAGGCATTTACCGTGCACCCGACATTTCCGGAGATACTGAGCACTTCGGTTTTGAATATTCTGATCGACGTTCCGCTGATAATATTCTTTTCCCTGTTTATGGCTATGCTTATAAATCAAAAGTTCAGGGGCCGTACGATCGTCAGGGCGATATTTTTCCTGCCTGTCATTATGGGAGCTCCTGCAATAGCCAATGCTATAATATCCGCACGCGCAATGATGGTCGGCGGAATAAGCCCCGCATCCCCCGAGGTGATGGCGTCGCTTGGATCAAATATAAATGTAGATGTGAATTATTATCTTTACATGCTTGCCGACCTGGCGATCCCTCCGGCTTTGATCGGGTATATAATCGATGCGGTACAAAGAATAAATAATATAATCATTGCTTCCGGCGTTCAGATCGTGATTTTCCTGGCTGCGCTCCAATCGATCCCGCCGACTATTTATGAAGCTGCAAAGATAGAAGGGGCAACGCCGTATGAATCATTCTGGCTTATAACATTCCCGATGGTATCCCCCTTGATCCTTACAAATGTTGTATATACGATAATAGATTCATTCACATCCAGCCCTGTCGTCACGTTGTCATATAACACGATCTTCTCGGATTATAACTACGGATTAGGTTCGGTATTCAGCCTCGTAAGCTCGCTGGCGGTGTGCCTGATCCTGGTAGTTGTAACTTTGTTATTGAGCAAACGGACTTTCTATTACACATAAACCGGAGATCATGGAGAACTAAAATGCAATCTTTGAGCAAGAAAATCCAATCGATAAAAGACGACCCGACCTCGTCGAGCAAGTATGGGCAGGCTGAACGAAAGTTCAAGTCTATGGCTTTTGCACTGCTGCGTACCGTGATCGTACTCGGGATCTCTTATGTGATCTTAAGCCCGATCATCGGTATAATCGCAAGCTCATTTTTCTCGAATGAGGACAGCTACAGTCCTATTGTTTATCTGATACCGCAGTCACCTACACTCGAGCGGTACAGTCTCGCGATCCTGCGTATGGATTATTTTGCGGTGCTGGGCAGGATGATGCTTTATGTTCTTGGTCTGACGGTGCTGCAGGTGGCGATATGCTCAATGGCAGGTTACGGTTTTGCAAGATTCAACTTCCCGTTCAAAAAAATCATTTTCGCTTGTGTAATAATCACCATCGTATTACCTTCGCACACGATCATGTTCCCGTTGTATACCACATTCCAGAACTTTAATCCGTTCGGGATAGCAGGTTTGTTCAACAATGGCAACAGTATCAATCTGCTTGGTACACCCTGGCCTGTATTCATTATGACTCTATTCGGGGTAGGACTGCGCTCCGGGCTGTACATTTTTATTTTTACTCAGTTTTTCAGAGGTCTCCCGAGAGAAATCGAAGAAGCCGCCTTTATAGACGGCGCAGGGAGCATAAGGACATATCTGCAGATAATGATGCCAAATGCATCCGCCGCGATCGTAACGGTAACGATTTTCTCGATCGTCTGGCAGTATAACGATAACTTCCTCGGAAGACTCTTCAACGTCAGCGACAACATATTACTCAGCCGCAGAATAAGCTCTTTGCAAGCGACAATAGCAAACATCGACCAGATAAGGGATCCATCGATCACCACTCTGTATGTATATGCAGGCGTAGTATTGATGATACTGCCGCTGCTTTTGATATATATATTTATGCAAAAGCAATTGATAGAGGGCATAGAGCGCAGCGGTATCGTAGGTTGAGGGAAGAAAAATAAATATAATGCTGCAAGTGCAAGCGTCATATAGAAAATCATCATAAAATTTGGTATAATAACAAAATTAAAGGAAAAATTAGGAGAGGAATGGAGAAATGAAACGAGAAAGAATATTCTGCATAATTTTATGTTGCTGTCTCTTATTGCCGGTGTTGGCTGCGTGTGGTGACACAGGCAGTAACGATCCCGACAAGAAGGCTGACGGAGAACAGCCGCCCCCTGATCCGACCCCTGAACCGCCACCGGCAGAACCGGCTACAATATATGTGCTCGACTTTGCCGACGGGAAAACTGACTTTCTAATGATAAATACCGGTTCTCCGGGTACAGACCCCGATACCGGAATGGAAGTCGGGAAAGTTGACGGCGTCAATGCATTAAGGCTGACAGCACCGGGTGGAAAATCCATCAGA
>Ga0123356_10001586_pt1 | contig 24988 bp, 20 predicted proteins | sample TergutEmb28metaG_2_FD_92546 | JGI IMG/M metagenome (GOLD analysis project Ga0123356, IMG submission 92546) | Embiratermes neotenicus P3 segment gut microbial communities from Petit-Saut dam, French Guiana - Emb289 P3 | ecosystem: Host-associated > Arthropoda: Insects > Digestive system > Gut ...
CCTGTGCCGCTCGTCGACATCACGGCTGTCGTGCAGTTGACGGGCGGTGCGGGCGCAACATTTAATCGCGGCTTCAATAATTATACATCATCACCTATCAAGGACGCAAATTTATGTTCTATCAAAACGTTATCCCGTTAGACCAGGCGTTGAGGGACGGCCTCTTCCCCGAGCTTGATACCTTCCCCTGTCCGCACGACACCTCATCGGTCCAAAGCGGCTGCATCCGCATAGTCTTCCCTGAGTTCACCTGCGTGTGCCCGAAGACCGGCTACCCGGATTTCGCCAAGATAACCCTGTGCTATCTGCCCGATAAGCTCTGCATAGAGTTGAAGTCATGGAAGCTGTACCTGAACGCGTTCAGGATGGTGGGGACGTTCCACGAGACGGTGACAAGCCACCTCTTCGAGACGCTCAAATCCACCTTGGCGCCCAAGTGGATGGTGGTAGCCGGCGACTTCTTCCCCCGTGGAAACGTCAGCACCACGGTCCTGTTCGAGACCCCGGGCCCGCGCCCGGCAGGAGCCGACCTGTTGATCACCCCCCAGGCATAGCGGGCGGCAGAATGCCGCCCCTACATCGTTGATATGGCGTACGGGTTGGTATTCGGGGTTGATTGATATGGATAATTTACATAGATAGAGTGCGCGCCCCTAGGGCGCGAAGGCCTTTTTGATCGGCCGAAGCGAGCCGGTGGGGTCTCCAAAACCGTCGCGATTTGCATCCGGGGGCGTTACGGGGGCGGAGCCCCTGTCCCCATAAAAAAATTAAAGTTTCAAAGTTTTCAACTTTTTCTTTACACTCCCCCACGAATTAATTTATATTACTATAATTATATTGGATAGTTATATCCACAAACAGCATTAAAAAAGACCTATAGAAGCAAGCGTTAACGAAAGGACGCTGACAGATGAACATCCCGGTAATTCAAATGGTATTGCAGTCTGACCTGATGGGCCAGACGCTGGTAGTTTTCATGCTTTTGCTCTCTCTGTGGAGCTGGGCGCTGATTTTCACCCGTGTGGTCTCTCTGAACAGGATTTCGGCGAGCAACAAGAGTTTCTGGCGTAAGTTCCAGAGTATACGCACTCTGCCCGAGGTCGACCGCATGAGCCACGACGACATGAACACGCCTATGGGGCAGCTGGCCAAGGTTGGCGTGGACGAGTTCAACCGGATCATTACCGACGCGCGGTCGCACTCCAAGGTGAAGGACTGGTCGTTTTTCCTCGACGCGCAGTTTATGATGGCGAAGGAGCGCATTGAGAGCGTGCTTGCGGGGCTTGTCGCGCCGTTTGACCGCGGGGTGTTTTTGCTGGCGATGATCAGCAGCGCGTCGCCGTTTCTCGGGCTTCTCGGCACGGTCTGGGGGATTATGAACTCGTTTTACGAGATTGGCAACCAGGGGTCGGCGAGCCTGCCCGTTGTTGCTCCCGGTATCGCGGCGGCGCTTATTACTACCATTGTGGGCCTTGGCGTGGCTATTCCGGCGCTTTTCTTTTACAATTACTGCAACAACAGGGCCGAGCGCGCCGCGGACGAGATGGAGGAGTTGAAGGATTTGCTTGTTGTCCGGCTGAAGCGCGAGATTTTCAGCGCGTTTTTCGCGGAGCAGCCGCAGTCGCCGCAGTACGGTGCCCCGGGCAGCGGCGGGCACGGGTTGCGGTAATCGTTAATAGACAGGAACCTGTACGATGAAACGAAGAAAAAACAGACAAAAGCAGTTGATGGCCGACATCAACCTGACGAACCTGATTGACGTCGTGTTCGCGCTGCTCATTATTTTCATGATCACCGCGCCGCTGATGACGCAGGGCGTGCAGGTCGACCTGCCGCAGACCGAGTCGCAGGCGGTCGAGTCGAACGAGACGTTGCAGGTGACGATAAACGAGCACCGCGAGATTTTTATTGATCAGGAGCCGGTCTCGCTGGTCGAGTTCAGGAAGCGTTTTATAGAGGTGTTCGCCGGCCGCGACGAGCTCCCGGTGTTTGTGAACGCCGACAAGACGGTTCCGTACGGGCTTGTGATCCGGGTGATTTCGGAGTTGCAGAACGCGGGCGTCGTCAAGCTCGGTTTTTTGACGACTACGCTTGAAGACCAGGGTGCGTTTTAATGGCGCAGGCGACCGTGCAGCGATACGACCCCGAGACGTTCGGGAGCATAGGGATGAGCAAGATGCTCATCGCCTCGATTATCGCGCATGTGGTCGTGCTTATCGCCGTGCCGCTTCTGGCGGTGTTTTTAACGAAGCCGAAGAAGTTTGAGCGTCCGCAGACGTTTACGCTTGTTCAGGCCCCTGTGCCGGCCGCGCCGCAGCCGCGTCAGGTGGCGGCTCCTCCCGAGCCCACGCCCGCGCCTCGGCCGGAACCTACGCCCGCACCCGTGCCGACGCCGGTGCCCACCCCTACGCCTACGCCCCCGCCCGAACCAAAGCCGCGGCCGGAGCCGAGGGCGGAGCCCGCGCCCGCGCAGAAGCAAAAGACGGTCGCGAAGAAGCCGGTGGAGGAGGATCTCAGCGAGCTCGCGTCGCTGTTCAGCGCACTGCCCGCGCCGGTGCAGATGAGCGCGTCGGGCGACTTCAAGTTCCACCCGTACCTCAACGCGGTGCAGAACAAGATACAGAGCAACTGGCACCCGCCAACGGAAAACAGGAATCTGGCGGTGGTGGTCAGGTTCGTGATACAGCGCGACGGGACGGCAACGAACATATCGGTAGCGAACTCAAGCGGGAACTCGACGCTTGACAACCTGGGGGTGAGGGCAGTGACGATCTCCTCCCCGTTCGGGAAGCTGCCGCCGGGTTTTGCGGGGGACAAATTGGATATCACGGTCACGCTCCGCCCTACAAGGAGGGGGACGTAGGCCTGCTTACTATATAAACAGCATTAACGGCAGGAGAGGTGTATCGCATGAAGAAAGTTTTTTTGTGTATGGTGTTTGTTCTCGTCCCCGCGCTCTCTTTCGCGGCGGAGAAGTTTGACCTTGAGGTCTACGCCACCCGGTTCGACAGTATCCCAATCGGGATCGTCAATTTTCAGCCGACGAACCGGACCGTCCTCAGGGAGAACTTCCCCTGGGACATTCTTGCCAACAACCTCGACTTTTGCGGGAAGTTCGGCGTTGTGCAGCGTCCTGATTTCGACAGCGCGTTCTTCCACGAGCGCGGCATCGGCATCTTTGTGGACGGCACTTACACCGTGGACGGGACCAACGTCCAGATTGAGTGCGTGCTGCGCGATGTAGATACGCAGACGCCGCTCATCACCAAGCGGTACCGCGGCGAGCTCAAATTTCTGCGCAACATGATACACCGCTACTCCAATGAACTGATGGAGCTGCTGTTCAGCGAGAGGGGGATATTCGAAAGCCGCATCCTGTACGTCAGGCAGGAGGGGCAGAACAAGAACATCGCGATAATGGACTTCGACGGGCACGGCCGGTCCCGGTTGACGAATAACAATACCATCAACATCTTCCCGGTGTTTGCCGACAAGTCGACGGTGCTGTGGACGTCGTACCAGCGGGGTAAGCCCGACATTTACAAGGGTTCGGTGACGGAGGGTACGTCCAGGATTTTTTTGCAGGGCAGGTACATGATGGTATCTCCTGATGTTTCGACGGTTGACGGCATGGTGGCTTATGCGTCATCGCAGTCGGGCAGCCTGAACGTTTACGTTTGCGCCCCCGACGGTTCGAGGTCGCGCCAGCTGACGTTCAGCCGCGGCATAGACACCGCGCCCAACTGGTCGCCCAACGGGTACCAGATAGCGTTCACGTCCGACAGAGGCGGCGGCCCGCAGATTTACATCATGGACGCGACCGGTTCGAACCAGCGCCGCGTGACGTTCGAGGGGCGCTACAACGATACGCCGGCCTGGTCGCCCAAGGGGGACAAAATAGCGTACTCGTCCATCGGAGAGAATTTCCAGTTTAACATCTGGACTGTCTCGCCCGACGGAAGCGACGCGAAGATGGTGGCGAACCTGGCGGGAACGAACGAGAACCCCACGTGGTCGCCCGACGGGTCGCTGATAGCGTTCATCAATACAAGCGGCCCGCGCAGCGACCTGTACGTCGTCAAGCCCGACGGGACGAGGCTGCGCAAGGTAACAAACACCGGCGACGTCAGAATGCCGCGGTGGTCGGGTTTTTGATAGTTGATTAAGTTATTGAAAAAAACAATTAAACGAGGAGGCAAAAGTGGTTAAAATAATAAAGGCGGTAATTATCTGCGGCATAGCCGTGGCCGCGATGTCGACGACGGGCTGTTCCCACATAACCGTAATGCGCACGAAGGAGATGCACGCCGTGCGGGACACCCTGAGGGTGGACCTCGTTGCCGTTCAGGCCAATCTCATACAGGAGCAGGCCAAGCTGCTTGCCGAGCAGGCCGTTTTGTTGGAGGAGCTGCGCGCCAACAACGAGATGCTGCGCCTCCTGCGCGCCGACCAGGTCGTTCGCTTCAACCAGATAGACAACAAGGTCTCGGCCATAGAGCGCAACCTCTACGAGAACCAGACGCGCCTCTCGCGGTTAGACCAGCAGACCACGGAGGTCAACCGCCGCTTGGAGCGCCGCATGGCCGCCGAGGAGGAGGCCGAGGTAGAGCGCAGGCAGCAGATGGAAAAACTGTTCGAGATAGCGATGAGCGACTTCAACGCCGGCCGCTACGACCTGGCGATAAACGGGTTCCAGGACTTCGCAAGGCAGTACCCCGGAACCACGCACGCGACGGACGCCGACTACTGGGCCGCCGAGTCGCACTTCGCGAAAAAAGATTACGCGACGGCCGAAAGGGCGTTTTTGGAGTTTGTGAGAAAATACCCCGAGGGCTCGAAAGCGTGCGTATCTTTTTATAAGCTGGGGCTGTCCTACGAGCACCAGAAAAAAATGCAAAGCAGGGACATGGTGTGGAACAATCTGTTAGAGAGGTGCCCGGACACCCAGGAAGCGCAGGCGGTAAGGGCGCAAAGGGGCCAGTAGGGCTGATATTAATTATAGATTACGGGAGGTCGTGGTGAATAAAAGGCACGTGTTGAGTTGTTTACTGGCGGCCGCCGCCGCGGCAGTTGTGTCGTCGGTTCAGGCGCAGACTTTTAATATGACTGCTGACGGAGGCGAGGTCTCGGTCTGGCGTGCGGCGTCTGGCGCGAAGGAGCAGGTCAGCGGCGCGTCGACGATTGGCATGGGCGACACGCTGTTTGCCGAGGCTGCCGACAGGGATGCCGTCATCCGGCTCGAGCGCAATACCAGGGTTTTGGTGAAGGGCGGCTCGACGGTAGTTCTTGCGGGGCAGGACGGCGCTGTTGACGTAGTGCTTGACGACGGGCAGATATTCCTTGACCGCGGGCAGCCGCATGAGCTCGCGTCGGTCCGCATACTTGCGGGCGATTACAGTTTCGTCCCCACGGGTACGGCCGCCGCGGTGAAGACCACGCGCGGGGGCGCGCCTACCGTGGCGGTGCTGCGCGGGTCGGTGCAGATGCAGTCCGCGCGGGGCGAGTCTGTGGAGGTGGGCCCGGGGCAGTTCGGGACTGTCGGCGGCGACGGCAGAATGGCCGCCGGAGCGCTTAATGACAATGGGTTGCAGCAGTTAGAATCGTGGACGGGAGTTAAGGTCGGCGGCGAGTCGCCGGCCGCGGATGCCGGCAGCGCGCCTGCCGATGCCAGCGCGCCGGCGGCCGAGGCCGCACCGGCAGGGGCTATCCCCGTTATCGAACAGGTCGAGCATGCAGACGGCGATGGCTCCGAAGGCGCCGCTCAGTCGGCTCAGCCCGCCGAACAGAAGCCCGGCCCCGCCAAAGCCGGAGCCGAGAAGAGACCGGGCGCCGGCAAGCAGCAGCCGACCTCGCTTTTTTCCAAGCCCGACTTCGAGCTCAGCGCCGGTGTCACAACCGTGCACGGCCGGCCGTGGACGCGCCTCGCGCTCGGCGTAGACATGCCCATCTGGCGGTTTGGCATATTCCTGGACTTCGAGGTGTTCATCGACCCCGACAGCAAGGTGTCCGACAAGGGTTGGGACTTCGAGAACAACGCGGCCGAGGCAATCTACCGGAAGATACGCTACATCCGCTACGGGCACGAAGACGACCCGTTCTTCGTCAAGTTCGGCGGCCTGTCGAGCGTGACGTTAGGCTACGGCATCATCATGGACCGCTTCACCAACATGCTGCGCTACCCCGACGAGAAGCTTTTGGGGTTGCAGGTTAACCTGAATGATATCACGCCGTTAGGCATATCGTTGCAGACGCTCATTTCCGACTTTGCCGAATTAGGCGACGACGGCGGCGTCGTGGCCGCGCGCCTCACGTTCAAGCCGTTAGGGAGAAGCGGGCTGCCCATCATCCACGGCCTCGCGTTAGGCGGCGCCTACGCTGTCGACATCAACACGCACGCGCCGGCGAGGAAGTGGGCGGTTGGCGCCGACGACGCGATACTGCGGGATATGCGCAACCTGTACGGCAATACCAACCCCGGCGTTTTCGACGAATACAAGGGCATCTATGAAAAGCACAAGGGCATAAGCGCCGACACGGTGTTGGGCAGACTCGCCAAGGAGGACAGCCTCCGCAGGACCACGAACTCCTTTTCAGTCTACGGGTTCGACGCCGCGCTGCCGCTCATCAGTACAAGCCTGTTAGGCGTAACGCTCTACGGCCAGTCCGCTTTCCGCGCCGATACGGTGAACGGGTGGGGAATAGGCGCGCCGGGCGTGGCGGCCAACGTGTGGAAACTGTGGGGTAATATAGAGTACCGTCAGATTGAGGGCAAGTTTACGCCCGGATACTTCGACAGGTACTACCTTGACGAGCGCTACTCGCGCGGGCTCATGTTGGAGAAAGGCGAGTACCTGCCAAACGTCTCTCTCCACGGCGTCTACGGCCGCCTCGGGATGGACGTGTGGGGCATATTCAAGGTAGACGGTTCGAGCCAGTACATGCTCGTGAAGAACGGCAAGGGCGACAAGGTCCAGAGTTACGAGGGGACAGCCGGGCTTGGCAATACGGTACTGCGTTTTGTCCCCAAGATAAACGTGGCGGAGGTTTACATGCGCAACAGCAACGTAGGCCGCACGCCCAAGTACGACAAGGACGGCTACCCGGTGCCGGTCAAGGCGCCGAGACTGGATGATGAGGAGCGGCTAGACGGCGCTTCGCCGTGGCAGCTCGCCGGCCGCTTCGACCGCTCCCCGTACATGTACTGGGGTTACAGGGCCGGCTTCGAAATTGGCGCCGGCGCGTCGCTTATATGGGACTACCGATACGGTTGGAGGATAGACAACGGAAGGCTCGTACCGGATAACCACATGTTCCTGCAAACAGCGCTGAGGTTTTAACACGTGGATATAGGCCACAAATCGTACAGCCGCGGGACGGGCAGGTCATCAACCGCCCCGCGCAAATTCAAAATACCCCAAAAAGGCAGAATACGCTTTGTACTGGGCGTTGTGCTGATAATCGTGATAGTCAGGCTTGTTGGGCCGTGCGACTGCGGCGGTGACGCGGCCCATGAAAAAAACATCCATGAAGACAACGCCCGCACAACCGCCGGCACCCGGCCGGCCGTGCCCGATTACATGATGTCCTTCGACGACGTGCGCTTGCTGGTAAACGAATACGGCGTGGGCGTCAACGCCGCGGAGCAGCAGGTGGTAGTCAGCAAAAGCGACAACAAAAAAAAGCGCAGAAACAGGGATAGCGAGGACGACACGCTGTCGCTCTATCTGAGCATAGACACAACAATCCAAAAGTACGCGATGAACATGCTGCGCCGCTACAAGCCGCGCTACGGCGCCGTAGCCGCGATAGACCCCGCTACCGGCCGCGTCCTCGCGCTGGCGTCCTACGCCGGCGAGGGCGAGCAGATTGACGGGAGCGGCCTCTACCTCAAAAGCATCTTCCCGGCGGCGTCGGTCTTCAAAACGGTAGTAGCGGCGGCAGGCATAGAGCGCGGCGGAATGAACCGCAACTCACAAATCAAGCACTTCGGACGCAGCACCACCCTGTACCGCTCGCAGTTAGCGGAAAATTTGAAGGGGGCGCAGGACATATCGCTGAAAGACGCCTACGCATACTCAAAAAACCCGGCGTTCGGCAGGATAGCGCTGTATAACATCAACAAAAACATAGTGGCCGAGTACGGCCGCCACTTCGGGTTCCACGCGTCAATCCCGTTCGAGTTTGACGTGCAGGAAAGCGTCATGCTGAACCCCGACTCAATTTTCTCCATAGCCGAGTTCGCCTCAGGCTTCAACCGCGAAACAAAAATCTCGCCGCTCCTGGGCGCGCTCCTGGCCGGCACTATATGCGAAAACGGAATCATCAACAGGCCCACGGTAATTGACAGCATAAGATCGTCAAAGAATGATACGCTCGTCTACAACAGAGAGACAAAAATGTGGAGGCGCGCGGTAAAAGAATCAACCGCGGCGGAACTGAGATGGCTGATGACAAAGGTAACACACTACGGAACCGCAAGAACAACATTCCGCTCGCTAAGGGAATCGCCAAAATACAGGCACTACGAGTTCGGCGGAAAAACCGGCAACGTGAACCAGTTGGGCCTGGGGCGCGTCGACTGGTTCGTAGGCTTCGCAAGAAACCCAAACAACAAAAACCAGCGCATAGCGGTAGGCGTAGTAACAACGCACGGAGAGTACTGGACGGTAAAATCAAACTACATTGCGGCGGAACTGTTCAAAAAATACATCAGCAACGAGGAACAGCGGGCAAAGGTGTCGGCGGCGCCGTGATTGAATGTCCCCTGCGCTGAAATTACATCGAACTCTCAAACATGCTTCTCATCGGTAGCAGTGTCTGTTACCAATTGGGCATAGGTGTGATTTCCGAAGGCTCGAGGAGGCATCGTCGATAAAAAAGGGCTCTTTTCCCGCGCCCCACGGGGTCGCGTAAACCGGAAAAAATCATTAAATCGCATCAACCCCGGGTAGGTCCACTGCGTGGCCCAACCCGGGGCTACCGGGCGGTGCACCCCGCAGGGGTGCAAAAACATTGAACGTCAAATGCAGGCGGCAGGTTGCCGCCCCTACAATGCTTCGCGGGTACGTTTTTTTGTGCAGGTGTGCCGGTATGGCGCGGGTAGCGTGGTATGTTGCTGTTCCGCGCTGTGGGCGTTGCCGTTTTTGTTACATGCGCAGGATTTCATCGGTGGTGAGGCCTGTGATTCTGGCGATGGTGTTGACGTCCATGCCTTCGGCTTTCATGGCCGCTACGACTTTCCGCCGCTCTTTTTCCATACCTGCTTCCAAGTCCATCTCCCGGATTTCTTCCAGGGTTATTTCTGTTTTCAGCATGTCTAATATATCCTTAGCGTGTATGGTTAGGAATTCTGTTAATATGCCCCGCCTCATGCATTCGTCTGTCGCGAGCGGCACAGCCTCTTCGAGGATATGCTTCTTTCTGTGCTTGTGCACGAGTTCGACGAATGTCTCGTACTGTGCCAGTGTTTCGCACCGGCGCAGGATTTCGGGGTTGTTATTACTATTAATATCATATAAGGTAAACTCCAAGTCAAGAGAGAAGGGCGGTTTTTTTGGGCCGGGCCATTCTGCGAACATTTTTGAGAGATGGATTTTCTGTACCGGCGGTACCTTTTTCATGCCGTTGTATAATACAAAAAAGTATGGCCGCGGTAGTGTAAGTTGGCGGGAGTCGTGCATGCTTTTGACGCTGAAACGTGCCTTATAGGTGTCGGCGGCGTATATGAGGAGCCGCAGTGCGATGTTTGGGCTTAGTGTCGACTGGTGTTCCGTAAAGATTATCAGCCGGTTATCTAACAGGAATGATACATCGTTTTTTTGGACTATGTATAGTGCGCTTGATAGCGTAGTCTCTTCCATTGGCGTATCCGGGCCGTATTCTGTTCCCAGCGCGTAGTTGCTGAGTTCTCGGAATTTGTCCGGGTCCTTGAATAGCGCGCGGAACATGCCGTCCTTGAACTTGCGGTTTGGGGTATTGCTTGTGTCGGTATTTGTTAATGCGTCCATCTTCTCTCCCTTTCTAGTGGGATATTGGTTTGATAGTAGTAACGTTTTGTAAATCTGAAAAGGTACTGCCGATCAAACCGAAGACGGTCAATGGTAAATCCGAGAGAGCAGCGGGCTGCCGATGTCGGTCGCCCCTGTGAATACAAATATATATTGTGCGGATAGCTGATGTGTGATTTTTTTTGTTGCGTATGTTTATCGGCGAAACCGTCCCGCGCCCCACGGGTGCGCGTAAACCGGAAAAAATATTAAACCGCATCAACCCCGGGTAGGTCCACTGCGTGGCCCAACCCGGGGCTACCGGGCGGTGCACCCCGCAGGGGTGCAAAAACATTGAACGTCGACGGTTGGCGAGCGACCGGGGGCGGTTGCCCCTACAACGCCTCGCGGTTTGAATTGCCGCCGTCAAGGCATAATCCCAAATAGATTGTTAAAAAAGGGTCGCTATGCGCAGCGCCCGCACCCATCCGGCAATCGCATCCTCTGTCCCGCGCGCGCCCCTACGGCTTTAAAATCATTATTATCAAAAATTTACGCCCTGATTCCCACCTCTCCCGTGCCAAATACTATTTTGTTATATTGTACCGGCCCGTGCCGTAACCGAAAAACCTGTTTAGGGAGGATATTAGCCATGAACCTCGACGACGCAATCCGTAAAGTTCCCGATTTTCCTAAGCCGGGGATTCTGTTTTACGACATTACGAGCATTTTCACCAATCCGCCGGCGTTCAAGTACGTTGTGGACACCATGATGGGGCATTATAAGGGTGTGGATGTAGACGGCGTGATTGCCATTGAGAGCCGCGGGTTTCTTTTGGGCTCGTGCTTTGCGGTCAACCGCGGGCTGCCGCTGATTCTGGCGCGCAAGAAGGGGAAGCTGCCGGGCAAGACGGTGGCCGTGAGCTACGACCTTGAGTACGGGTCGGCTACGCTGGAAATCCACGAGGCGGATTTGGCGCTTGGGAAGCGGTGGCTGATAATTGATGATTTGATTGCGACGGGCGGGACGCTGTCGGCGGTGGCGCAGATGATAGAGGGGCGCGGCGGCGAGGTTGTCGGGATATTTTCGATTATCGGGCTGCCGTTTTTGAATTACGGCGAGAAAATCGGGAAATACAACCCGAAGACGCTTATTGATTACGACAGCGAATAAAAGCCTTCGCACCCCTCTGGGGTGCGTATAAATTTTTGGCATGTTTTCTACCGAGCTTTGCACCCCTCCGGGGTGCGTTGCTAAATAAATAGTTTGCGGCTGATTATGCAAAAACGAATAAAAGAGATTCTCGCCTCAGAAAACGCCGGGGCGGCCGTAGAGATTAGCGGGTGGGTCCGCACCCGCCGCGACGGCAAGGGGTTTTCCTTTTTTGAGGTGAACGACGGCTCCTGCCTCTCCGGTATTCAGGCGGTCGTCCCCGGGACGCTTGACAACTACGCGCAGCTTGCCCACGTCAACACCGGTAGCAGCGTGCGGGTCAGGGGTACGCTTGTTGATTCTCCCGGGCAGGGCCAGAAATACGAATTGCAGGCGGCGGAGGTTTTTATCTACGGCATGGCCCCGTCCGACTATCCCCTGCAAAAGAAGAAGCACAGCCTTGAATATTTGCGCGAGATAGCGCACCTGCGCCCGCGGACCAACACTATCGGCGCTGTCGCGCGTTTGAGGAACTCGCTCTCTTACGCCGTCCACACGTTTTTTCAGGAGCGCGGATTTTTTTACGTGCACACCCCCATCATCACGGCGAGCGACTGCGAGGGGGCGGGAGAGATGTTCAGGGTATCAACGCTCGACCCGGAAAAATTGCCGCGGGCGGATGACGGGAGTGTTGACTACGGCAAGGATTTTTTCGGCAAGCCCGCGAACCTCACCGTCAGCGGCCAGCTTGAAGGCGAGGCCTACGCGATGGCTATGGGGCGCATTTATACGTTCGGGCCTACGTTTCGGGCCGAAAATTCCAACACCGCGCGCCACCTGGCCGAGTTTTGGATGATAGAGCCCGAGGCCGCGTTTTTTCGGCTTAAAGACGACATGGACCTGGCCGAGGATTTTATACGTTATCTCTGTCAGCACACGTTGGACAAAAACATGGACGATCTTGAATTCTTCAATCAGCGCGTGAACCCGTCGGTCATCAGCAACATAGAGAGCGCGGCGTCGCAGCCGTTCGAGCGGATAAGCTATACGGAGGCGATTGACAGGTTACTGGCAAGCGGAAATCAATTCCAGTTTCCGGTATCGTGGGGGATGGACATCCAGTCGGAGCACGAGCGCTATCTGACGGAGGTAATTTTCAGGAAGCCGGTGATCGTGTACGATTACCCCAAGGGCATCAAGGCATTTTACATGCGGCTGAATGATGACGACAGGACCGTGGGCGCCATGGACATACTTGTACCGGGGATAGGCGAGCTTGTCGGCGGGTCCGAGCGTGAGGACCGTGTTGACGTGCTGGTATCGAGGATGCGCGACAGCGGCCTTGACGAGAGTAAATATTGGTGGTATTTAGACCTGCGCAAATTCGGCGGCGCGCCGCACGCGGGGTTTGGGCTGGGCTTTGAGCGGATGATGCTTTTTGTTACCGGATTGCAAAACATACGTGACGTCATTCCGTTCCCGCGCTATCCGGGGAACGCTGAGTTTTAGGAGAGTATATAGTGCCGAAGTTTATGACATCAGTACATAACGTGTTAAGGATTGCCGCGGTCGCCGTTATTGCCGCGACGGGTATGGCAGTGGCTGAGCCTGATGAGTCGGAGCCGCGAAGAACCTCTTTGCCGACGCTCTCCACTGCGTACGTCCTTCCCGCGGGCTACGTCTCCTACAACATGCGCGACGGTTACAGGAAGTACGACGGCACCGACAAGTACCAGCACGTCCCCGGCGGCAATTTTTTCTCGTTCGGCGGCGCCGTAGGGAAGCGGTTTGCGCTTAAAAACCCGAGGTTGAGAGTGCAGCCTGCCATTGAGCTGGGATACGGCAGAGTCAAAGAGGACGAGTACCTGATTCGCCTCACAAACAGAGACGACATACCGGTTGAGCTCTACTCCAACTACCTGACGGGCGGTATTCAGGCCGATATCCATTTACTGTTTCCCAACTATATGCGTACGTATTTCTTCTCCGCCGGCCCCGGGTTCTACATTACCGGCTTCGACGACGTGCTGCAAGTCGTGTGGGACGGATACGAGCTGTGGCGCAGTAAAAAAAACTGGGCGCTTTCGCCCGGCATAAACATAGGCACCGGAACAGAGTACAAGATCAACGACCGGATAGCCCTGTCGCTCAACTATAATATAAGGTTTATGATGGCGGCAAGTTTTACAGAGGTAGGGACCATGTTTCCGCTCGGTGCCGAATACAGGGAGTTTTTCTTCTCGCACATCGTACAATTACAGGTTTTGCTGCCGGGATTAAGGCACAGGATGTTTTATGATTAATCCCTGAAATCTACGGTTGAATTTTGGCTTCGCACCCCTCCGAGGTGTCTACATTAACGCTGACATGATCCGCGAACAGATCACAACAGCCGCAAGCTCGGTTCTCAACCTGGTTGCGGCGGCTGTTACCGTCAACGGGTTGTGCGATTCCAGCAGTTTCAATTCATCAGCGGATATGCCGCCCGGCGGGCCTACGAGGCAGCTTAATTTTTTGTATGGGGATATATCAGCATCGCAAATTTTTTTTCCGTGCTGATCTGCAACAACCAGCGGCTTGTCGCACGTGTCAAGTATATCGCGCAGTGGCGCGGGGGTGTCGAGCCGCGGGATGTAGGGGTACAGGCACTGCTTCATCGACACAATCATCTTGGACGCAAACCGCGGCCGCAGTTTATCCCAGCTCTCCCACCACGGCTTGCGGCAGTGGCCCATAACAACCGGGACGACGCGCGAAACGCCTAACGCCGCAGCGTGTTCGAGGATCGATTCGAAGTGCTCCTTGTCGGGAAGCCCAACCAACAGAGAGAGTTCCGGCGCAACTCTCGGGATGAGAGTTTTACCGCGGATATTGCATAGCATTGATTGCTTGCAGATTTCGGCACACTCACACTCATAGATTGTGCCGTTAGCATCCGTAATCCGTATCTGCTGCCCGGCCTTTATCCTCAACACGGAGGCCGCATGGTTCGATTCGACGCTGTCGAGCGCAGCCGTATCTCCTGTGATATTATCGCTGTAAAATAAATGGTGCTCGCAGTCTCTCATGTCAGGCGGCTCCTCAAATGAAACTCTATCTGTGCGGATAATTTTTCAGCATCAACACTGTATCCCAACTCTTTCAGGTTCGTGCAAAATTGACAATGGCTTCTGCCTTGCCGGTAATCAGGTTCTTTTGGCGGATGGCGGAGGTATCGGCCTAACAGTGTCAGGTCGTTAGACACCATAAGGCTCGACTGGTAGTAGAACAGCGGCGGCCTTGTCCCCATGTAAAGCGAACTGCCGAGGATCTTTTTGCCGTTGACAGCAAGGTCGCTGATCCCCGCGCGAACAGCACCATTAATACCAACCTCGCCAAGCGCGCTGATAACGCAGTCATGCACCCGCCCAAAAACATCAAGTGCCCCCTCCCGCTCGCTTCTCTTTTCGCCGACGACAATTATCACCAACACCCCCGGAGACAATACAACCGTCCCGCCTCCACCACGCCGTTCAACGACGGCCACACCATCCGCCGCGCACCTGTCAACAAACACCTCTTCACCGCCACGATAAGACGGCCCGTGGACAACTTCAACATCCCGTTGTTCATATATATGCACAAACGGTTTAGCCTGCGATGCACCGTGGATAAAGATATCGTCATTTTTCCGTAATTGTCCCGGAAGCATCTCACAAGTTGCCGTTTCGGTTTTCGCGCCCCCCATGGGGGCGCATGTTTTCCAATAAGTCCCCGCCCCGCCACCGCGGGGTGGGGATTTAGGGGTCTATACTATCGGGGCGTTACGGGGCAGAGCCCCGTCCCCATATAAAGATTTTTAAGAATTTGACTTTGACTTTGATTTTGATTTTAATCTTTTGATTTTAACAATTCTCTGCAATGTCAAAAAGCAACTTCTCCGTCGCCGCCCAACCCAAACATGGATCTGTTATCGACTTCCCGTACACATCCTCATCCGCCTTCTGCGCCCCCTCTTCAAGATAGCTCTCGATCATCAGCCCGCGGACCATCTGCGCCAGCTTCACGTCATACTTCCTGCTGCGCAGTATTTCCAGCGCGATTCTGGTCTGCTCTCCGAAGCGCTTGCCGGAGTTGTCGTGGTTTGTGTCTACGAAGATCGTCGGGTTTTGCATGTTGCGCTTGATGTACATTTCTGCTACGCGGTGCAAATCTTCGTGGTGGTAGTTGGGGCGCGGTTCGCCGTGGCTGTCTATCGCTCCCCTCAGAATCAGGTGCGCGTGCGGGTTCCCCTCTGTCTGCACCTCGAACTCGCCGTACGCGAAGGTGTGCGTGATCTGCGCGGCCAATACGGAGTTCAGGGCCACGTTTATGTCGCCGCTCGTCGGATTTTTCATCCCCACCGGGATATCCAGCCCACTTGCCGTAAGCCGGTGCTGCTGGTTTTCTACCGACCTTGCGCCCACGGCCACGTAGCACAGCAGGTCGTCCAAGTACGAGTGGTTGTTGGGGTAGAGCATTTCGTCGGCCGCGGTAAGGCCCGACTGGTTGAACGAGCGCAGGTGCATCCGCCGGATCGCCGCGATGCCTACGGCGATGTTGGGCTCTTTGAGGTGGTCCGGCTGGTGCGCCATACCCTTGTACCCCTGGCCGGTGGTGCGCGGCTTGTTCGTGTATATACGCGGGATGATGATCAGCTTGTCCTTGACCTGCGACTGCACGTCGGCGAGGCGGTATACGTACTCGCAGACAGCGTCTTCGTCGTGCGCCGAGCAGGGCCCGATTACCACTATGAAGCGGCTGTCCTTCTTCTCAAAAACCGCCTTTATCTCTTTGTCCCGCTCGGCTTTTTTATCAAGCAGATGCTTGGGGACCGGCACTAACTCCTTGATCTCCGACGGCGTCAGGAGCTTTCTGATTTCCTTGAAACTCATATTGACCTTGTCCCGCGTTATGTTATTTTTGCTGCGTTCGTAATGTTTTTTTACAGAATATACACGATATACACATACCCCACTATAAAATGTTGTGCCCGCCCCGTCCGGCGACATCACGGTTGTCGTGCAGTCGTCGGGCAGGGCGGGTGCAACATTTTATAGTGGGGCCGATATTTATAGAATATAAATATACTTTATGACCGCCCCGGATGCTAATTTTTTTTGCGCCGGCTTAATGACGCCGCGCTGAACCTCGCTTCCAAAGTTGTCACTTGGCCCGCGTCCGCTACGCGTTCCGCGTCTGCCACCCCGTCGCTCCACTCCAAGAACTCCGCGCCGGGGCCCGGTACGGCTTTCACCGTTATCGGGACTTCCGGATAGGCCTTGAACGTCGCACGGCCGCCCATTACCTGCAAGCCGTCAACCTGCACGTTCCCGTTGCCCGCTGCCGACACGGTAAAATCGATCGGGCTGCCCAATCCGAAGAACGTTTCAATCTCCCGTTGCATATTCGCCGGGCGGGTTCTGCCGAAATCTCTGATTGTCGAGAGCTGGCGGTTCATTGCGCTCGCGTCGTGCCTCCACCGCTGCTGGTCCAGCGGGATCTCGCTTGCGATGGGCGCCATCAGCGCGTCTATCTTCGCTTCGACCCTCTCCGGGTTGAAGTATGTGGCGATGATGAGCGAGAAGCGGTTTATGAACGAGTTTTTGTAGCCGGCATTCTCCAAGAGCTTGCGGAGTATCAGCGTCGTGTGCGGCGGGTTGGGCCAGTCCGGGCCGTCCGTCCTTGTCGCGAAAGCAAGCGCCCCGAGGTGCGGCTGCTCCCATATACCGTAGCTGCCCCAGCCGTGGTCCGTGTCGTACATGAGCCACTTCCATCGCGACGGCGGGGAGTTCACGCGCCACCTCTTCATGTTGTTCCCCGGCCAGTCCCTGTCGTTGTAGTAGATACGGCATATATGGTTGTACGTAAAGTTATCCACGTCCATCCGTTGATTCAGGGTTACCAGGTCTTCGTCGCTCAGCGTTCCGGCGCTTATCCAGTTTAAAATATCCCGATAGTCGGCGTCGGACCCGCTGCTTACCTCGTTGCTCGCCTTGACGAGGTCTATAAACTCTTCCCTTATGTCGTAGTTGGCTTCAAAGTAGTCGCCGTTGGCGCGCTCGCGCATGTTGTGGATGCCGTAGTACTGCCCGTTGAGGTAGACGATCACGGCGCGCCCCTTCTGATAGTCTATCCCCAGCCCCTCCGTGAGCGATGTCATCAGCATGTCGCGTATGTAATCCTGCGAGAAGTTGTTGCCGTTATTCCGCAGAATAAAGTGCTTGAACCGCGTCAGGTGCGGATACTCCGGGAACAAGCTGTAGTTCAGGCGGCTCTGCCCGTATATCTCCCTGAAAGTTATGAGCAGCGATTTTTTGGCATTCCCTCTGGACCAGTTGCCGAAAATCCGTAGCCCCGCCTCGCTGTTCCACGCCTGCCTCACGCCGCCCTCGAAAAACTCTATCTGCATGGGCAGTTCGGTTTCCCGCCAGAAATTCGCGCCCCGGTGGGGGAACTCCGGGCTCGCGTTCCGCCCCATTGAATAAAGCCCTTCGTTGGGGTCAAACATCTCATACGGGTCAACGGCGATGGAGACGACCGGCAGGCTCGGCAGCCGCCCGCCGACGATGTAGGTCCGTATGATCGGCGTGCTCGGATAGGCTCCGGCCATGAACTGCGCGCAGCGCATGGCCGTGTTTCTTGTGACCGTGAGAGTTGTGCCCGACCGCAGCGCGCTCTCCGCTGTGGGAAAGCGGCCGGTAGTATCGCAGCCGATGAACACGCCGCCGGCAGCGTCGGGCAGCGTGAACGTCAGCGGGCCGTCGTAGTAACCGCTCGCCGGAATACCTGCCTGGGCCGGCGGCTGCACCTGGCCGATGTAGGTGCTGCTCGTGTTGGCGGCGTACGGAGTAGGCGGCTTGCTGTAAGCCCACGTGCCGTCGTCGGGATTTTTCGCGTATGACAGGCCAAGCGTCCGGGCGGGATAGGCGACGGAGTCTCTGATGTGCCCATCCGGATCCAGCAGAAACAGGCTCCCGCCGCGGTTGGTTAATTGGAACGACACGTGGACGCTACTCCCGCGCCGCGTCGTTATTATCGAGTTAAAGTTAAAGTCGATACTCCCAAAAAAATTTCCGGGATTGGAGAAACGGAGCCCGTAGATATTTTTCAGGTCGGGGTACTCGCTGTTAACCGACGGCAGCGCTATCGTGTACACTTCATCCTGAACCCCGGTGCCCAATATCTGCGCCGGCCACCCTAACCAGTCGTCCATCCCCCGCTGCATGAGGCGGACCTCAAGCCTGGCGTCTTTGGCGACGTAGCCCCTGAGCCGGATCTGATCGGCTCCGGAGATGTCTATCACGGCGCTGCTGTTCCAGTTGGCGAACTCCATAGCGACCACCGCGCTCGACCACCCGAGCCCGGCCGAGTTGTCCACAGATACAAGCCGGCCGGCAATAAGGCCCCCGCTGCCGGGTGTGAACGTCTCCGAAGCGGTACTGCCGCCGGGCGGATTGTTCTGGCTGTCCGCCCAGCTCCAAGCCGTCACCGCGCGCCCTATCAAGTCCATGTCGCCCTGCCCGGGGTCAGCATCAGGCCTGTTGCGCCCCGAAAAAAACGCTATCAGGTAACCGTGCGGCTCAACAACTACATTGCCGAACTCCCATATCTTCTGGCCGGCGGTGTTTGTCAGCCAATACCCTTTGAGGTTCACGGCCGTGTCAGCCGGATTGTAAAACTCCACCCACCCGGGATCACCGCCAAACTCGTCTTTGAGGTCGGCGTTGGCCGAGTAGACCTCGTTGATGAAGACAGGCGGCCTGCCCAGAAAAATAACCCCGGTGCTGTCCCCGCCGTTGCCATTGCCTTTGTCGGGAGGGTCGGGGTCAAGAGGGGTTCTGACATTATCGGCGCAGGAAAATATAATAAGCGCGCCGGCAAAAGCGAGTAAAAACGGTACTATACGCATATAAAGTCTCTCTTTGAGCAGAAACAGCAACCTGCCACCCCTTTTTGTAGGAGCGGCAACCAACCGCCTGCTTTTTTTTGTAATATTGATGATAACGATAACTATATATAATAATATAAATCCACAGCGAATACAAGGGGGGCGGCGAATTTAACGTATTTTGAAAAATGGCAGGCCCCGGGTTTCCACCGCCAAATATTATTTTTATACGATGACGATACCGAACATATTTACCGCGTTCTTCCGTGTGGGTGCGCTTACGCTTGGCGGCGGGCTGGCCATGATATCTGTGCTGCGGCACGAGATGGTTGTTCGGCGCGGGTGGATTGGTGAGGAGGATTTTAATCGGGAACTGACCTTAGCCACGGCGCTGCCGGGGGCTATAGTCCTCAACTTTTCGCTGTTCTGCGGCTATAAAATGCGGGGTATGCCGGGGGCGGCGGCAGCGTTTTTGGGAGCGGTGCTGCCGTCGTTTGTGGTGATAATCCTTGTGGCGATATTCCTGTTCCCGTACTTTAGCCACCCAACCGCGGCGGCGTTTTTGCGCGGAGCGGCGGCATCGGTGGCGGGGCTGCTCGCCTACACTGCCTTTACGATGTGCCGGCCTATGATAACGCGCGCATCACACCTCGTCGCCGCGCTGATTGCCGCCGGGATAGCGCTGATACCCTCCGTTAACCCGATATTCGCCCTGGTACTCGTTACAGCGGCACTCCTCCTGCTCAATGGCAAATTGGGGGGCAAGCAATGATCCTATTGCAACTGCTGGTAAGCTTTTTGACTATCGGCGCGTTCGCGTTCGGCGGCGGGTACTCAACCATCACCATGATTGAGCACGAGGTAGTTGCCGTCCACGGTTGGATCACCGCGGCCGAGCTTTCGGAGCTTATCGCCATTGCGCAGATAACCCCCGGCCCCATCGGCGTCAACGCGGCGACCTATACCGGATTTCAGGTCGCCGGCTTTTGGGGCGCGGCGGCTGCCACGGTTGGCTTCACGCTGCCATCAATTATCATCTGCCTCGCTCTCATCCGCCTGTTTACCCGCGCCGCCGGCAAGGCTCCCCGGGCCAACACGCTGCGCAGTGCAGTGCAGCCGGCGGTCGTCGGGATGATTATAGCGGCGGTGCTGACATACGGCCGGGCTGCGATAACCGACGCCCCGGCAGCCGTTCTGGCCGCGGCAACATTCGCGGTTCTGGCAATATCGCGGGACAGAATCCACCCGGTGCTGCTAATCCTTTGCGGCGGGGTGGTGGGGATGTTTATTTGATGCCGGTTTTGCAAGAAATCTCGCATCTTGGTGGATAAAAATGTGGCTGATTACATTTTTAGGCGGGTAAAAGTGTGGCGGGCTACATTTTTAGGTGGATAAAAATGCGAATAACTACATTTTTAGGCGGATAAAAATGTAAAAAATTACACTTTTGGTCGGGTAATGATGTATATTATCATTAATACGCACAAATATTACGCCATATCCGGACAAACAAGGGGGGAGCAGGTATGTACAGATACGCGATGGAATCACTGAAAAAGTGGAAAACCTCCAAATGGCGCAAGCCACTTTTGGTGTATGGGGCCAGGCAGGTTGGCAAGACCTGGCTTATGAAAGAGTTCGGTCGTACCGAATTCAAGAATTTTTTATATCTCAACTTCGACGATGAAGAAAAAGTGCGGAATATTTTCGGCGCAAACATAACTCCCGGCTACATTATTTCTCGGCTTGAAAACGATTTCGCCATAAAAATAGATCCCCAACATACCCTGCTTATATTCGACGAAATTCAAGAGTGTCAGCGTGCAAAAGACTCGCTAAAATATTTCAACGAGGACGCCCCCCAATATCATATTGTCGCCGCAGGCAGTTTTTTAGGGGTAGCCACCGGCAAATTCCCGGTAGGGCAGGTCGATATGCTTACTGTATATCCGATGTCATTTTATGAATTTTTGGAAGCGATTGGCCGCAAGAATTTGGTAGACAAACTGCGGGAGTTAGACCCCGAAATCATCATTGGGTTCTCCGACATGGTCAAAGATTTGCTCAAAATCTATTTTTATGTCGGCGGTATGCCAAGAGTAGTGCAGATTTATGCGGAAACTAAGGACATACACAAAGTCCGTGAAATTCAGAACCATATTATTAAAAGTTACAAAGGTGATTTCTCAAAGCACATTATGGCGACTGACATTCCCAAGGTTCGTATGCTGTGGGAATCCATACCGGTCCACCTCGCCAAAGAAAAGAAAAAATTCCTCTATAAGGAGATAAAAGTCGGCGGCCGGGCGGCAGAGTTCGAAAACGCCATGGACTGGCTTATACAAACCGGCTTAGTCTACAAGGTCATGCGGACGGAAAACGCGCTATTGCCGCTGTTGGCATATCAGCAGCGCGATATCTTCAAACTGTTCTCCCTAGACATCGGCCTGCTCTGTGCCCAGACCAACGTAGACGTAAGGACTCTCCTGCAACCGGAGGCGGACATCTTCGAACAGTTCCGGGGCGCCCTGACCGAACAGTTCGTACTGCAGGAACTCAAAGCATCTGCCAAACAAGTCCCAATACTCTACTGGGCCAATGAGACCGGCCACTCCGAGATCGACTTCATCATACAATACGACGGCGACATCATACCGATAGAAGCAAAATCAGCCGAAAACACGCGGGCCAAATCGCTGAAAGTCTACATGGAGAAGGAAAAGCCGGCGCGGGCAGTAAAAACTTCGCTCAAAAATTACGGCATCAAGGACAACCTGTACTCCGTGCCGCTGTATATGATGGGGTCGTTTTTTGAGATTTTGGATAAGGGTGCACTTGAACGAGCTGAATATGTTTGATTTGCATCTTGGAGGGGTAATTCTAAAAAAATTATTGACATTCATAGCGTGGCAATATATTTTATGATTTGATAGCATCGCAAAGTTACGACTTTCGGCTACAAGCGGGGTAAGTTAGCATTTACAAAGGGGTTTGAGTACTTATTTGTGGCACACATATTCACTTAAATTATGGGGCTTTCGCGAAAAGGAGATGCGATGGACGTTGAACATATTTTTGCCAGCATTAAAAATCTAAGAGACAAAGAGGAAGATAATAGGATTTACGATCCGGCATTTGGACGCTACGAAGCCGAAGATCGTTATGGGCTTACAACTTTTTGGATTGTCCTTGAAAGGACTACTAGAGAACATGATAATCTGTTAAGTGAGGACAATAACATTTATGTCTCAAGAGACAGTCCGGTAGGTAGCGCTTTGATTCAAAATACTTTCGGTGAGCACAAACTACGTCTCCCCGGAGGCGTAGGTACCATAAAAATATTTAACAAAGCTAAATATACACCTGTTTCTAACTTGGGATTGGCCAACGATATTACAATCAGCGATTCCGATAATGAATACTCTTTTCGAACACTTCACGAAGCTCTCACAGCGCTCGCTTCATCCAAACAAGAAATTTTGAAAATTGAAGAAAAGTTAGAAATAGCAAAATCTGCGCAAAATGACACCAACGTGCAACAGCTACGCGGAGAACTGGAAAAAGCCAAAGAAGAGAGAGCCTACATCGGCATACAACGATTTGTGCGCCAGTATGCTGCATTAAGATGGCAACCGATTCTTGACCCGGAACAAGATGCTATAAAGTGCACAAAAATATTTGATGGAGGTACGCTGGTAATAGATGGCGGTCCTGGGACCGGAAAAACAACAACGCTGGTCCAAAGAATAAAATTTTTAATATCAAAAACAATAGAGGAACAGTTGTCTTTGGCAGACAGACATTTATCTAAAAGCCATAAAGAAATTATTTTCAGCCACGAAGCCAGTTGGGTATTTTTTTCACCAAGCGAACTTCTAGCATCTTTTTTGAAAGACACTATGGCTAAGGAAAAACTTCCTGCCGGTAGCAACACCGTTAAAGTTTGGAGTACCCACAGAGACGCGGTTACAAGGCTGTATGATTTGAAAACAAAAGACGAGGAGGACGAAGAAGAGGACGAGCGTGAAGACGAGGAAGACATGGAAAAGGATAGGAAAAAAGAACAGGCGCGTATCTTCTACACCATGACGGAAGATAGTTTATGGGACAGCCCATTCATAAACCCAAACAAAAACGCAACAGACATTATAAAAAATTTTTACAGGTTTTATTTTGAGCGGCAACAGGGGCGGGTGAATCACAAGGGTTTTGATATCACAATAGACGCGAATTCTATTGATTTTAGTAATGTTAATACACATATTAGAGATTTATTTCAAAAACATTGCGATTTTTCCGTCAGTAAATTTTTTGAATCCAAGTTAAAAAAGTATCAGCAGTCTGACGATTATAAATTTGATACCAAATTGGTAGTAGACAATAAAAAGGGGCAGTTCAAAAAAGACAGTTATACCAAAGCTTTTAACAAAACACTTGTTTTTTTATTGGACGATATCCCCAAAGCATATACAGCCTACAGAAAAAAATTACTGAAGGATGGTGAACACTATTGGAATACCGACGCTCTCCACGTGTTGGCAGGGGGAGAGAAACAGTATATACATTTTGAAGAGCAAAATTTTCTTATTTACGTTATAAATATATTTTGCCGTAACCTGTACCTGAACGACCCGCTGCGTTTTCAAGAATCAAAAAAGCGAAGCGTGGTTAGTTATAGAACATTTTACAAACCGGTAATTGCAATCGACGAAGCGACTGACTTTTCAACCCTTGATCTCTTAGCAATGCACAGCTTTAGGCACCCGGAAATATCATCTGTCACGCTATCCGGCGATTTGATGCAAAGCATGACAACCGGCGGCTTAAAATCATGGGAATGTTTCTCTAATGTGGTTGATTCATCGCAAATAAAAAACTTGAACGTGTCTTACCGTCAGAGTCCGACACTTTTATCAATAGCGCAAAATATATGCCGGTTATCTACGGGGATAGAAGCTGAATACAAATCGTATATGGCCAGTGACCCTTCTGAACCTAAGCCGCTTTTGAAATTATCCAACGATGAAAACGAAAAGATACGTTGGATTGCTAAAAGAGTGAGAGAGGTTGATAAAATATATAGCCAATCAAAACCGCCATTGCCGCTACCATCTGTAGCCGTATTCGTACCTCACGAAGACGACATCAGCGATTTTGTAAAAACACTAAAAAAACACTTGGATGGCGACATTCCTGTTCAGGGGTGTCCGGAAGGAAGAATACTGGGGGACAACGCCGCTGTCAGGGTATATGCCGTCGATAAAATCAAAGGATTAGAATTTGAAGCCGTATTTTTTCATAATTTGGATCATCTGAAAGCCGATCACGATCTCTTATTGAGATACCTCTATGTAGGCCTTTCCAGAGCAGCTTTTTATTTAGGTGTAACACTATCTAAAAGAATGGACGGTGAGTTTAACTTCTTCAACTATGATCCTTTTTCGGAATATGGCAACTGGGATCACAGTAACGAGGATGGTGATGAATAGGCCTTGCTCGCGTTAGCAGCGTACGGGACAGGTAGTTTTGGGAGTGATTACTATGAATCACTCCCAAAACTTACTGACACCAGCCGCAATCTCCCTCATTTTCTCTAACCCGTTTTCCTTTTGCAGCAGATTGCCGGTGACGATGATATCCGCGCCGGCTTCCAACTTTTCGATTGCTGATTCCCTGTCTCTGATTCCGCCACCAACGATTATCGGGATGTCGACGCAGGCGCGTACCGCCTTGATCATTTCCGGCGGGACAGTGAGTGACGCTCCGCTTCCGGCTTCCAAGTATATCATGTCCATCCCCAAATATTGAGCCGCTAACGCGTGTGCCGCTGCGATATTTGGTTTTGACCTTGGCAGCGGGCGTGTGCCGCTCATGAACTCTACCGAGGTTACCGTGCCGGACTCTACGAGCATGTAGCCGGTTGATATCGGTTCAAGCCCG
>Ga0123356_10001587_pt1 | contig 24978 bp, 22 predicted proteins | sample TergutEmb28metaG_2_FD_92546 | JGI IMG/M metagenome (GOLD analysis project Ga0123356, IMG submission 92546) | Embiratermes neotenicus P3 segment gut microbial communities from Petit-Saut dam, French Guiana - Emb289 P3 | ecosystem: Host-associated > Arthropoda: Insects > Digestive system > Gut ...
AATGCCGACTTCATCAAGTGTCGGCAACTCGGCAGGTAATGCTTTGCCATCCTCCGTCAAGATCGTTGTGCCGGAACCGTCCAGCACAATCGTTGCCTTTTCAAAGTGAACTTCGCTCCGTGCCATGAAGGGACGACCCTGCTGGAAAATGCAACCGCTCGTTGAAGTTACGATGACATTCGGGTCATCGAAGGTGAACAGCGTGCTAAAATACTCCGGCACTTCGCCCCGCAGCCGACCGATGCTCTGGACCTGTTTCGGCATTCCGAAGAGCAAACGGATGTAATGGGCATCGTGAATGTGCAGGTCAAGCAACGGACCGCCGGTGGTGGACATGTTGTAAAAATCTTTGAGCCAGACCGGGTCGGAAATCACCCGATCAAAGTGTCCGCCGATCACCTTGCCGTATTTTTTTGTTCGTGCCGCTTCATAGACGAAAGCGTAAGCGGGAAAGAAGGGGAGAACATGTCCGACCATGAACAATTTTTTGTTTGCCTCGGCAGCGGCAGTCATTGCGTCGGCATCGGACAGCGACAGGGCAATCGGCTTTTCGCAAAAAACGTGTTTTCCGGCATTTAGGGCGGCAAGCGTCATGGGGGCGTGCTGATTTGGCGGCAGACAGATGTCCACCAGATCGACATTCGGATCGGCAAAGAGTTCGTCGGCATCGGCGTAGGTTTTCACGTTGGTCAGGTCCATTTTGGTGCCTTGCGGACCAAAATTGCCTTTGATGCCAGTCCAATCGCCTTGTCTCCGCTCCGGCAGAGATTCGCAGATTGCCGTAACCTGCACCCCGCTCAACTTTTGGTAAGCGAGGTAGTGCATCATTCCCATAAAACCGAGTCCGTGAATACCGATACGTAGCATTGGAGAGCAAAGGGGTTAAAGTGTCATTAGAACATCCGCAAACGTACCATGATTTTGCTGTTGCGTCAATAGAAACATAAAACCCGTTGGCAAAGCAACAGCGTCGGCATTGGGGTGGAGGAATTTTTCGTTTTTTCTAATTTTTCCGGCTGTTTTGTCCGAATTTAACTCCCGATGCTCCGAAAACGCAAAACTGCCGAAATCGAACTGGGCGGACAAGATTCGTTTCTCGATCTTGTCTCGAACATCGTCGGGATTCTGATTATTCTCGTAATGGTGGCGGGGGTGCGCGCCCAGTATGCGTCGGTAAATGCGTCCGATCCACTGAAACCGCTCGCCGATGCCCAAATGCTTGCCGACCTCGAAACAAAATACGAGGAAATGCAAACGAAAGCGGGAAGAACAACACAATTACGGAGCGATGTCGAAGAATTGCGGCTCCAATCAGAAGTTACAGCAGAACAGATTCGCCGGCAAAGCATAGAATACGCCGCCCTGTTCGAGTTGATGGTTTCCGTCCGTGCAGGCATGGAAATTGCTGCCGAAGAGAAAAGCCAAGCGTTCAAAGACAAAATCGAATACCAACGCCAACTCTTGGAAACGAATGCCAAATTGGAGCAAATCGAAAGGTCAAAGACACATCTTCGACAGACCCGACCGCAAGCGATGCGTGTGGAAAACATGCCCACCCCGTTGAGCAGAACACTTGTGGACGACAAGGAGATTCACGTTCGATTGCTCGGCGGCAAAATCGTGTACGTTCCTTTTATGGAACTGATCGAACAGTTGCGTCGGCATATAAGCGAGGAACGGAATCGATATGTCCGGCAACAGACGAGTATTGGCAAAGTGGGACCGATTGAGAATTTTGAACTTGAATTTTTGTTGGTAGCAAATGAAAACCATCCCCTTCGGTATGCGGAATTTGTACCGAGATTTGAACCGCTGGGACAACCGCTTCGGGAGGCATTGGCTTCGCCGCAGTCGGAGTTCCTGCGGAAACTCTCTTTATTTCGCCGGGATATTTATACGGTAACGGTCTGGGTTTATCCTGACTCGTTTGAAGAGTATCAGGAGTTGAAACGTTTCTTACATGATCTTGGTTATTCGGTGGCAGCACGTCCGATGAGTATGGGAGATCCCATTGGCGCATCACCGTATGGCAGGCGGTCGTCCACGCAGTAAAGGATTCTTTGACAACGGTCATGAATTTTCCTGACGGTTTCTGACATGTGCTACGGTAAAGTGTCGCCCATTGTTACTGACAACTTTCCGAACCAATGACAGAAATACTTTACGAAACGGCACACACGGCAAGCAGTGATGTGCGGATCGACCGGGATGCCGGGGTGATCTTCGGCGTGAAAATCATCGGTTGCGATAGCCGAAATGGTCGGCACTATCCGAACGATACTCTGCGGACAGCGATTCCGCTTTACGAAAACTCCAAAGTCAATCTTGACCATCCCGACGGCGATCCGAGAAAAGGACGAAGTTACCATGACCGATTCGGTATGCTTCGCAACGTCCAACTTCGTGAAAACGAAGGACTCTATGCCGACTTTTGGTTTAATCCTCGGCACACGATTGCGGAGCAACTGCTCTGGGATGCCGAACATGCGCCGGACAATGTCGGCTTTTCGCACAATGTCGAAGCGGTAGTGAGACGGCAAAGTACGCCTGCCATCGTTGAACGAATCGTGGCGGTGCGGAGTGTTGATCTTGTTGCCGATCCGGCAACGACGCAGGGTTTGTTTGAGTCCATTGAGATCGCCTCACAGGGTGAGGCGGCTAACCCGATTACGCTTGAACAAGTTGAACGTTTGATTGAAGAACGGCTTCAACAATTTCGGTGTGAAGAGAAGCCGCGTAGTCGGGAACAAGTTGTTACGGAGATGGCGTTTGATAGTAAAGCGTTTGCGGCGGCGATTATGAAATGAACGGACCTAAACAGAGCCGGAATTGATGCCCGGAATTGAAACTTCATTTTCCATTCGTTCCGCCAAAACCCTCAGAGCCAAAGCCTTTGCCTTTGCACTTGCCTGTAACGGCGTAACACCATACACGAGTGCACCAGGTATTTCGGGGATTTCGGCTATCCAGCGACCGTCTTCTTCCTGTTCAAACTCAATATCAAAATTCATAGGCACCTCAAAGTGAGATTGTACCAAAAATGGTTGTTTACACAAGCCTTGTGAACCACCCCGCCGCTGCGCGGCACTCCTCCAAAGGAGGGGAATTATGCAACCCGCACGTTTCGCTCCGCTCCATTTGCGGCTCTTTATTGTTTCTTTTGCATACACAACATGGCAACTCCCACGACAATGATGACGAGTCCAACGTTTCGTAGCCAACTAATGAAACCAGCGAGTACGGTTTGTTCTGGTGGAATCATGGAACCCAAACCCACTGCCGCCAGCCATACAATCACGCCTGCCAAAATTAACATTCTCATGCACCCATTGTAGAGGATTCCGTTTTTCCCATCAAGGCGGAGTTTTGACAATCATCAGCGACATACCTGACGGTTTCTGACAAGCGGTGTGGTAGAGTGTCGGCGTTGTTACTGACAGCCCTCACCCTAACCCTCTCCCAGAGGGAGAGGGGACAAATCGGCGGGCGTAAGCCCACCGCTCATTCTAACTCCTTTTTTCCTACCCCTAACCTGCCGGAGTACCGGCTAAATAACTTATGAGCATTAACTTACGTGAACTTCGGAAACGAATTGAACTTGACGGTGCGGAGAGCACTGTCGGGCACCTTACGGAAGCCTTGAAGCAAGGCGATTTGAAACCGGACGATTTTAGCGTCCGCGACCTTGCCGAGAGTTTTCTGCCCGGCGGACTTGCGCACTTCGAACAAATGGCTGTGTCCGATTCGACATGGCTCACAGAAGAGGCGGCGATTCCCTTTGTGAATACCGTCGGAGCCGTCATTGATGCCAAGATCAAAGAGGCGTACAACCAAGAAATCTTTGCGGCTTCAAAGTTGGTGCGGACGATTCCGACCCGGCTCGACGGCGAAAAGATTCACATGTTCGGAACGATGTCCGATGACGAACTTTCCGTTACTGCCGGTAGTTCATACGGCATGGCACAACTCCAAGCGGATTACATTGAAACGCCCGGCACCACAAAACATGGGTTGATTATCCCGGTAACGAAAGAGGCGGTGTTCTTCGACCAGACGCATCATCTCTTGGAACGCGCCGCCGAAGTCGGCGAAATCCTTGCGATGAACAAAGAGAAACGCATCCTCGATATGGTTCTCGGTCTCACGAGGACGTACAAACAGAACGGTACGGAACGGCACACGTATCTTCCGGGCGGTACTTCTGATCCTTGGAAGAACTTGCTTTCAGGCAACGAGTTGCTGAACTGGGAAAGCGTCGAAAGAGCAGAAGATGTTTTTGGCGAAATGGTCGATCCGATTTCGGGTAGCCCGATTCTTATTGAGCCCAATGCCGTGTTGGTGATGCCACCGAAACGTCATCTGGCACATCGCTTGTTCTATGCTTCGTCAGTCTCTTACGAGGATGGAGCGACTGCTTCGACGATTCGGAATCCTTTTGCGAAGTACCGGTTGGTTTCGAGTCGACTGGCGTATCAGCAACTCAAATCGCAGCAAGGCGTTACGAACCCTGACAAGGTTTGGATCATTGGCAATTTCCGCAAGGCGTTTGCCTATATGGAGAACTGGGGCATTACGGTAACGAAGTCTGCATCCGGCAGCGAAGCGGATTTCACTCGGGACATTGTTGTGCGTTTCAAAGCCTCCGAACGCGGCACGCCAGCGGTGATTGATCCGCGGTATGTCGTGAAGTGTACGGGGTAAGGAGACCTTTATTGCCCCCTCTCCCTTTGGGAGAGGGCTGGGGTGAGGGTTTTCTCCACTCCAAACCGCCCTCACCCTAACCCTCTCCCGGAGGGAGAGGGGATGACGTATGCCCGCCGCTCCTTTTCTCCTCACTCCTTACTTCTGTCTCCTTACTCCTCCCATGTACCCCACCATCAAATCCCAGACCTTATCCATGATTGCCGAGATGACGGCGAATCCGAAACCGAGTTACAGCATTGATGGTCAGTCCGTTCAATGGACGGACTATCTGAAACAACTTCGAGCGACCGTCGAATGGTGCGATCAACAGATTGCACGAAGCGAGGCGGGAGTGGAGGAAGTTACGATTGGATGCTAAAACCCCCTCTCCCTTTGGGAGAGGGCTGGGGTGAGGGTTTTCTCCGCCCCAAACCGCCCTCACCCTAACCCTCTCCCAGGGGGAGAGGGGACACAACCGGCGACACAGTCGCGACTCCCATTCTAACCCCCAACTCCTATGCTCACCATAATGGACGGCACGCAGCCGATAACACTTTGGCATCATCAAGACGATACGACGACTGGCATTTCAGAAGCGTTGATTCGACGTTTTCGACATCGACGTTATACGCAGGTGGTCGATACTGCGGTGCCTGTCAATTACTCACATTGGTACTTTGCGGTGCCGAACACTTGCCCTCACCCTAACCCTTGCCAGTCCGGCTCGGACCTCCCAGAGGGAGAGGGGACGATGTTTGTGTCTCTCCCTGAGAGAGAGGGGACAGTGGCATATCCTTTGCCCGGCGATGAGATTACTGATCCGAACGGGGCGGTCTGGACGATTCTCGAAGTGAATCACTCTCCGTTGACAGGCATTTGGCAAACCGTATGTGAAACGTTTGCCTTTGCAGAGCCGACGGAGCACGTCGATCATCTTCGGCAGTCTTCCATTGTTTCGGCATTGATCCCGGTGCGTGTTGGAGCAATAACCGAAACGATGGAGCCGGAATTCACCAAGCGGTTGACGTTTTATGTTTCCCCCTCGAATGAAAACGGGGCGATTGCCGTTGAACCGGACGATGTTTTCCAACGGTTGGATGGTTCGCAGTGGAAGATTGTGCGTGTCGAGAGACCGAAATATCGTGCGCGGTGGACCGCGGTGGTTACCATCATGAAGAGCGGATAATGAGTTTTGACATTGTGCCCTTTGTGTACACTTTGCGTCCTTTGTGGTAAACTAACCACAAAGAATGCACGAAGGACACAAAGACAAACCTTACCAACTATTCCACGAAGACTGCTGCCGGGGCATCAAGACCATCGGCGACAGTTCGATAGACTTCATCGTTACCGACCCGCCGTATTTCATCGACGGCATGGACGACGGCTGGAATGATACCAATCTGAAAACCAAAGCGTCGAAGTCGGGAGTCATCGGCGGATTGCCCGTCGGTATGAAATTCGACCGAACACAAGGGGAAAAGTTGCAGCAGTTTTTGGAGCCGCTCTGCCGGGAATTTATGCGGGTTCTCAAACCCGGCGGGTTTTGCGTCGTCTTTGCACAGGGCAGACTCTATCACCGCACGGCGATGGCTCTCGATCTGTCCGGCTTTGAAATCCGTGATCTGCTCGGTTGGAAATACGAAGGACAGGCAAAGGCATTTTCGCAGAATCATTTTATCCGAAAGGATAAAACGATGACGGAAGAGGAAAAGCAAGCACTGATTGCCGAACTTGATGGATTGAAAACGCCGCAACTGAAACCGCAGATTGAACCGATGGTCTTGGCACAAAAGCCCAAAGAGGGAACGTTTGTCGAGAATTGGAAAAAATATCAAGTCGGGTTGCTCAACACGAAAGAATCGCTGGATGGCATGTTTCCCGGCACGATTATGGAGGTTCCGAAAACCATCCGCCGAAAGGAAACGGAGGAGAAGATTGAACACATTACCGTCAAGCCGGTGCTATTGATTTCACACTTAATTAAACTATTCACTCAACCGGGACAGATCGTCTTGGACCCGTTTTCAGGCAGCGGCTCGCACGGTGTTGCTGCGATGGAGTGCAACCGCAAGTTCGTGGGATTCGAGATTGAGAAAAGGTATTTTGATATAGCGATGGAAAGGATCGCATCGGCTGCATCCTGTTTTTCCTGCCGTTTCGACTAGAATCAAGCGGACCGGAGTTTTACGGCACGACATCCAATTCGATGTGTGCTGATTCCAAACCGGGAGCCGTAACCGTTATCTGAACCTTGCCTGGCTCACCTGTCGTTTGAACATACGCTAGGACAACGCCACGATAAGCATTGCGAGAATTGCCCTTGTACGGGCTCATATCCCGATTATCGCCCGACTCTACACCCAAAAGTCTTGCCGAACCCTCAACTTCACAAGTTATACGATGATTCGCTGAATACACCGGATTGCCTTGGTCATCAACGATTCGAGCAATGACATGCACAAGGTCTTTGTTGGTTTTCAAACGGTCTTTATCGGCTTCAAGTACAATGCTTTTGGCTGCGCCGTGAGTAAAGATCGTTTGCCGACAAATTTCGTTGTCCGCTTCGTCGTATCCGACCGCCTCAATCTTACCCCTTTCAAACGGTCCATCCCAATAGATTACGCCGGTACTATCATCATAAGGTTGTTCTATACTGACCTGTTGATCGTTAATGAACAATCTTGCTCTTGCCGCATTCGTGTAGCAAAGAATGCGAATTCTCTGTTCGTCCGCGAAATTCCAAGTCGGCAAAGCATTTTCCGAAGGTGCTGTTCCACGCTCATTGGGCGCACGTTGCATGCCGAGGTGAATGACTGGCTTGTCGCTCCAAAGAGCCTCACGGAAATTGGCACGTCCCTTTGGCATGGCAGTGAAGTCCAGTAGTCCTGTCCCCAAGCCGCGTGAGGGCCACCGGTGCGATTCGCCAAGATAATCAATTCCTGTCCATAAAAATTGTCCGAAGACGTACTCACTGTCCCGCACGAGTTTCCAGTTTCTGAAAGCATGTCCGTTTTCGCTTCCATAGATGATGCGGTCAGGAAAATTTCTGCGGTCTGCCGCATAGTGTCTTTCCGAATAATTGTATCCCACGACATCCAGCGCACCGGGATATTCCGTAGCGTTTGACATAGCGATACCTGCCAAGGCGGCTGTAACAGGACGAGAGGGATCCGTTTTCCGAACGATGCTCGCCAATCGCTTGGCAATGCCTCCCAATCGGTCTGCGTGGGGACTGTCCGGCTTAAAACCTCCAAACATCGGTTGGCTGATTTCCGTGCCGTCCAATATCGGATGCGAATACGGATCGTTCGGATAATCAATTTCGTTGCCAATGCTCCACATAATAATCGAAGGATGATGGCGACCTCGCAAGACGATGTCCCGAAGGTCGCGGTCGCTCCATTCCTCAAAGAACGCGGCGGCACCTTGAAAGCCCGGCGTGCCGACATTCCAGCCATCGAGCCATTTGCGTTTCGGAAATTCCCACTCGTCGAATGCTTCGTCCTTGACAAGCAAGCCAATTTCGTCGCAAATATCATAAACATCGGGAGCCTGCGGATTATGGCTCATCCGAATGGCATTGATCCCCATATTTTTCATGATGGTCAATCGCCGATGCCAAACTTCGCGCGGCACAGCAGCACCAAGCACACCGGCATCGTGATGAATACAAACGCCTTTGAGTTTCATCCATTTTCCGTTCAAGGCAAAACCTTTATTCGGACAAAATTCCAAAGTACGAAGTCCGATGTTCAGCATATTTTGATCGACAACTGCTCCATTTTTTTTGACTTGCGTTTTGAGTTGATAAAGTTTCGGCGTATCAATGCACCACCGTTGCGGCGAAGGAAGCGTGATTGTTTCGGTCGCCATTGCCTTGCCGGATTTGGGAAGGTTGACGGAAGTGGAGACCGAAGCAAGCGTCTTGTTATTGTCCATGATGGAAAATTCAACTTGGACAGTTTCCTCAACATCGGTTGTGTTGAGAATATCGGCTCGAACTGCAATGAGGGCTTCCTCGTCGGTGATTTTTTCGGCTTGATAGGACATTCCCCAAAGATCGACATGGATCGGACCAGCTTCGATGAGAAAAACGTTTCGATAAATGCCCGACCCTGTGTACCAACGGGAATCTGCGTATTCACTACGGTCCACTCGGACGGCAAGAACATTTTTTTCGCCGAATCGAATGTGCGGCGTTAAGTCGTACATGAACGCAACATATCCATTGGGACGTTTGCCGAGCAGTGTGCCGTTTAGATAGACTTCGCTGTGGCTGTGAACACCTTCAAAATAGATGTAATGTCGCTTTTGCTTTGCGGTCTCTGGAAAGTCCAATGTTTTGCGATACCAAGCGATTCCGCCGGGCAGGTATCCGGTGCAACTTGCCAGTTCCGGGCTTGCAGTTGCTTCGACTGACCAGTCGTGCGGCAGATCGAGTGTTCGCCAGTTTTTATCATCGAAGCCGATTAGGGCGGCATCTTGCGGGTCTTCGAGGATGAATTTCCAACCATCGTTGATATTTTCTGCCGTACCGAAATGCGTTTGGGCACAAACGGAACCGGCGTAGAGAAGGAATGACAAACATAAGACCGACCACAACTTTTTCATTCCCGAATTCTAACTGAAACACCGTGAAAAACAAGAGAGCAAATCGCCGAAAAGAATATGTGGCAGTTTGATTATAGATTCATAATCCGACAACTGCGTCCGTCGGCGGTGAGTTGCTCGAAGACTTCACGTTGTTCCTCTTCATTCCGGCAAGTTACGAGAATCTGATACGCTTCGGGTATCGCAACTTCCTTTGTGTCAAACAAATCAGAGCCGCAATCGTAAGATTGCACGTCGGTCAGACTGCGCAAGAATTCTTGGACGGCAATGTTCTCCGTTTCAACTTGCGCAAGAAGATCGTCGAGTATCGTTTGATCCGTACCGGCAAGAGCCGCAAGCGGATCAAGCGTTGCCAACAACTTGTCCGCTTCTGCATCGTTCAGGTCAAGAATCAGCACGGGAACCTGTTGGTTCGGTGTTGTTTCGGCACGTAGATGACCATCAATGAGTTGAAGCGAACCGTCGGGCAGTTCACGAGCGAGCAGTGCATCGGCGTAACCGATTTCGGCAAGAATGCCTTTGAGAACGTTGCGTTGCCGAGTGTTGTGAGTGCGCCAGTTTTTCGGATTAGGACGAAGCGATTTTGCCGATACACGGCGAAGGTCTTTGATACGGTCTCGTATTTGCATTGGAAGGAGTAAGGAGAATGGAGTAAGGAGAAAAAGTCAAGGACGGATTAGGAAATTCTCCTTTCTCCTTACCTCTTTCTCCTTTTTCCACACTCTACCATACACCCCATCGAAGACCGTCAAGAAAATTGCTGACGGTTATCCCAACGCTTGTTCGATTCTCTGTACTGTTTCGGCGAGCGACTTGTCGTCGCAGATTTTTTTGTCGATCTTTTTTTGCGCCGAAATGACCGAACTGTGCGAGTGGTTGCCGAAGTACAAGCCAATCTCGGAGAGAGCAGATCGGGTGTACTTTCGAGCAAGCCACATCGCCAACATTCGCGGAGCCGCTATCTGCCGGACACGACTCTTGGAACGCAAGGTCTCTTCAGAAATACCATACGTTTCGCAAACAATTTTACTAATGTCCGGCAATCGAATATCACGACGATTCAAACGGAACAAATCACTCAATTTTTCTTCCGCCACTGCTTCCGTAATCGGTTTGCCGTCCATTAAATAGACCGAATGGAGCAGATTCAATGCTCCTTCAACCTGCCGGGCATGCACGCCGAACCGGGAAGCAATCAATCGACATACCTCTGCATCCATCGGCAATTCCCGCTGTTTGACCATACTTTCGCAGATACGCAACGACAATTCCCGCTCCGGCAATTCGATGCCGCAGATCAAGCCTGATTCCAATCGACACAGCAAGTCATTACGCAACGGCAAGTCTTTCAACGGACGGTCGCCTGTGAAAACAAGTTGCACGTCTTGGCTTCGCAGCATATCGAAAACCTGTAAGAATTCCGTCTGCGTTGCGTCCCCTCGGGTAAAAAATTGGATGTCATCAATCAAGAGATGCGAAATGTTTTTGAACCTGCTCCGAAACGTTTGGTTTCGGTCCTGTACTGAACCGGAACGACTGGAACGAATGGTTTCCATGAAAGAAGAAAGGAACTGTTCTGCCGTCATGTAAAGCGGCGAACGACGTGAGGAAGACTTTTTAACTGCCGACCATATCCCTTCGAGAAGATGCGTTTTACCAACACTGGTGGGTCCGAAAATATAGATGGGACTGATCTTGCCCGGATGGTTAATCGCCCAATCGGTGGCACGGAACGCCTCTCGGTTCGATAAACCTTCGAGAAACGTAGTCAACAATGCGAACTTGCGACCAAGTTTTGCTGTGTCCTGATTATGTTCTGGTTTCTTGAAGAGTGTGCCAAGTGGTGAATTGTTTGCTGCCTGAACGGGAACAGGAATAGATGGCGTTACAATCGGCTTTTTCGGCTTGTCTTTTTGCGGCGGCTTGACAACAAACTCGACAGGTAAATTTTTTCCGAAAAGTTCCAGCACGGCTTGGTCGATTTCCTGCTTACAATGTTTGAGGATGCCACTGAGTCTAAAACTATTGCTGACACACAACGTAACTTTTGTTGCGTTATTATCCGATACTTCTTGGCGGCATTGCGTATCTTGCCCAAACCAGAGATCGAAACGTTTTTCTCCGAGTTTTTCGGCTACCAATTCAAGTACAGGGGAAACGGAATGATCCTGTACAATATCCTTGCCAGCGGGTTTCGAGCAAGCGGGAGAGTAGTCCGTTACTGTAAGCATAAGGGGAATGGGGGGATGTACGTGAGGGGAAAGACTGAAAATCGACCGGAGGCTGGATAATCCTGCCTTGGCAATGGGCTGCCCATGTTGCCAGCGATTCGATTGTTCAGCCTCCTTGCCCTCGAATGGATGTGAGGATTCTACCCACTCCGAAAAAAATGTCAAACCGTCGTCAACAGAAAACGAGTCGTTAGGAGAGTTACGGCAAGGACTTTTGCCGTAACTCTTGTATTACTTGATGATTGGGAACATGGGATTTGTCGGAACTTTTTTTTGTTTTTGCTGCGGACACTCACGCAAGAAAGGGAAAACCTGTCGTCGAATTGCCATAAAATGAAGTGGGACAAAGGGCGCGAGAGATTAGGAGCGAAAAGCGTAAACCGACGCTCGTGCGGCTGCCCTATATGTAGTATGCCAATCCCTTCAACCTGTGCCTGACTACTCAAAATAACCAGGGTTATTGACGCTGTCGAAAGGATGCATTAAACTTCGTTCCATCGTATCCGTCGGAGACTTTTTTGCTCCACCGGCTTTCTGCATGTCAGCGTCTTGGAACGTTGCCTCTGGCAAGGACAGAGAACCTAACCTTGAGTAAGTTTTACGTACAAACAACCGTCATTCCCGCGAGGGTGGCGTTCGATTGTCCCTTACCCTTCAAGAAATCATGTCTGTCCTACCTGAAAAGCTTGCGCTGAGACGTTTGCTCCACAACTACGTGGTTCGCCTTGATGAAATGATTGTCGAATTGATTTCTTCCGAATCGACTGGTCAAGTGATGCCCGTCGCTTGCAGATTCTGCGATGATTACATTATCGTTTGGAAAGATCATCAACACGTTTTCTGTCCCAGTACATACACGTTGCTGAAACAATTCTTTGCTGCTCCGAATATGATGCTTTCCAAAGAAGATGTTCGGCAAGACGTTTTAGGAGACGACGATGCCCGTGAAGGAAGCGTTCGGCAATGTGTCTTGGCGGCAAGAAAAGAACTCCGCCGGACAGGGTTTCCCTATCGGATCGAAACGATTACCCGAAAAGGGTATCGGTTAGTAGCAGAATAATTCAGAGCCGCAATCGCAAGATTGCACGGGTATATTGTGCAAACCTCGTGCAATCTTATGGTTACGGCTCCGTGAAGTGAACTATTACTTTTTCATTCGTCGTCGGGCAATTCCGAGTCCTGCCAGACCGAGACCGAGCATCGCAAGCGTTGCGGGTTCGGGAACGGCGGCTTCCGAGCTCGAGCTCGATGTCCATTCAACGCCGAACTTCCCGTCCACGGTACCATTCCACATCCGCCACAGATTAGCGGGCGGGGACAAATCTATCAGACTAAGGTCAAGCTCAAACATTTCGAACACAATCGTAATTTCACGGACATCATCCAAATCGGCTGCGCCTAGTGAGAAACTGGGAAGCCCAGTGAAATCCGCGGTGGCTGGTGAACCCACCATAGTACCTGGGACACCCTGCTCGAGAGCGGATGGGGTAAACGTGATACTGTTGGCGGTTTCGGTGAATGGACCGTCGCCGAATTCGTACCATGTATCATTAACGGAAAACCGTCCCGTCCACCTAAAAGCCCCTGTGTAGGAATCACCCGCCTCATAGCCTGGAAACGGCGCTGAGAAATTGGAGAGGTTGTAAATAAACGTTGCCTCAATGTCAAGGGGATTCAGCGTAAACGAGGTAAAGAACGCAAGCGGATCCTCAAGTTTATACGTCGTTGACAACGAAGTATATGAGGTCCCTGCTATCTCGCCCCCAAACGTAAATTCGCTTGAGCCTTTTGAACCACCAAGCATAACAAGTCCTGCATTCGCATTTGTTGCGAACAAGAACGCCACTGCGAGCATAAGGCTCGCCACATAATTTTTTGCCATCACCACTTTTTTCCTTTCTGTTGGAATTGACTGATGTGCGATCCCTTTTAGCACCGTACTAAAACACATCACACATCACGGCGTCGAATTATACGCGCAATTATTGTGACAAAAAGAGGGGGGCGGGAATTTTTCGATCATTGTTATAAGTTTATTAAAATATAAACGTTTTAGAGAACACGCAAAACAATGGATCCTATCAAATAGGTAAACTGGGTAACGCAAAATGATACAAACGGTGTAGCATTTCGCAAAAAGTGCATTATTCTGCAACATGACAACTGTCAATAAAATATCTGACGGTTCTTGACGAGACGCGTGGTAGAGTGGTGCCAAATCATTTACCTTTGAACAGGGGGCGTATGCTACCCCGCTCACGAATTGCTATGTCTCCACTACCATCTTTACTTGTTGAATTTTCTGATCCTTTGGATTTGCATTTGCTCGATGAACACCAACGCCGTTACGAACGCATTAAGGCATGGCGGGAGGCGCAGCGTGATCCGTATTTTGCGGAAGTGCCGGTTGGCTGGCATCGGGAGTTTCGGGAAAGACAATCAAACACCCCCTCTCCCTCTGGGAGAGGGGAGGGGTGAGGGCTTTTGTCGCTCCGAACCGCCCTCACCCTAACCCTCTCCCAAAGGGAGAGGGAACTACCGGCGGGCTTGCGCCCGCCGCTCCTTTTCCCTTTCTCCTTATTCCTATGCGTGCCCCTTTCCAGATTTTGACATCTTTTATCCTCGGTATGATCGTTGGTGTATTTTTTATGCAGTCGATTCAACCGCGACCAACTTCCAATCATCAAACGGCTCTGGAAGGTGCTGTTGTCCCCTTCTTTTCCAAAATTGATACAACCGAGCGGCAATCTCTTGCCGAGTCCTTCGACATTGCTGCCGGGCGACTCGAACAAGGGGACTGCCGATTCCTTGTTGACGAGTATATCCGAACCAGCATTGCCATTCAGCCCAGTAGCGGACAGTGGGCAAACGACATCGACAAAATTGTTCAGACCGCTTGGTCGGCGGATGCGGTGATTTATGCGAGGAACTTGCGGGCGATTGCGAAAGGATTGAAAAAATCCCCTCTCCCTCTGGGAGAGGGTTAGGGAGAGGGCTTTTTACATTTTCGTTCACTCCAAACGCCCTCACCCCAGCCCTCTCCCAGAGGGAGAGGGGGCGACGTATTGGTGCTTTATATCAACCTCTAACCTCCACGATCATGACCCCAACAGAAAACTACGGTTACATTCCCGATGAATTCGCTCCCGAAGACGTTTTAGAATTCAACGCTCTCACCAAAAAATACGATCAAACTGGTCAACCTGCCATTGTTGCGTGGGACTCGCTTGAACCGCATGTACGAGAACAAGCGGAAACGATGGATGCTATCCGGGCAGCAGGTTGGCGAGTGCTTTGGTGGGACATCGCACGACACCAAAAAATACCGATTTGGGAATCGAACCAAGGGCAACTCGGCAGTTGTGCCGGTTGGTCGGCGGCGAATGGACACATGATTACCGTGTTGTACCAAATGATGCTTGGGGCGTTTCGCTTTGTCCGCATCAATCCGCTGGCAATGTGGGTGCGGACGAAAAACTGGTCGATGTCCGGCGGACAGTCGATGAGCAAGGTTATGATCGGCGGCAACCAACTCGGCAATTACCCGGTGCAACTTGTCGGCGAATATGCTACTCGATTGACACGAGATAAGATCAGCCGAATTGAATCGGCAACGGATGAGGCAACGCTCCATCAATTCGGTGCATGTCGGCTGCAAGGCAAAGACTTGATTCAACGCATCGTTTTGTGTTTGCGAGCGGGAATGGTCGTTTGCATTGGCAACAGCGTTCGTGTATCAGGTTGCCGCATTGACGACAACAACATGCGGGTTGCAACGCTTGGCGGTAGTTGGGCGCATGCAACGTTACTGGACGGTTATGTCGTGGTCAATGGTACGGTGTATCTGCATTGGACGAATTCGCACGGCAACCGCTATAAAGGAGCGGATCGGTTCAACTCGCCGGAGAGCGGCTGTTGGATGACTGTTAAAACATTGACACAATTTTGCGCTGGGCGTTATACCGACGCATTTTGCATCTATCGGGCGGAAGCACCGACGGATGCGGGGCGGCGGAGTTTTGTGCCGGCGACGTTTGGCGGTGGTCAAGACATAATCCCCTCTCCCTCTGGGAGAGGGTCAGGGTGAGGGTGGTTCGGAGCGGCAAAAACCCTCACCCCAGCCCTCTCCCAAAGGGAGAGGGGGCGACGGATTGGCTCTTCACGCTTGCTTTGAAAAGAACTCTAACCAAAAAACAGCGATGGAAAAAACTTTTGCACTTGGAATATCAGGTATGTTTGCCACACTTGCGACGGGCGTGTTTGGGATGCCAGTGTTGTTTGCACAAGCGAATATAGATGCGTTCGGACTTGCCGAACGGCTCGGTTTAGGCGTGGTGATGGCATTTTTGGGGTACAAAATCATCATGAAGATCATTGATGTTTTCGGTCCACCACTCTTGGCACGGCTGAACATGCATGATGCCGAAGTACAGGACAAACTATCGGACATCAAAAAGAGCGTCAAGAAGATTGATGAACATCTTTCGGGCGCAGCGGGAAAGGAATGACGAACATAGCCCTATGACGGCAGAGGATCAATTCCTTTGTGCTTCTTTGACGATTTCGATGGCATCGGCAAAGCGTTGGACTGTTTCTTCGTCTCGACGCATCACTTCCTCAAAATACTGGTTCAAAACGCGACGGATCGTTTCCTCTCCTTGCCGCCTCTCTGCCACCATAGCAATCGGCACATCGAATCTGCCGAGATCGCCCCACAGCCGGAGACCCAATGTCCGAACGGCAGGAGACTCGTTCTGAACCAACCGCGTCAATGCTTGCATCAATGCTTGTTCATCGTTCCCTCGCACCGTCGCAAAATATCGCCAGCACACTTCCGCCAACATGCGGTCTTCCTGCGACATCGGCACCGCTCCAAGCCAAGTCGGCAAGCGAACTTCACCGAATCGATACTGACCCGATTGTAGCAACACGCAACCTTGCGAGTCGATGTAAAACGGTTGCGGCTGACTGACCGACTGCCAAACAAATCGCTCGCCATTTTTCGGTACGAAACCGAGAATTGGACACGGTTTCGGTTTTTGTTCTTCCGATATTCTTACACTGTTCGGCGGATCAGAAATTTCGGCAAACGTGTCAATAAACAGGACGCTGTTCGTACCAGTAGAACTTACGATGCCGCGTGTTTTTTCCATCTCAATTCTCAATGGCTGATTCGGTCGCAAAGGATAAATAATGAGCCGACCGTAATCAATGAAGATGCCGGGTGCTCCCGATGCGTCCGGCGGCAAAATGTACAATTTCGCGTCGCCAATCATTTCGACTCGGAAACTGGCGGCAAGTTCAAACGTTCCCCGAAAAGGGGCTGCCGTCAAAAGGTATTGTTCGCCATTCAAGTCAAAAGGTAATGGGGGCAACTGCCAAGGCACGCCCGGTGCAGCGGAAAAAACCAAATCCGACGGAGAACTCTGTACCACACGACCAAGAACACGTTGGGTAATTTCTGCCCCTGACATTTGTGTAATCGGCGGCGGACTCGGCAAGGGATGTTGTACCGATGCAACGGAAACAGACGGCGGCACAGTTGACTCTTCCAATTCCTCAATAGGTTGCCACACCGAGACCGGCGGGGGGGGCAAGACATGCTGACGAACAGCAAATTCCGAAGCCGGTCTTGCAGGAGATGTAATCGGCTGGAAAGCAATAATCGACTCTTCTCCCATTCCCATCGGCAAGGTTTCAGGTTCAACGTTTCCGGTAACGGACGTTCGCTTACTGTTGTTGTCTGAGGCGATTGCAACCAAAACGTCTTCCGAAGGTACTGCTTCCGGTATGCACGGTTCGAGGTCGGCAACTGCTGTACACGCGCTTTCATCAGGTGCTACGGTGAAAGGCATGAAGGTTTCCGACACAAATGCGGTTTGTTCGATGGATTCAAGTGGAGCAAGCGGGGCAAGTGGAGCGAGCGAAGCGATGTACACCGACGATTCCGCAACATCGGGCTGCCAATCCATATCGAGGACAACATCTTTGCCTTCGTTAGAAATGTTTTCCACGGTGAACATTTCCGTCCCGGCACCGTTTCGTAATTGTTGAACAAGACGTTGTTTTTCGATTTGTTGCCAGCCGAGCAGCAGGGCGCAAACGCACAGACCAATAACGGTGAACGTCCAGAGCGGCGATCTTTTCTCTGCCGGTGCTACCGGTGCCGGAGTGGTTTTTGGGGGGAACAGTCGATTCCAAAGCGGAGCAAGGTATCGGTTCATCGCCAATTTGCTCGTTTTAGGTTTCTGCGGTGCGTCATAAGGACGAAAATGCTTTGCCAGTTCAGGAGTGGCGGGGACGACATTGTCCGTATCCGATAGCAATACTTCGTAACATTTGAGTCGGCATTCTCTACTGGTTCGGGCAGGTTCGCCAAGGACATTGGACAGAATATGATGAACGGAAGCAACTTCGGCGAGGTATTTATCGGCGGAGAGGCAATAGGCTTCAAATTTTTCCTGCACGTCGCCCGACATTTGATGATCGAGGTATTCGGCGACGTAATTGGGGTCAAGTTCTTCTTGGCGATCAACGAGACCGGGCACGCCGAGCGAGGAATTGCGCACGACGGATCGCATCCGTTGAAGGGTTGCTTCGGCGTTTTTGTCGGTGGGGAGAAGTTGCTCCAATCGCCGATGCTGTTCGACATCGAAGACGTTATCTTCAAAAGCCAAAAGGGTTCGCAGCGAAAGTCGCATGGGGAACACTAAATCGTCTAGGTATTATCTCTCGGCGAATTATGCAGAAATCGGGAAAACGAGTCAAGAGCAAAAAGAGCCGCCGACTACCGCCGTACCCTGCCCCAAATTGGTGGTTTTCAGGTAGCCGCCACCCGGAGCGGCGGCAGCCTCGTGGAATGTCCATCTTTTCGATTTACGGGCACGGTATAACCGATCTTCGTGGAAATTCTCCGAATTTTAGTAAGAATCTGACTTGTCGGCAAAGTTTTCTGGATGAAAGTGCAAATTTTGCGGGTTTGGGGAGAATTATTGAAAAAAAACTTTGCAATCGCAGAAAATACGATATAATGGAGTGCGAAGTTTCCTTGCGGTCGGTGTGCGAACGGTTTGTGCCGGCGTGAACCTCCCGCGATATTCCACTCGCAAACCATTGCAATTTTAGTATGACGGAGAATCAAACGAACCAACCTTCACAGCCCGCAGATTCCGGCAACGGCAATGACCCACGCCAAGAATCGCCGAACGCTCCCAATACATTCAGAAAAGCGAAATCAGGGCACTTCGCCTCAGATGGGCACGCCCCTCGTCGTGATGCGCCCGTCCAACCGCAACGTCATTTCGACGCTCCCGCCGCAGACTCGCCGGAAACACCAGCATCTCCGGCAGCAGCCTCCAAACGTTTTGAGGCAGGAAGCAGCCAACCGACTCCTCCGAAACAACCGCAGCAACCGGTACAACGTCCTGTTTCTGTCGGACGTGTCCGACAAGTTGACGCTCCTTTTGAGCGGGTACGCCTACTCATTCTGGCAGTGATTATGGCTCCTCTTTGCGTTTGGGCATCCTATCCCTCTTGGGGCTCAATGGTCCATGAGTGGTACTATACCGACGATTACAGTCACGGATTCATCGTTATTCCTGCGACGCTCCTTTTTCTGTACCTGAGATTGGAAACCTATCCCGGTACACGTTATAAACTTGACTGGGTTGGCTTGTTTCCCATCCTCGTTTATGGGGCACTTCGGTACTTCGCGGGGATTCAATATATGGCAGCACTTGATGCCATCGCAATCTGGTTTTGGATACTCGGTGTCGTTTGGTTTTTCTATGGCTGGCGAGTATTCCTTTGGGCGCTGCCCTCGCTTTGTTTCCTCGTGTTTATGTTTCAACTGCCTTATACGGTGGACGTACTTATGCGTGGGAAACTGCAACTTTTTGCGGCACACTTTGCGGCTATGCTTATGCAAATGATAGGGATGGCGGCTATTCCGATCACCAATACCATTCGTTTGAGCACAATGGAACTCGGCGTTGAGGCGGCTTGCAGCGGTCTCCGATTCCTAATGAGCGTTTTTGCCATTGCATTTGCAACAGTATTGTTGATGCGCCGCCCTTGGTGGCAGAACATACTTATTTTGGCTATTGCAGCCCCGCTGGCGTTGTTTGTCAACGCGATGCGAATTGCCATCACAGGAGTCCTTCTTGAATACCATTACGATAGGGTCGTCGCTTGGACGGCAGAAGGACAGAGTGTCAGTGAGGCTGCCGATGGTTTTGCGGGGAAAGTTACTATTTTCCTTGCACTTGGTTTGTTTGCTTTATTCGTCTGGTATCTCGGGAAGGTATTCAGGCGCGTGGAAATATAGGGTATCACCGTGTAGCGGAATGAGTGAAGTCGATATGAAAAGATTTTATGTCGGCTTCCCGTAATACAGGAGGTACCGGCTTTATAAAAGATGCGGTTTTGTGAAAGGTGATGGGTGAGTGATTATGTCCCAACAGGTTCCTCCTAACAACAATGGTGTTCCCCAAGGCAACGACCCCCAAGGGGGAGATATGGTCGTGGCAGGTGGTTATGCAGAAGCTTCGTCCGGTTATGTCTCACAGGGTGCTGGTCCCGCTCAATACGGAGACGGCAGTGGCTTGCCCCCCTCGTATGGTCCGCAAAGTTATGCCCGAAATAGGGCACCGGTGATTGACCCGATTGAATCGGCAAAACTCACGCCGCAACTCATGATCCTGCTCGTTCTTTCAGGACTCAAGCGGCACTGGAAATGGAGTCTGCCGATGGGACTAATCCTAGGATTGCTTGCTGCGGGAGGACTCTATCTGGCACAACCGGTTCAGCATGAAGCGGTCGCGCAAATTCAAATACGTGCAGTTAGGCTACATATTCTTGAACAGGATCGTCAGCAGGGTCGATACGAAGACTTTGTGAACACGCAACTTGCATTGCTTCGGAGCCCCGCTGTGATAGACAGAGCGTTAGAGGACAGCAACGTCGCCAGATTGCCGATTGTCCTCAAACAAAGAGATAAAAGAAATTGGCTCACAAACAAACTCCGTGTGAATCCCGTGCGCAGGTCAGAAATCGTGAGGATCAGCATCTCAGCGGACACAGAAGACGCTCCCGCAAAAATAGTCAATGCTGTTGTTGATTCCTATTTTCATTTCATCGACGAGAATACCCGGAAAACAAACAGAGAATTGCAGACTGGACTGCGGCAGGAAGAGCGCAGCCAGAGTAACCTAGCCCAGAACCTTCAAGAAAGCATTCGTTCGAAGGCAGCCCGGGCTGCCCAACAGGGTACTGTGGCGGGACAAGAAGGGGGGACGGGTTTTCTTGTTCCGGGCGAATCCTTGGCGAGAGATGTCGCTATTGCCGAGACACAACTTACTGTAATGAGGGCGCGGCTTAGGTCTATTGTGAATCGGATGGATAACCCAAGCACGCTGCCTACTTCAATGCTCATAAACTTGAACCCTGCATTCAAAGAACTCGGCGACCGAAGAGATGATCTGATGATGCGACGAGAGAATTTGACGCAGACTCTCCTCAACCCAGAAGAAAATCACAGGGTTAGGGATTTGGATCGACAAATCGAACAAATAGACGAAAGAATCAGAACACTTACCGGCGGTGTTGACAGAAACTTGCTGCAAGCAATGCACAACCAGTTGTACATCCAAGAAGAAATGAACAAGTTTCAAATCGAACAGGACATTAATGCGCAAGAAATCTTGGTGGACGAGTTGACCAGAAAGTACAACGAACAACTCGCGAGAAGTGCAGACCGTTCCGAAATTGTGCTTGATGTTTCGTTTGAACAAGCCCAACTTGCTCGGGCAAACAATACCTTGGATCGGATAGGAGACCGGTTGCTTGCCTTAACAGCGGAAGCGCGGGCTCCCGGTCAGATTTCGCAGTTGTCGGAGGCAATCTCTTCGACACCAAGCCGGATGAGACAATTTACAGTCATTGCCGGGGGAGCCGTAGCACTCTCATTTTTTCCATTGCTCTTGAGCATTGTCGTCGAACGGATGAAACCTAGGCTGTACCATGTCTCGCAAGTTCGTCGTGCCATACCGCAGGTGCTGATTGGCGAGATCATGGAACCGCCTGTTTCATGGGTTCACGGAGCAACGTTCCGCAAGCGGCTGGCAAGGTATCGGGAAAGCGTTCACAATTGGTGTACCCATCTTTTATTGAGCGATCCTTTCCGTTCCTGTCGGACACTGTCGGTAGCGAGTGTCGCTGGTGATGACGGTAAAACGTTTCTTGCCGTTCAAATTGCTGTTGCTATGGCACAAATGAGGGCAGGCAAGGTGTTGCTCATTGATGGCGACATGCGGGTTGGTCGCTTGCATCTGTTGTTTGGCAACGAAGAAACCGGTGTTGGCTTAGCGGATATTCTTTCGTTCCGCAACCTTCCTGGGGAAGCAATCGTGCAAAATGAAAAGGAGCCGAACTTGGAACTCCTGTCGGCAGGGCAGTTGGACATGTCGCCTTACGAACTTTTGGGAGACGGACGTTTTCGAGAACTTCTCGATGCGTTGGAACAGAGTCCCTCTAATCCCAGCGGTTATTCGTTGATTATCGTGGTCCTTCCGCCGGTAGCGAATGCTGCGGAGTCGCTTATTATGGCAGCGAGTACAGATTCGACATTGCTTTGTGTCCGGCAGGGGGAAACGGTCTTGGCGGCGATGGAAGATGTCTATCGAAAGTTGGTGAATACCGGGACTTCGGTGGACGGTATTGTGGTGAAGGATATTCCGTATTACCAGATGGCGGGAAGAGACGGCGGCTTTGCCGATAAACTCGAACAAATCCGGCTGTCGCACCTGTTACAGTATGCTGATTAAAAGAGGAAAAAGGAGTAAGGAGTAACTGGCGGGCTAACGCTCACTATTCCTTTCTCCTTTCTTCTTTCTCCTAACAATGGAAACAAAGCCGATTTACTATTCGGTCTGCTTGATTGCCGACCAAAAGTGGAGTGCCGTCGTGCTGGGATTGGTAACAACCGGCGTTTGCCTCGTCGCTTGGCGTTACTGCGGCGGGATGGCAGTGATCGCCAGTCTGCTGTTGATCCTCCTGACCGTTTGGTATATTTTCCTGCCGGTTCGGTTAGAGATCAATTCCAGCGGCATTGTCAGGTCAGCACTTGGGCGAAAATGGTTTATTCGTTGGAGCGACATCCGTGCTTATCAAATCCGGTACAATGGCTTGTTGTTGCTCACGCAACAAGAACGGTTTATATTGGATCCGTTTTGTGCTCTTTTTCTTCCGGTGCCCAAAGGGCTAATGACCGAAGTCCTTTACCGATTTCGGCTTTTCGTCGGAGAGTGAATTTTCGGCTATCCTAACTGGAATTGAATAGGTATTGAATCTGCCCGGTTCTGTCGTCTTTTATTCCCTTTTCTTGTCTTTTTTTTCCTGAACGTTATACTGGGTCTATGCGGTTTAATTTGACTCCGGCATCCCATCGGGTTTTTGAGCGGGCATCCCAGTTGCGGTTGCAACGTGGCGTTGCGACGATTTCGTTCGCCAAACTTCTCTGGGCACTCTTCGAGGAAGAAGAGTGTCGTGCTGCCCACTGGCTCCGCGAAGCCGATCTTTCGCTCGAACAATTCTTGTCGGCGTTCGGCATCCAAACATTGCAGAGTCCGATTTCCGCTCCTTCTTTTTCGGTAGGAAGTTATGGGGTTTCTGCTGGTCAGTACATCCCGCCCGACCCACCGTCGCAGGACATCGCGGCGAGCAATACCGGGAACAATGCTCCGTCCGTTGGCAATCCTTATCCCGACCAGCCGCCCCCCGACGAGTCAGAGCACGAACACCAGGACGAGCAGGATGATAAGCCGCAGGACACTTGGGCACCGTCCGAACCGCCGCAGTATTCTCTCTATTTACAGCAACAACAAGGACGGAGACCACCGGGACAAAGCCGATTGCAATTTTATCTTGACGATCAGCGGATTGCCATCGGACTGCTCACGCCGGAACTGGAAGACACACTAGAAATGGTCGCTCATCGTCTCGTTCGGCAAGATGGCAAGCACCCGATTTCCATTTCCGGCGGTGTCAAACAGATTGCTTTTGGAATGCCGGCGTTTACTCTGCTAACGGAACACCTTCTTTTAGCAGTGGCTCTTGATACTGGCAGTGCCGGAGATTGGTTGCGGGACAATGGACTTGAACCCACCGAGTTGTACGGGCGAATAGATGGAGAAAATCCCCCTCTCCCAGAGGGAGAGGGGACATTGTTTTTGCCTCTTCCAGTGGGAGTGGGAACTATCGGCGGACTTATGCCCGACGCTCTTGATTGCTGCTGTCAGCCGTCTGCCGTCTGCCGTCTATTAGATGCCGCCGCCAATCGTGGTCGGGAAGCGATTCGGGTGCTCGAAGACTATGTCCGCTTCATTTTAGACGATGCCGATTTGACGCAACGGCTCAAAACATTTCGGCATCAATTTCAGGATGTGTTGCAACAATTTCCGATGGAATCCCGGCTAGCGGCAAGGAACACGGAATACGATGTCGGTACGGAAATTTCGACGGAGAGCGAATATCAGCGTGCGTCGGTCGGCGATCTGCTCTCGGCAAATTTTTCCCGATTGCAAGAGTCGCTCCGTAGTTTGGAGGAGTTCTCCAAAATGTCTGATCCGCAGATTGCCCGACAATTCGAGCAACTGCGCTATCAGAGTTATACTTTGCATAAAGATGTCGGTTTGGAAAAGAGCGGGGGGCATAAGCCCGCCGATGATGCGGCGATGGAGGAAGAGGAGGAGAAAAGCGGCTGTTTGCCGGTGGCAGACGACGAAGAAATATCCCAGCCACCTCTGGAAGAGGAACGCAGTGAGGGGTGAGAACTTGTGGTATAATCTGGAGACAGCACAAGTTTTAACATGACAGAGCCATGAAACGCTATGCCTTTACCCTTGTCGAATTTCTCGTAGTCATTGTGATTATCGGAATGTTAATCGCCCTTCTTTTACCAGCCGTTCAATCATCACGGGAAGCCGCGCGCCGCATGCAAAGCAACAGCCTCATAAAAGAGATGCACGGGCAAGAGTCCGACAGAGTAGAAACGGTAGAGCGAAAGATCGTCAAGAAGGGAACCATAAGATTTGAAACGGCTGATGTCAATGAGACAAAATCCTTAATTGCGCGGACAGTTCAGGAATTAAGCGGGTACATCTCCAATGAAAAAGTTGACAGTTATTCCAGCCGAATTGAACACGGGTTAACTATTCGCGTTCCCGCCGACAAATTCGACTTGCTCTTGGAAACTATTACCGAAAGTGCTTACAAACTTGGTAGCAAAATTATCGAGGTGCTTGATGTAACCGAAGAATACATTGATATTGCCGCTCGAACCAAAACCAAGAAAGAACTTCAAAACAGGTACACGGAACTTTTAGATCGGGCGGAAACAGTTGCAGAAGTCCTCAACATCGAAAAAGAAATCGGAAAATTACAGACAGAAATT
>Ga0123356_10001588_pt1 | contig 24960 bp, 18 predicted proteins | sample TergutEmb28metaG_2_FD_92546 | JGI IMG/M metagenome (GOLD analysis project Ga0123356, IMG submission 92546) | Embiratermes neotenicus P3 segment gut microbial communities from Petit-Saut dam, French Guiana - Emb289 P3 | ecosystem: Host-associated > Arthropoda: Insects > Digestive system > Gut ...
GCCAAGCCTGCCCTCAGGCTGGTGCCTGCGCCGCAGGGAGCAACCGCCGCCGTCGGCATCGACCACCCCTATCTCGGCCAGCTCGAGCTGGTTGCCGACGCGGTGCCGGACAGCCCGGGCGTGGCCGGCCCGGGCCCGACGCTGCTGTTCTGCGAGAACGAGACGAACACCCAGCGCCTGTTCGGCGTCGCGCCGGTCACGCCGTACCCGAAGGACGGCATCAACGACCACGTGGTCAGCGGCGCGCCGACCGTCAACCCGCAGCAGCAGGGCACCAAGTCCGCGTTCTGGTACAAGCTGACCGTCCAGCCGGGCCAGACCGCGACTGTCCGGCTCCGGCTCCGGCCGGCCGGGGCCACCGAAGCCAGCGGCCCGTTCGGGCCGGACTTCGACGAAGTTCTCAGCCGCAGGCGCGCGGAGGCGGACGAGTTTTACCAGAGCCTCACCCCGCAGCACGCGAGTGCAGACGAGGCGCATGTCATGCGCCAGGCGTTCGCCGGGATGCTGTGGTCCAAGCAGTTCTACAGCTACAACGTGTCGACCTGGCTGGACGGCGACGCGGCGCAGCCCAAACCGCCGCCGGACCGCGAGCTGAATCGTAACGGGCGGTGGCGGAACTTCGACGCCTTCGACATCATGTCGATGCCTGACAAGTGGGAGTACCCCTGGTTCGCTGCCTGGGACCTGGCCTTCCACTGCGTGACCCTCGCCCATGTCGATCCTGGGTTCGCCAAGTACCAGCTCATTGTGCTGTGCAGGGAATGGTTCCAGCATCCCAACGGGGCGCTGCCCGCCTATGAGTGGGACTTCGGTGATGTCAATCCGCCCGTCCAGGCCTGGGCGGCGCTTGAGGTTTTCGCGCTTGACGGCGGGCAGGACGTTGACTTCCTGGCGCGCATATTCGACAAGCTGCTCGTCAACTTCACCTGGTGGGTGAACAGAGAAGACGCGCGAGGCAACAACTTGTTCGAAGGCGGCTTCCTCGGCCTGGACAACATCGGCCCGCTCGACCGGTCGCACCTGCCGGAGGGCGCGCTGCTGGAGCAGTCGGATGCCACCGGCTGGATGGCGTTCTACGCGCTGTCGATGTGCCGGATCGCACTCGTGCTGTGGCGCAACGGCCGCCGCCACGGTGCCGACCTGGTGCTCAAGTTCCTCGAGCACTACGCGGGGATTGCCGAGGCCCTCGAGGGCCAGGGAATGTGGGACGCAACTGACGGGATGTTCTACGACCACCTGCTCCTGGAGAGCGGTGCCGTCATCCCGGTCCGGGCCAGATCGATGGTCGGAATGATCCCGCTCCTCGCGGTCGGGGTCATTGACGAGCGGATGATCGCCAACGCGATGAAGTTCGGCAAACGGTTCGCGGGCTTCCTGGAGCGGAAGGGCCTGGCCGAGGCCGACTCCCGCCGGGATCAGGGCCTCGTGCGGACCAACGCGAACACCGGCAGCCCCGACGAGCGCCTGCTGCTCAGCGTCGTCGGAGCCGATCGCCTCGGGCCCCTGTTCCAGTCGCTGTTCGACGAGTCGAAGTTCCTGTCACCCTACGGGCTGCGCAGCCTGAGCGCTGCGCACAAGGACAACCCGTACGTGCTGCAGTTGGACGGCACCACCGCGACGATCGACTATGAGCCAGCCGAGTCGACCACGGCCATGTTCGGCGGCAACTCGAACTGGCGCGGTCCGATCTGGTTCCCGCTGAACTACCTGGTGATCAGCTGCCTGCTGAAATACCACCACTTCTTCGGCGACGATTACACCGTGGAGTACCCGACTGGATCGGGGAACAAGCTGACCCTGGCCGAGATCGCCGAGGACCTGCGGGCGCGGCTCATCTCGATCTTCACCAGGGGCGGGGACGGCCGGCGGCCCTGCTTCGGCTGGGTGGATAAGCTCCAGCACGATCCGAGGTGGCACGACAATATCTACTTCAACGAGTACTACCACGGTGACAACGCGGCGGGTCTCGGCGCGAGTCACCAAACGGGCTGGACCGGCCTCATCGCCGATATGATCCGGCGCCGTCACGGCGCGGTGCCCGAGACCGTCGACCTGATCCATGACCTGATGTACCCGGGGAATGTGCAATGACCGCGACGGAATCGCTCACCCTGAAGGCCCTCCCCGGACACCGTTCGGACCTTGGCGCCACCGTCTACGAGGAGGGCACGAACTTCGCGGTCGCCTCGACCGTCGCCGACGGGGTCGAGGTCTGCCTGTTCGACGAGAACGGCGAGGAGACCCGGGCGAAGCTCGAGGCCTACGACGCCGGCGTGTGGCATGGCCTGGTACCGGGGATCCGCGCAGGACAGGCGTACGGCTACCGCGTCAGCGGCCCGTTCGAGCCGGCCAGCGGCCTGCGGTGCAATCCGGGCAAGCTGCTCCTCGACCCCTACGCTCGCGCCTTCACCGGCGAGGTCAGCTACGGCCCCGCGCTGCTCGGGCATGTCAAGGGCAACCCGGCGCAGCCGAGCGCGGCGGACTCCGCGCCATTCGTGCCGCGGTCCCTGGTCACGGACGAGGGATACGACTGGGAAGGCGACACGCAACTCGGGCTACGCTCGGCGAACAGCGTTGTCTACGAGACGCACGTCAAGGGGTTCACCATGCGGCACCCCGGCATACCGCCGGAGATCCGCGGCACCTATGCCGGCCTGGCGCACGAGGCGGCGGTCAGCTACCTGCGGGACCTGGGCGTCACCGCGGTGGAACTGCTGCCGATCCACGAGCACGTGGCAGAGCAGTTCCTGCTCGAGCGCGGCCTGACCAATTACTGGGGTTACAACACGATCGGCTTCTTCGCCCCGCACCAGGCCTACTCAGCGGCCGTCCGGGCCGGCCACCAGGGCGGCCAGATCCGCGAGTTCAAGGACATGGTGAAGGCACTGCACCGTGCGGGGATCGAGGTCATTCTCGACGTGGTCTACAACCACACCGCCGAGGGGAACGAGAACGGCCCGACGCTCAGCTTCCGGGGGCTGGACAATGCCATGTACTACCGGCTGGACCCGGGCGACGCCAGCAGGTACTACGACACGACGGGGACGGGTAACTCGCTGAACGCGGGCAATCCGTACACGCTCCGGCTGATCATGGACAGCCTGCGGTACTGGCTGTCGGAGATGCACGTGGACGGCTTCCGGTTTGATCTCGCGGCGACCCTCGCCCGCGAGGGGGACAACGTCTTCGACAGGCTTTCGGCGTTCTTCGACCTGGTACTGCAAGACCCGGTCGTGGTCCGGGCCAAGCTGATCGCCGAGCCGTGGGACGTGGGCCAGGCGGACAGCTACGACCTGGGCCGGTTCCCCGCGCAGTGGCGGGAGTGGAACGGCCGCTACCGGGACAGCATGCGGGACTTCTGGCGCAGTCGTGACGTCGGGGTCGCGGAGTTCGCTACCAGGTTCAGCGGCTCGTCCGACCTGTACGGCAAGGACAGGCGCCGCCCGACGGCCTCGGTGAACCTGATCACGGTCCACGACGGCTTCACGCTGCGCGACCTGGTCAGCTACGACGAGAAGCACAACGAGGCGAACGGCGAGGACAACAGGGACGGCACCGATGACAACCGGTCGTGGAACTGCGGCGCCGAGGGCCCGACGGACGATCCGGACATCAATGACCTGCGCGCGCGGCAGTCCCGGGCGATGCTCGCCACGCTGCTGCTCTCGTTCGGCGTGCCGTTGCTGCTAGGCGGCGACGAATCCGGCCGGACCCAGGGCGGGAACAACAACGGCTACTGCCAGGACAACGAGATCTCGTGGTTCAGCTGGGCGGACGCCGACACCGGGCTGCTGGACTTCACCAGGCGGCTGATCGCGCTGCGGCACGCGCACCCGGTCTTCCGCCGCCGCCGCTTCCTCACCGGCGCAGACCAAGGGGAACTCGGCTGGTACTCAAGCTCCGGCCATCCGATGACGCTGCCCGAGTGGGGCGATCCGCGGATGCACGCCATCTCGGTTTACCTCGACGGCACGGTTGCCCCCGACGAGGCCGACGACGGCACGCTGCTGCTCGATGACGACTTCCTCATCCTGGTCAACGCATACTGGGAGCCGGTCACGTTCACGCTTCCCGCGGTCCGCGAGTCAATCCAGACGTGGTTCGTCGAGCTGGATAGCTACGACCCCGCGGTCTCACCCGCCCGCGCCTTGCCCGCGCATACCGCCGACCCGGTGTCCGTCGCACCGCGCTCGCTGATCGTTCTCCGCTCCCCGAGAGCTGAAGACCAGGAGAAGTAATAGTGCGGCCGGTGGGCCACCAGGTGCGTCTTGCTCGGGCTCAGGCTCTAAGGCCTCCCGACTAGGGTGACTACACGTGTGGCTCGCACCGGCCGGTTTCTATTCTGCCGCTTGCTCCCGCTTCTTTCCAAGGGTGGTCGCCGCCAGCACGCCGGCCAGGATGACAAGGGCGGCCGACAGGTAGAAGGCGTCGCGCAGGCCTTCGCCGAATGAGGCGTAAACGGCGGTCTCCACCTTGGTGATAAGAGCCATGATCGCGGGGCTGCTGCCGAATTTGGCTATGTAGGCATTTGTCTGGCCCGTCTCCATGACGTGGGCGATCAACGGCACGAAGCCCTGGATCTGGGCCCTTTCGGCGGCAGGTACGTTCAGCGTGGCGATGTTGCCGCTGAGGGTGCCGTTGAGCCGGGAGAAGACCAGGGCGCCGAGGATGGAGGCGCCGGCGACCGCGCCGATCTCCCTGCTCGTGTTGGCAGCGGAAGCCGCCATCCCGGATCGCTCCGGCGGTACCGCGTTGAGCACTGCGGATGTAACCGGAACAACCGTGATGCCGATGCCGACGCCCGCGAGGGCTAGGGCGGCCGACAGTGCGACGTAGTTGGGATGCTCAGTGATCAGCGGGCTCGCGATCAGCAGCCCGGCCGCGAACGCCGCGCAGCCGATCGTAATCGGCCAGCGCGGGCCCGTTCGTCCGGTCCAGTAGCCGGCGAACAGCGACCCGGCGATCATCAAGATCGTCATCGGGGCGAAAACGAGGGCGATCCGGTAGCCGGAATCGCTCGGGACTTCCACCAGGTACAGGGCAGTGAAGAAGAAGATCGCGAACGTCGCGAGGTACGTGCAGAACGCCACGACGTTCGGCACGGTGAAGTGCGGCAGCCGGAACAGTCGTACATCAAGCACGGGGTGGGCGGCTCTGAGCTCCCACAGCACGAATGCAATGGCCAGCACCACTGCCACGCAGAACAGGGCGATCACCTGGCCGGACCGGAAGCTCGACGTCTCCGAGTCGATGATCGCGAACATCACGGCGGCGAGCGTGCCCGCGCCGAGGAGCGTACCCAGGGTGTCGACCCTGGCGGCCGTCGGGTCGGCGCTCTCGGGCACGGTGATCCACGCGAGGATCAGCGCGATCAGCCCGAAGAAGAGGTTGAACCAGAAGATGCCGCGCCAGGACCACGCGCCGACGAGCGCACCGCCGATCACCGGGCCAAGCGCGAGCGCCAGCCCGGAGACGGCGGCCCAGATACCGATCGCCCAGGCGCGCTCACGCGCGTCGGTGTAGATGTGCCTGATGACGGACAGCGTGCCTGGCTCGCTCGCGGCGGCGCCAAGGCCCATGATCGCGCGTCCGGCGATGAGCGTCGGCGCGTTCGGTGCGAGAGCGCAGAGCACGGAGCCCGCGCAGAATACGCCGGCGCCCGACAGCATGACCGCCTTGCGGCCTAGTTCGTCACCGATCATCCCGCAGGCCAGCATGATGCTGGCGAAGGTGAGTGCGTAAGCGCCGATTACCCACTGCAGGTCGGCCACGGATGCCTGCAGGTCGGTCTGCAGGCTGCCGAGGCCGACCGACACGACCGTGTTGTCGAGGAAAGTCAGGAAGAGCAGCGTGCACAGCGCTGCGAGCGCGACCGAGTTCGCCCGGTCGCGCCCGCTGGCTACGCTGTCGACCCGAGGGCCACTCAGCTTGCCGAGTTGCATGCCGCCGGCACCGCGATCCCTATCAGAGACGCGCCCTCCTTGAGCAAACCGCAGAAGACCTCGTCACCGACCTTCCAGGTACCGTTCTGCAGCACGGCGGTGCCGGTCTGCCCGCTGGCCACGGGGGTGCCCGCCGCCGTAAGGTCGTACTTCACGCTGGCCTTCGTCGACGAGGTGACGGACACGGAGTCCACCTTCGACGACACCGCGGACGCCATCGGGCTCTTGGAGAAGGCAGTAATGGCGGAGGCGAACTCGGAGCCGTTCTCCAGCAGTTGAACTCGCCTGCTGTTCGGGGTCGAGGGGTTGAAGAACGCGGTCCAATTGGTCGTGATCGCCGTGACCGCAGACGACGATGATCCGGCGGCGCTGCTCGCGGTGGCGGTTGAAGACGCGGCCGACGAAGCGGGTGCCGCCGCCGACGAGGCGGGGGTCGTCGCCGGCGTCGTCGCAGCAGAAGATGACGAACTAGAGCCGCCGCTAGAGCAGGCTGATGTTGCAGCAAGGAGCGTTAGGCCAAGCACCGGGGCGATGTAGATCCGGCTCGCCTTGGAGTTAAATCCCATCGTTACGCCTCCCTTAGTCGGCGTCCTTTAGCGTTAGCTTTGCTAAGAACCGCCGAAAGATTCCTCAACGCCATTGTCTATCTAACGGTGCCCAGGCGGTTCGGGATTGCCGACGCGCGCGTCAGCCGGCGACGGTTCGGCCTGCCGCGTTGACCCTGCAGATCCCGGCTCGCGCTGGACCCTTGGTGGGCTTGCACCGTTGCGATACCATAATGGTATGGCTATGACTCTTCGCTTGCCAGCCGAGATCGAGGACCAGCTCAAGCAGGTCGCCGAGGCCGAGCACCGCAGTCTCCAGCAGACAGTACTCGTGGCGATCGAGGAATACCTGTCCGTGCGCGAGACAGCAGAGATCCTCGCCGACCCGGCCGCGCTTCGGGGCATGGCCGAGGCGCGGGAGTCCGAGCTGGCCGGTGACGTGGTGTACGGGGTCGAAGCGGCGCGCGCGCTGCTAGCTGACCGCAAGCGGTGACCTCCGATCCCTATGAACTCGGGATGGCTCGCCCGGCGAGGCGAGCGATCTCGGAACTTCTTCCTGAAGATGTCGCGACCGCAGCGGTCGAGTTCATTACCGGCCCTCTCCTGGAGGCGCCGCACCGGATCGGAAAGCCGCTCCGCGATCAGCTCGCGGGCTTCCACAGTGCACGGCTTGGCATGCAGTGGCGCATCATCTACCGAATCGACGAATCTAAGCATGCGGTGATAGTCGAGGACATCCAGCGTCGCTCGAGCGTCTACCGCCGTCGCTAGCCTGCCGTAAACCGCCGCGAATTTTTGCTGTCGGTTGAGTGGAACGGTTGCGCCGGGTTCTTCGTGCTTGATGAGTGAGCGGGGAGAAGACCCGGGAGGAGACCTCGATGGCAGCCGAGCGGAGCACAGCTGAGCTCGAGGGCTTCCTTGCCGAGCGGGCCGATCACCTGCTGCGTACGGCTGTCCTGCTCACCGGAAGCAGGGAGGCTGGCGAGGACTTGCTGCAGACGGCGGTCGAGCGGTTGCTCCGGCGCTGGCGCCGGTTCGACGGGGACCCGGAGGGCTACCTGCGCCGGACGCTGTGCAACCTGGCGACCGACGGCTACCGGCGGGCGGGCCGGTGGCGGCATAAAGAGCGTCTGCTGCGAACCGAGCTGCGGCAGGCACAGGACGTGACCGACGACGTGGACCTGCGCGACGCCTTGGTCCGGCTGCTATGGCAGCTGCCGGCGAGGCAGCGCGCGGTGCTCGTGCTGCGGTTCTGGGAGCAGTTGACCGACGCCGAGACCGCCGCCGTCCTCGGCTGCGCCGAGGGCACCGTGAAGTCCGCGGTCTCGCGTGGCCTGGCACGGCTACGCGAACTCGCCAGTGAGTGGAACGACACGACGGCCGCCTACGGCTGGAATGGACAGTGATCATGGACACCGACGTCGAGGACCTGCTCCGTGAGGGCATGGAGCGGTTCACGAGTGACCTCCGGGCGCCCGCCGGGCTGATCAGCCGGGCCGCCGGGCGGCGGCGCCGACGGCTTGCGCTGCGCTCGGCGTCCGGAGCCGCGACGGCGCTGGCCGCGAGCGCCGTGGCCCTGGCGGTCATCGCGGTGCCTGGTGCACAGCAGGGCGGCATCGCCACCACCGCGTACGTAGTGAAGCAGGTCGACAGCGCGCTGAACTCCGCCGATCCCGGCGATATCGCGCAGATGACGGTCACTACCAGCGGCACGGCGATACCCTTCGGCGCGACCGCGACGACCACCGCCGAGGAGTGGTCCTACGGCGATCAATGGCGCTCGGTCACTTACTCGTCGCCGGGGCATCCGGTCTATGACGAGGGTTTCAGCGCCTCATCGGCCTACACCCTGGTCAGCTACCAGACACGGACGTGGGCGCGCGAGACCGGGCTGGGCCGTCCGGCACGGCCCCTTGCCGTAGCGGGTGCTTACCCCGGCTGCGGGCTGCCGGTCGCCGCCGTGCCGTTCCTCTTCCGGTCCGGGCTGCCAGGCATCGGCTCGCATGCCAGTTCGCTGCCCGAGACTGTAGCCAGGGCCGCGCGCGCCGCGGTCTCCTGCGGAACCCTGACCGTAGCCGGCCATCAGCGCGTCGACGGGATCGACGCGGTCAAGCTGACGAGCCGTCCGGACAGCCCGATCTCGGAGACGATCTGGGTCAGCCCGGGCTCGTACCTGCCGCTCCGCGTGGTTATCCGGTCCGGCCCCGGTGAGCCAGCGCTCCAGCTGACTGCGGACATCACCTGGCTGCCGCCGACGGCGAAGAACCTGGCCGAGCTCACCGTGCCGATCCCCGCCGGATTCCACCAGGTACCGCTCATCAGCGCCGTCACGCCGATATTGCCGAAGATCCCGCCAGTCCCGCTGCCGAAGATCTTCGGTGGGCCGCTATCCGCGACACCGGGCGGCGCACTGTCGAGACTCAAGGCATTCTGCCCGGCAGGCCCGCGTACCACACCGCGACCGTTGCCCTCGGCTCCGGCCCTGACCCCGCCCGCCACCCCCCGCCTTCCGTTCGCCTGCCCTTACGACCAGACCTGACGTCCGGCTGCGGCAGGCCGACCTATTTGCATCGGAAATAACGCCCGGTGCGCTGACGGAGGTGCTGCGGGGGCGGCTCGTGAGGCGCAGGGGAAACGGCTGGCGCCCAGCCCGGCAGTCGGAGTGGAGAGTGGCTGCCGGGCCGGGGTCTGGCCTACGGCTAGCTGGCGACCTCCGCGCAGACGACAGCCGCGCGAGCGTGCTCGGGGGTCGAGTTGCTGTTGTAGACGGTCACCGCCCACGCATTCGGCTGGTAGTTGCCCGTTGCGCTGTCCTGCACCGGGTCGGCGTTCACGTTCAGCACGCCGCCCGACTCGTAGCTCGGCTCACTGGCCAGTACCGACAGTCCGCCCGTGGTGTCCGAGGGCGGGGTGTCGCCCTGGCTGTTGTCGTACGCGCTGCTATCCGAGTCAGCGCGGTATCCGCCGCCGATCGCCACCTCACCACTCGGGCAGGCTGCCCAGACGATGGTCGTGGCGTCAGGCGCGAGCGTGCTGTTCGACTGGGTGATGCCAGCATTCGGGAGGACATCCTGGCCGTAGGGCTCTTCCGCCAGCACGTTAGACAGGCCCGGCGAGCCCTTCGGACCCTGGGCGCCGGCAGGTCCCTGCGCGCCGGTCGCTCCGGCCGCACCAGCCGGACCAGCAGGACCCTGCGGGCCGGCCGCACCGGCCTGGCCCGCGGCACCGGTTTTACCGGTTGCGCCGGTCGCACCAGTTGCGCCGCGAGCGCCGGTGGCACCGGCCGGCCCGGTGATCTTGACCTCGACCGCCCCCCTGGGGCACGAGGTCGGGTGCGAGTAGATGCTGCCGATCAGCTTGCCTGCGCTCGTCTCGCAGGAGTACGCCTGGATGCTCTTGGGACCACCGCCGCTGGCTGCCGCGTACGCAGTCCCGCCAATGGCAAGAGCGAGGACAGGGACAGCGCCGATGACGGCGAACTTCTTAGTGATCTTCATGATGACCCCTTCTGCTGCAGCTGATGACCCCGGTGAAACCCCCGCCCGGCGAGCGCTCATGGCCTCGCCGGCCCCCCTAGAGAGGGATAAATGCGGATCAATTTGGCTGTATGACGTGCATGTGATCTACGGGGATGACGTGACCAGAGTGAGACGTAGGCCACACTGATGCCCGGGGTGGCAACGAGCTCGCTGTCCCAGGCCATGTACTAGTGCGATCGGACCAATTTCACCGAAGCTACCAGGGCAGTACGCGGAGGGATTCCCCTGTGCAATGGCTTTTGCGGATCTGATTTCGGCTTGCCATGAGGCCCGGCAAGGCGGCGGCATTTACACCACTAGTTGCCGCGGGCTGGTCGGCACCGTAGCCGGACGCAACTTCCGCGATAACAGCTTCCCCGCGTGCTGACCTTGCAAGGCTAGGTAGCGTGCGGGGGATGGCGGCACAGGTCAGCGAACTGCGGGGCTACTTCCAGCGGAAGTGGACGAACAAGCGGCCGAAGTTCTTCGAGTCCTTCTCGACCCGGTGATAGAGCGGCTTGATGTCCTTGCGCTCCAGGAACCGCAGGACGTGCTTCTTGAGCTGACCTGACCCCTTACCCGGGATGATCTCGATCATCGGCGCCTTCTTGGCGGCGGCCTCGTCGAATATCCGCTGCAGCGCCTTCTCGATTTCGGTGCCCTGGTTGTAGATGTCGTGCAGGTCCAGCGTCAGCTTCACCCGTCCAGGCTACGTCGTCTTGGCATCCGGCCACAGCACTGTCATGATGTCCGCCGCTGTCTGCTGGGGGCCGCCCTCTTCGCGCACGAGGTGGACGCGCTCGTTCGCGGCCGGCGGCTCGAAGGCCGCGAACTGGCTGTCGAGCATGTTCTCGTGGAAGAAATGGCCGTGCCTGGCTAGCAGCCGCCGGGCGAGCTCGTCCCTGCTGACCTCAAGGAAAATCATCGAGGCCGCCGGACGCCCGTCGAGTAGCGCATCCCGGTAGACGCGCTTGAGTGCCGAGCAGGTGATCACCCCAGGGTGCCCGGCCGCGATCTTGACGTCCATCCAGTGGCCGACCGCCCGCAGCCAGGGCTCTCGGTCGGCGTCGGTGAGCGGGATCCCAGCGCTCATCTTGGCGATGTTGGCCTGCGAGTGAAAGGTGTCAGCGTCCGCAAACGGCCAGCCGAGCTTGTCGGCGAGCACCATGCCAACCGTAGTCTTGCCGCTGCCGGATAGCCCGGACACGATCACGATCACGGGCGGAGTCTAGCCTGCCGCCGGCCGGCGTAACGCCAGCGGACCTGGCGGAGTTATTCAAGTAGAGGAAGGCCCGCGAGCATAACGTTGGGAGCGTCATCTGGTCCGCCCGCGGGCCTCTTCCATACTGCTATACGCAGTGCGGCGCCCGCTGGTTCAACCGAAATCTTTTCGGCATGCGCGCTGTTAGTGGATGAACGCTCCCGCCGCGACCCCGGCGAACAGCACCGTCAGGTATGCGATCGACAGGTGGAACAGCCGCATCGTGACCAGGCCGTCGGCCCTGCCCGTATCCGGGCCGGACACCCCGCCGGACAGCCGGAACAGGCGGTGCACCTCGTAAAGGAACGCCGCGCCGCCCCCGATCGCGACGACGCCGTACAGCGGTCCAGCCCACGGCCAGACGGCGAGCGAGACAATCACCATCAGCCAGCTGTACACCACGGACTCGGCGAGCACCCGGCGTACTGAGGCGACGACGGGCAGCATCGGGATGCCCGCGCTGCGGTAATCTTCGCGGTACTTGATGGCGAGCGCCCAGAAGTGCGGCGGCTGCCAGAAGAACACCACGCCGAACAGCAGCCAGGCTGGCCATGACAACCGCCCGGTGGCGGCCGCCCACGCGATCACCACGGGCGCCGCGCCGCACGCTCCGCCCCACAGCGTGGACTGGGACGTGTGCCGCTTGAGCAGCATCGTGTAGATCACGACGTAGTAGAGGATGGCCGTGAGCGTCAGGCCCGCCGCGAGAAGGTTCGTCGTGGCGGCGAACAGGGCCACCGAGACGACGCCGAGCGCCACGCCGAAAATCAGCGCGGACCGCGGCGCCACCGTGTGGCGCGCCAGCGGCCTGCCGCTTGTCCGCCGCATGATCTGGTCGATGTCGCGGTCGATGTAGCAGTTCAGCGCATTGGCGCTACCCGCGGCGAGCGCGCCGCCGACGACCACGACAACGGTGACGAGCAGCGATGGGAGTCCCCGGTAAGCCAGGAATAGCGTGGGGACCGCGGTGATCAGCAGCAGCTCAACAATCCGCGGCTTGCACAACGCCACGTACGCGCCAACCACCGCGCGAAGCCGGGCAAGCCGCCTGGGAGCGCTCTCCACGTCAGCCCTGACCTGCTGACGTACGTTAACCACGCTCACCGCGATGAGACCACCTTCCGGCCCGCGGGGCCGGGCACCTGATTGAGACTACACGGCGTCGTAATGTGCCCGGAGCGCCACCCCACGGCCGGCCAGCGGGAGGCGAGTCGGCAAGCCCACGTTCGGAAGCCGCCTAGCGGGGAAGGTGAGGAATGTGGCGGCGAGTAAAATGCCGGGTTCAACCTACCGGTTGCAGCTCACCCCAGAGTTCGGGTTCGCGGAGGCTGCCGAGGCCGCCGAGTACCTAGCTGAGCTTGGCGTCAGCCACGCCTACCTTTCCCCGGTGCTTGAAGCCGTCCCAGGGTCGCCGCACGGATACGACATCACCGACCACTCACGGATCCGCGCGGAACTCGGCGGCGAGGAGGGGTTCCGCGCGCTTGCCAAGCGGCTGCGCGGCCTTGGCTTGGGCGTCGTCCTCGACATCGTGCCGAACCATATGGCCATGCCACCTAACGCCGCACTCAACGAGAAGCTGTGGTCGGTGCTCAGGGACGGCCGGGACTCGCCGCACGCAATCTGGTTTGACATCGACTGGGCGGCGCAGGACAGCCGGATGCTGCTGCCGATCCTCCGCGACCCGCTCGAGTCGTGCCTGAGCGACCTCTGGGTTGAGCCGGACGGCGGGCCTGACGGTGAACCGGTGCTCCGCTACTTCGACCACGTGCTGCCGCTATCCCCGGGAACCGTGCGGCTGCCGCTACGGGGACTGCTCGAATCCCAGCACTACCGGCTGACCTGGTGGCGGGACGGCGACAGCGAGCTCAACTGGCGGCGGTTCTTCAACATCTCCTCGCTGATCGGCATCCGGGTCGAGGATCCCATCGTGTTCGACGCAACCCACGAGGTCATCGTCCGGCTGGTCGCCGACGGCCTGGTGAACGGCCTCCGGGTGGACCACGTGGACGGCCTCACCGATCCCCGCGGCTACCTCGCCGCGCTGGCGTCCGCGACCGGCGGCGTCTGGGTGGCCGCGGAGAAGATCCTCGCAGCGGACGAGACACTGCCGGACGACTGGGCGTGCGCGGGTACCACCGGATACGACGCACTGCGCATCGTGGACGGGCTGTTCCTCGATCCGCACGGCGGTGCCGCTCTCGCCAGCGAGTACGCGCGGCTGCTCCGAGGCGGCGGTGACGACTCGGCCGCGACCCGGTTCGCCGATGTCGCCGTGGCGGCCAAGCGGGAGGTCGTGACCGGGGCGCTGTTCGCCGAGGTGCGGCGGCTCGCCGGGCTCCTCGTCCAGGTCTGCCCCGCCACTAACCTGGACGACGCGATAGCGGTCGCCACCGAGGTGCTTGCGGCGTTTCCGGTCTACCGCGCATACGTCCACCCGGGCGAACTCCCCTCGAAGGACTCGGTGGCAGCCATCCGGGCCTCCGTCGACGTCGCCCGCCGCAGGCTGCCCCGGAGGCTGCGCGGGGCGGCGGAAGAACTCGGAGCAGCCGCTCTCGGCGCGCGGCGGCCGGTGAGCGGGGCAGCCGGCCGGGCCGGGGAACTCGTCGTCCGGTTCCAGCAGACCACGGCGCCGGTAGTCGCCAAGGGCGTCGAGGACACCGCGTCTTACCGCTGGTCACGGCTGATCGCTCTCAACGAGGTCGGCGGGGATCCCGACAGGTTCGGCACCGGCCCTGCGGAGTTCCACGCCGCGGCGGGCCATCTGGCCGACAGCTGGCCAGCCACGATGACTACCCTGTCCACCCACGACACCAAGCGCCAGGAGGACGTGCGGGCCAGGCTCGCGGTGCTCGCGGAGATTCCCGAGCAGTGGAGCCTGCGGATCAGCCAGTGGCACGCGCGGGCCGTGACGCTCCGCTTCTTCGGCCGGACGGCGGCCGCCGTCGACCCGGACACCGAGTGCCTGCTCTGGCAGACGCTGGTAGGCGCGTGGCCGATGGGCCCGACGCGGCTAGCTGCCTACCTCACCAAGGCGATCCGCGAGGCCGGGCGGCGGACCTCCTGGACCCAGCCAGACCAGGAATACGAGGCGGCGGTGCTCGGCCTGGCCGCACGCGCGCTCGACGACGAGGAGCTGGCCTCGGACATCGCCGGGTTCGTCGCGGAGATTGCCAAGGACGCCGCGGTCAACTCGCTCGGTGCCAAGCTAGTTCAGCTCACCATGCCCGGTGTCCCCGACACCTACCAGGGGTGCGAGCTCACGGCGCGCTCCCTGGTGGACCCGGACAACCGGCGGGTGGTGGATTTCGCACGGCACCGTTCACTGCTCGGTGTCCTTGACACCTGGGCGGCAGCGGATCGCGGCGCCGACCCAGGCACGGATCTTGACGCGGATCTAGACGCGGCGAAGCTGCTGGTCACCTCCCGGGCGCTGCGGCTGCGTCGTGCTCACCCGGCCTGGTTTGCCGGCGAGTACGCCCCGGTGACCGCGGATGGGCCCGCCGCCGGCCATGCGCTCGCGTTCCGCCGCGGCGGGGCCGCGATCACGGTCGTGACCAGGCTTCCCGTCGGCCTGCGCGGAGCGGGCGGCTGGCGCGACACCGCGCTGCCGCTCCCCGACGGTGACTGGACCGATGTGCTGACCGGGATGAGCTACCGGGCGCCGCGGGCGCCACTGGGCGGCCTCACCCGGGTACTGCCGGTTGCACTGCTCGTTCCGGAGGCCGGATGACGGCGTTCCGGGTGTGGGCGCCGGCCGCCAGCCGGGTGGAGGCGGACGTCGCCGGCCGGCGTTACCCGATGGCGCGCGGCGACAGGCCGGGGTGGTGGGTGGCGGACATACCGGATGACATGGCGCCGGCCGGCACCGACTACGCCTTCCGGCTTGACGACGGCGAGCCGCTGCCCGACCCGCGTGCGCCGCGGCTGCCGTCCGGTCCCGGCGGGCCCGGCCGGACCTATGACCACGCCGCCTTCCGGTGGACCGACGGGCACTGGCGCGGCGCTCCGTTGCCCGGCGCGGTGGTGTATGAGCTGCACGTTGGCACGTTCACGGCGGAGGGGACGCTCGACGGCGCGCTTGGCCGGCTCGATCACCTCGCGGCGCTCGGTGTCACGGCGGTCGAACTGATGCCCCTCGCGGCGTTCCCCGGCGAGAACGGCTGGGGATATGACGGGATCGGGTTGTGGGCGGTGCATGAGCCCTACGGCGGCCCGGACGCGCTGAAGCGATTCGTGGACGCGTGCCACGCACGAGGCCTCGCCGTCTATCTCGACGTCGTCTACAACCATGTCGGCCCGGGCAACCAGCTCGCGTCCTTCGGCCCCTACTTCACCAGCGCGCACATGACCCCATGGGGCCCGGCGGTGAACCTGGACCAGCCGGGCTCGGATGAGGTCCGCGCGTTCATCGTCGGCAACGCGCTCATGTGGCTCCGCGACTACCATCTCGACGGGCTGCGCTTTGACGCCGTGCACGCGCTCACGGACAACCGGGCCTTGCACGCGCTCGAGGAACTGGCGGTCGCTGTCGACGCCCTCGCCGCCGCGACCGGCAGGTCGCTCATCCTGATCGCCGAATCTGACCTGAACGACCCCCGGCTGATCACTCCGCGCGCGGCCGGCGGATACGGGCTTGACGCGCAGTGGGACGACGACTTCCACCACGCCGTGCACGCGCTCGTGACCGGTGAGCGGCAGGGCTACTACACCGACTTCGGCGCGCTGGCGGGCGTGGCAAAGACCCTGACCGGCGGCTACTTCTACGACGGCACGTGGTCGTCATTCCGGGGCCGCAGCCACGGCCGCCCAGTCGACAAGCTGCATATCCCCGGCTACCGGTTCGTGGGCTTCCTGCAAGACCACGACCAGGTCGGCAACCGCGCCATGGGTGACCGGATCACCGCGACGCTCCGTGCTACCCGCAAGGACGTGGCGGACCCGCTGCTCCGCGTCGCCGTGGGCCTGGTCCTGACCGCCCCGTTCACCCCGATGCTGTTCATGGGCGAGGAATGGGGCGCCGACACGCCCTGGCAGTACTTCACCGACCACACCGACCCTGGTCTTGCCGCGGCGGTCAGCGACGGCCGCCGGTCCGAGTTCGCGCGGCACGGCTGGGGTTTTGCCGACGTCCCCGACCCGCAGGACAAGGAGACCTTCCTGCGCTCCAAGCTCGACTGGACGCAGCCGGACCGCGAGCCTTACCGGTCGGTGCTCGACTGGTACCGGGCGCTGATCGCACTGCGGCGATCCCGGCCGGAGCTGACCGACCCACGTCTCGACCACGTCCACGTCGATTACGACGAGGATGCCCGGTGGCTGGTCATCCACCGCGGTCCGCTGCTGATCGCCGCGGCCCTCGGTCCCGGTCCGGCCGGGATTCCGCTCCCGCCCGCCGCACCCGGTGACCGCGCTCGCAGCGCGGCCCTGCTGCTCGCTTCGGACCCGCGGGTATCCGTCAACCAGGACTCGGTCCGCCTCCCTGCTCCGTCATTCGCCGTTATCGACACGTTCTCGTGACCGCGCTGTGCCCGCGAGCTAAACGCAGGCGCAGAAAAAAGTGCGGTAAACCTCTTCCATGCGCGTCCGGCGACGGGTAGTTCGGTACTAGTAACAGGACGACGCTGTCTAGGAGGCCGCGCGATGTCGCAGGCGCACCACTCGGATGTGATTGGCTCACTGCTCCGGCCCAGGTACCTCACCCAGGCGCGGGACGCCTTCGCGGCCGGTCAGCTCGCCGCGCCGGAGTTCAAGCGGATCGAGGACCGTGCGGTTGACCAGGCCATCGCCATGCAGGAAGGCGCCGGGCTGGACGTTGTCACTGACGGGGAATTCCGCCGGTTCTCCTTCTTCGACCAGATTGTCAGCGAGATCGATGGCGTGGAGCCGATCGACGCCGCGCCAATCCACTTCCACAACGCGAACGAGAGCTGGATCTGGCACAACCCGTTCACGGTGACCGGCAAGATCCACCAGCGGCGGCAGCTGACGCTGGAGGAGTTCGCCTACAACCGGGCCACGGCGACCAGACGCGTCAAGATCACCCTCCCGTCTCCGCTGTTCTTGTACTCGGCCTGGTCACCTGAGCGATCCACTGCCGCCTACCAGGACGCGTACCAGCTGTTCGCCGACGCCGCGGCGATCATCAAGGCGGAGGCGACGGCGCTTGCCGCGTTGGGCTGCACCTACATCCAGATCGACTCGCCCGACATCGGTACGCTCGTCGACCCAGTGAACCGCGAGCTGCGGGAGCACCTCGGGATGCCGACCGAGCGGACGCTCTCCGAAGGCCTTGACATCTTTAACACTGTCGGCGACATCCCCGGCGTCACCTTCGGCGTGCACGTTTGCAAGGGCAACAACATGAGCCAGTGGATCGGGTCGGGTGGCTACGACCTGACCGCGCAGGCCATGTTCACCCGGCTCACCAACTTCGACGTGTTCCTGCTTGAGTACGACGACGCGCGGTCCGGCTCGTTCGAGCCGCTAGCCACGGCGCCGGAGGACAAGCGGATCATCCTTGGCCTGGTGTCGAGCAAGACCACGACCCTTGAGTCCGTGAGCGACGTGGCCGCGCGCGTCCACGAAGCGGCAAAGTACACCGGCCTCGAGCGGCTGGGCGTCTCCACCCAGTGCGGCTTCTCCTCGACCTTGCCGGGCGCGAACCTCACGACCGAGGACGTACAGGAGCGCAAGCTCGAACTCGTTGCCGAGGTGGCGGGGGCCGTCTGGTAGCAGCGCGGCGGCCCGTGGGCGGGATGATCGACTCCATCCCTGGTCATTCCCGTCCATAGCCGTCACATTTCTCCCATAGCCTTACTGGAACTAAACCGGTAAAGTAACGCTCATGCGCTACGGCTTCTTCGACGATGATCGCCGCGAGTACGTGATCACGCGGCCAGATACCCCGGTTCCATGGATCAACTACCTGGGGACGGACGGCCACTTCGGCATCGTCTCGAATACCGCCGGAGGGTATTCCTGGCATCGCGACGCCCGGCTGCGCCGGCTCACCCGGTACCGGTACAACAACGTCCCTGGTGACAGCGGCGGACGTTACCTCTACCTGAGGGACGACGCCACCGGCGAGTACTGGTCGCCGTCCTGGCAGCCCACCCGCACCCCGCTCGACTCCTACGAATGCCGGCACGGCCTGTCCTACACCACCATCCGCTCCGCCAAGGCGGGGATCGCGGCGAAGACGGTGTACTTCATCCCGCGCGGTGAGTCCGTCGAGGTCTGGCGGCTCGCCGTCACCAACGACCGGGAGACCACGGCCGAGATATCCGTCTTCTCCTCGGTGGAGTTCGCTCTCTGGGACGCCCAGGACGACACCACCAACTACCAGCGCAACTACTCGACCGGCGAGGTCGAGGTTGTCGACGGCGTGATCTACCACAAGACCGAGTACCGCGAGCGCCGCGATCACTTCGCTTACTTCGCCTGCTCCGAGCCGCTCGCCGGGTTCGAGACGCAGCGCGAGGAGTTCCTCGGCCCGTACCGCGGGTTCCACGAGCCGGCTGGCGTCGAGCGCGGGCAGCTCGGCAATTCAATCGCACACGGCTGGTCGCCGCACGGGGCGCAGCACGTGCGGCTCACCCTCGCACCCGGCGAGACCCGGGAGGTCATCTTCCTTCTCGGCTACTGGGAGAACCCGCGCGACGAGAAGTTCGAGGCTCCCGGCATCATCAACAAGGCGGGCGTCCGGCCGGTCATCGAGCACTGGCTCAATCCGAAAACCGTCCGTGAAGCCTTCGCGGACCTGCAGTCCTACTGGAATGACCTGCTCGGCGTCCTCTCCGTGGCCACGCCCGACACCGACACCAACCGGATGGTCAGCATCTGGAACGCCTACCAGTGCATGGTGACGTTCAACATGAGCCGCTCGGTTTCCTCCTATGAGACGGGCATCTCCCGCGGCATGGGGTTCCGGGACTCCTGTCAGGACCTCCTCGGCTCCGTGCAGCTCGCGCCGGAACGCGCCAGGGGCCGCATCCTCGACCTTGCGTCGACTCAGTTCGGCAGCGGCGGCGCCTATCACCAGTACCAGCCGCTCACCAAGACCGGCAACGACGCGATCGGCTCTGGCTTCAACGACGACCCGCTCTGGCTGGTGCTCGGCGTCTCCGCCTACCTCAAGGAGACCGGCGACGCGTCCGTGCTATCCGAGCAAATCCCGTTCAGCGACGGCGGGACAGCCTCCCTCTATGCCCATCTCGAGCAGTCCGTTCGCTACACCCTCGCCCGGCTCGGCCCGCACGGCCTGCCGCTCATCGGCCGTGCCGACTGGAACGACTGCCTCAACCTCAACTGCTTCTCGGAAACCCCGGGCGAGTCCTTCCAGACCACCGAGAACCAGCCGGGAGGTGTGGCGGAGTCGGTGTTCATCGCAGGCCTGTTCACCCTCGCGGCCAGGGAACTCGCGGGCATCGCCGCGCTCACCGGGCGCGCCGCGGACGCGGAGGCCTACCTGGCCGACGCGGAGAAGATGGCCACGGTCACCGCCGAGCACGGCTGGGACGGGGAGTGGTTCCTGCGCGCCTACGACCACTTCGGCAACCCGGTCGGCACTGCGGCCAACCCGGAGGGCCAGATCTTCATCGAGCCGCAGGGCATGTGCGTCATGGCCGGGATTGGCCTGGCAGATGGAACGGACCGCGATTCCACGCCGTCGGTTAACCTCGCGACCCGGGCGCTGGCAAGCGTTAAGGAGCGGCTCGCCACCGAGCACGGGATCATGCTGCTCCAGCCGACGTTCACGACCTACCACATCGAGCTCGGTGAGATCTCCAGCTACCCGCCCGGGTACAAGGAGAACGGCAGCGTGTTCTGCCACACGAATCCGTGGGTCATGATCGCCGCGACGATGACCGGAGACGGGGACACGGCCTTCGACTACTACAAGCGGATCAACCCCTCGGCGCGCGAGCCGATCGCCCCGCTGCACCGCTGCGAGCCCTACGTCTACGCGCAGATGATCGCCGGGCGGGACGCGGCCACCCACGGCGAAGCGAAGAACTCCTGGCTCACCGGCACTGCCGCCTGGAACTACGTCGCGGTGACCCAGTGGATCCTCGGCATCAGGCCGGAGCTCGGCGGGCTGCGGGTGGACCCGGTGATCCCGTCCGGCTGGCCAGGATTCACTGCCACCAGGCGGTTCCGGGACGCGACCTACGAGATCACCGTTCGCCGCGCGGGCACCCCGGACTCGGGTCTCGCAGAGGGAGCGGGCGTGCGGGTGAACGGCCAGCAGATCGACGGGACCCTTCTTCCGCTGGCGGCGGCCGGGGAAACCGTCCGGGTAGAGGTGATCCTCCCCCGCTGAGTTCGCGCCTCACCAGCGGATTTGTCCTAACGGCACAAGCCCGCCCCGGGTTAATCGGCGCGGGCGCCCCTTCTCCCGGCAGGGCACCGGAGTTACGCTCAGCGCGACCCGGGAAGGGCGGTGCGAGATGACAGTACGGTTCCCCGACGAGCCCGGCTTCCAGGGCCGGTTCGCGCCGGTGCGACTGGAGGGCGAAATCCGCGGCGTTGAAGTGACGCAGGGGGAGATCCCGGCGTCGCTGCGCGGCACGTTCTACCGAGTCGGCGCCGACCCCGCCTGGCCGCCGTTCGTGCAGCGCGACTTCTACTTCAACGCGGACGGCATGGTCGCCATGTTCCGCTTCGAGAACGGCTACTGCGACTTCAGGTCCAGATACGTGCGGACGCCGCGGTTCACAGCGGAGCGGGAAGCCCGGCGATCGTTGTTCGGCGCTTACCGGAATCCCTTCACCGACGACAAGTCCGTCGCCGGGCTGTCCCGCGGGCTGGCCAACACCAACGTGTACTGGCACGGCGGGCGGCTGCTGGCCAGCAAGGAGGACAGCCCGCCGATCCAGATCGACCCCGACACGCTGGACACGATCGGTGAGTTCAACTGGGACGGCGACCTGTCCTCGCAGACCGCCACCGCACATCCGAAGATCGACCCGCGGGACGGCTCGCTGGTGTTCTTCGGGTACATGGCCAAGGGCGAAGCGACGCGGGACATCGCCTACTACGAGGCGGACGCGTCCGGGCGGATCGTGCACGAGGCGTGGTTCGAGGCCCCGTACTCGTCCATGGTGCATGACTGGGCGGTCACCGAGAACTTCGTGGTCTTCCCGATCATCCCGCTCACCGCGTCCCTTGACCGGCTGCGGGCCGGCGGGCCGCTATACGTATGGGACGGGTCGCAGGACGTCTACCTGGGCGTCGTGCCGCGTCGCGGCGGCAGCGTGCGCTGGTACCGGGGGACCAACAGGTTCGCGTCGCACATCATGAACGCGTTCGACGACGGCCGGTACATCCACATCGACACGCCGGTCGGGGAGAAGTCAGCGTTCCCCTGGTTCCCCGACATCACCGGCGCGCCGTTCGACCCGGAGAAGGCGAGCGCGCAGCTCACCAGGTGGACGATCGACACCGAGGGCGCGCCCGACCTCGGCGACGAGGCGACGGCGTTCGAAGAGCGGCGGCTGACCGCCTGCTCAGGCGAGTTCCCGCGCACGGACGACCGGTGGGCAACCGCGGGGTACCGCTTCGGCGTGATCAACCTCACCGACGTGCCGGGTCAGCGGCCGGACGACGGGCTGCCCGGGTTCCGCTGGCTCGGCTCCATCAACCCGGAGACCGGCGCGATGAAGACCCGGTTCGCGGGCCGGGACTCGACCGTGCAGGAGGCGATCTTCGTGCCGCCGTCCGGCGCCGACACGGCGAACGGCGAGGGCTACGTGATGCAGCTCGTGGACCGGCACGCGACCGGGACGACGGACCTGCTGATCCTGGACGCGCAGCGGATCGACGAGCCCCCGGTCGCGACGCTGCGGATACCGATCCGGATGCCGGGCGGGCTGCACGGCAACTGGGTGAGCGACGAGCAGCTGGCGCAGCGGGCCGGCTAGCCAGCAGACATTGCGCGGAAGCCGTAGACAAGCACTGACAGGGAGGTCGCGATGACGACGGCAGCTATCTTCCGGGGGGACGCCCCCCCGTACCCCCCGAGGCCCGCCCGATGAGCGACGATATCGGCCAGGCACGGGAACGGATCGCCGAGCTAGAGCACCGGCTCGGGATCGTCGAGGACGAGCTCGCCATCCGCAAACTCCAGCATGCCTACGGCTACTACCTGGACAAGTGCTATTACGACGAGGTCGTCGACCTGTTCGATGAGGACTGCGAGGTCATCTTCATCGGCGGCGTCTACAAGGGACGAGCTGGTGCGGGACGGCTTTACACCGGCCGGTTCCGGTCCCGGTTCGCCGAAGGGCACAACGGGCCGCAGTTCGGCCGGCTCCTCGACCACCCGATGCTGCAGGACCTCATCCACGTGGCGCCGGACCGGCGGACCGCCTACGCCCGGTACCGGACGCTGATGCAGGCAGGCACCCACGAACTGGCCGCCACCCCGGAGACCCCGGTCAGGCAGTGGATGGAGGGCGGAGTCTACGAGAACACCTACGTGAACGCGGACGGGATCTGGAAGATCAAGAAGCTATTCTACCGGGCCTTCTGGCACGGCACGATGGACGATGGCTGGGCGCACACGCCGGTGGACTACGTGCCGAACGCGTCCCAGGTCTATCCCGATGACCCCTACGGGCCGGACGAGCTGCTCGAGAACGCACCGCGCCTATGGCCCGAGACGACGACCCTGCCGTTCCACTACAAGCACCCGGTAACCGGCAAGGAATTCATCCCCGACTCGTGGGGATCCTTCCCGCAGGCCTGACGGACGTACAGGCTGGCTGCCTGGCTCAGCCAGCCCGTACGGTCGGCTCGGGCGGGATCGCGGGTTCGGGCTTCCGTTCGCCCAGGTGGTTAAGCACGTCGACCGCGCCGTCGATGTCCCAGAGCAGGCGGATGGCGACCGGTACCAGGTCCGCGTGCTGCCCCTCGGCTGGCTTGAGCGTTCCAGTCAGGGTGATGACTCCGTTGCGGACCGAAACGGAGGCGTCGCCTGGTTCGGCAAGCAGGATCTCGTCGAGCACCGCCCGCGCGTCGTCGGCGATGTCGCTGTCCGGCCGCAGGAAGACGCTGAGCAGGTCGCGGCGGCTTACGATGCCGATCAGCTTGCCCTCGGAATCGACCACGGGCAGCCGCCGGACATGATGACTGTTCATCACCCGCGCCGCAGCCGGGATGGTCGCGTCCGGGTGGATGGTAATGGCCGGAGCGGTCATCAGATCGCCGGCCAGCAGGTCCATCGTGTGGATACCGCCCCGCCGCCAGGCGCGCAGGCCGGTGGCGGCCGCCACCCGCGACCGGCGCCGGCGGGCGGGCTTGTCTTCGACGGCGAGCAGGTCGGCCTCGGTCACCACGCCCGCCACGTGCCTGCCCATGCTCAGCACCGGCACGCCGCTGATCCGGTGCTCGGTGAGCAGCCGGGCCATCTCCTTGTACGGGGTGATCCGGTCCACGGTGACGACGCTCGTGGTCATCACGTCCCTGACCCGCCGCGCGTACCGGCGCAGCCGGGGACCAGGCGCCCCCGGGCGCACCCCCTTCATGTGCTCAGCCCGCATGTACTCAGCCTTCGGCGGCTGGGCCGGGACTGTGGGCGGCGGACCCGGCGGCAGCGGATGTTCCTTCAGGTGCTCTTCGACCGAGTCGAGTGCGCGGGTAACGTCGGCGCGGTCCGCCCGGCCATGCAGCGACTCGTAGTATGCGGCGCCCAGGTGACGGAGCATCGCGTCGAGGTGAATGTCGTACCGTGGCATCTCCGCTCACCTCCTCGGAAGAGAGCTTCGGCTAAACGACTTGGACGAGGGTCTCGGGGTCAGGCTCAACCGGCGTGGACAGGTCTTCTACCCTGGCGCCGGCCACGAGCAGGGCCGCGGTTGACGCGTGGTAGTGGTGTCCGCACAGGTACAGGTCGACCGGGTGGTTGCGGCCGGGAACGGGCGGCATGATGACTTTGACGACGGGGCGGGCCGGGCAGCAGCACGACCGCGACGGGATCTCGGGGTCGACAGCTGGCCGCCAATCCTGGGCCGCTGCTTGAAACGCTGGGTGCCTTCCGAACATGTCTCAATCCTCCCGTAAGCGGCTGTTTCCAGTTAGGGTCACTGGTCCCGGCCTGCGGGGACCGTCAGTTCGCTGCGCCGGCCGGGAGGATCCGCCGTCCGCTGATCTGGTCGGGGACGATCCGGACGTATACGTCGTGATCGCCGTCCGGCCAGGGCCCGGCCAGCGAGGCCTCGCGCACGTTCCGCAGTTCGCCTGGTTGCAGCACCCGGTGCGCCTGTCCGACCAGCAGCACCGACCAGCCCTGGCACAGCACCTCATCGACATGGTCGACCTCGAACGCTGCCCGGTCGTCGCCGTGCGCCTCGATTAGCGACCCCTCGCTCGTCCGCACCACGACGGACCCGCCAAGGACGGTGAAGTTGACCGGAAGCACGACCGGCCCCGACACCGCGCTGAAGGCGATCCGTCCGATGCCGCCCGGCGCGATCAGCATGCGGCATTCACCCGGCGTCAACTTGGTGAGATGCGCCGACGCCGGCCGCACTGCCCGCCCGGGTGGTGTCTGCGTGCCCGCGCCGAGTAGCGCTGCGGGGGTTGTCGCGAGGGAGGCTGCGAGCCGGCGGAGCACCGCCGCACCCGGGGTAGCGGGATATCGCTCAAGGTACTCCAGGTAGCGCCTGCTCACGCCGGCCCGCGCGGCGACC
>Ga0123356_10001589_pt1 | contig 24953 bp, 19 predicted proteins | sample TergutEmb28metaG_2_FD_92546 | JGI IMG/M metagenome (GOLD analysis project Ga0123356, IMG submission 92546) | Embiratermes neotenicus P3 segment gut microbial communities from Petit-Saut dam, French Guiana - Emb289 P3 | ecosystem: Host-associated > Arthropoda: Insects > Digestive system > Gut ...
GCAGTTCCTGCAAGTGCAGTTCCTGAGAGAGCCTGCTGGCCCAATCAATCGGCTAAGCCCGCTGGCTAAGCCTGCTACGACGCAAGAATCTTGCTGATATAGTCTACAATTTCTTCAAAGTCGCTGCGTAGCAGACTTTGGCTTATTGTACCGAGCTGCTCTTTGGTTGACTTTGACCAGGCGGACTTTTTGAGCTCATCCAACGCCCTTTTGGCCGATGCCTTGTCATAGACCTCACAGGCTGTTTGTATTACACGGAGTTGTCCGAGCAAGTATTCCCTGTCTTCATTTTCTGCTTTGCAGTCTTCTGTGACAGTGTTTGCCAAGAATACCTCAACAGCATCTTTAAGTGCCTTCAAAAATGAGGGGGTCTCCAAACGTAAAAGCTCGACTTTTCCTCCTCGTCCGGCTGTCTCAAGTTTGAGTGCGATGGCAGACAAACCCATCTCTCCGATGTTGGCAAGCGCGCTTTTTATTCCATGGGTATAAATCACATAGTTACGTAGGTTACCCTCATCCTCATAGTCTCCCTTTTTGCACAACTCCTCTAATGCCTTGATGGTCTTTTGGGCATCACGAACGAACACTTCGACAATTCTCGGGTCTATGGCCTGCTGAGCACAAGCTTGAGGAAGGCTGGCTCCAGCCTCTTCGGCCTGCCTTCTGGCTGCCTCAATCACTTCTGGGGGCTGCTTATCGCGTATCAGTTTGTTAAGCAGTGAGTTAAGCAGGCGTATGTCTATGGGCTTAGAAATAAATTCATCAAAACCATTAGCCAGGAATACTTCTGCTTGACCAGCCACCGTATTGGCAGTGAGAGCCACTATGGCACTGTCATACCCCATGTCTCTCAGGCAGCCGACGGCCTCCATACCATCCATCACCGGCATCATATGATCCATGAATATTATGTCGTATGTTTTGCCAGCCCTGACTTTTTCTATAGCCTCCATGCCGCTTTCGGCCGTGTCAATCTGCAGTCCATACGGCGAAAGAAGACCCATGGCAACATAAATATTAGACTCCACATCGTCTACTACCAAGATGCTGCCGTACGGCATAGGCTCGCGGCTCATTTGCACGCGCTTCATACGCGCTCTACTGCTGGTGCGAAATTGTTGCAGGTTTTCTGATAACTCTTTGCCCATACGCTCGGCTCCAGCATTGCCCTGTGGCAAGAAAACCGTAAAAGTTGAGCCCTTGCTCAGTTCGCTATCTATGGTAATCTCTCCACGCATCATCAAGATGAGGTTGCGTGCAATGCTCATGCCCAGACCGGTTCCTTCAGTGGTTGGGTTGGTATCCACATTAAAGCGCGTATACTCCTCAAAAAGGCGGTTGACCTGCTCTTTGTTCATGCCCTGCCCGGTGTCACTCACACTTACCACCAGCATCATTTCGTCATGGTTGTGCGGAATCGGCTCCACCCACACCGCCAGACGAACCATACCTTCCATCGTATACTTAAAGGCATTGGAGAGAAGATTGTTGAGGATTTGCTTAACGCGCAACTCGTCACCAATGAGATGCGTGGGAACATCTTCGTCCACATACAATTCAAACTCTATTGCCTTGCTGCCTATGCGCATCATATTGATCTGCGCAGTGTCGCTTACCAGGCTCGCAAGCTCGTAGCGCTCGGACACCAGCTCTAACTTGTCGGCCTCTATCCTGGAAAGATCAAGTATGTCATTGATGATTCCAAGCAAGAGGTCACCCGAGGTGTAGATTTTCTCAAAGGCCTCTCGCATATCCGGACTGAGCGAGTCAGAGAGCAGCTGGATTTCTGTTATACCCAAAATTGCGTTCATGGGTGTGCGAATCTCATGGCTCATCGTTGAAAGAAAGGTGCTCTTGGCTTTGTTTGCCGCCTCAGCCTCTGCCATAAGCCGCTCAGTCTTGTGCAAGATGGCCTTTGCTTCAGTCATGTCGCTCAAATAGGCAACGATGGCAAAGTTGCCTTCGTAAGGAATTCTCTTAAGGCTCACACTGAGGTGCTTCTTGCCATCGCCAATGTCAATGACGGTTTCATACTCAACATGCCCTTCTTTGGCAGCTGTAGACAGCCTATCCATCAGAGGCACCGTTTTTGCTCCATCAGGCTGAAACTCTGGCATCCTGGAGGTAATGCGCTCCAAAAACCTGGCAATCATGTCGTCTTTTGACTCAAAGCCCATAAAGCTCACCGCCGCAGGGTTACAGTCGATTACCCTGAAATCGTCGTCAAAGAGGATGTTGACTTGAGGATTAGCCTCAAGCATGGCCGAGGTGGTAAACTGAGCTGCCTCAAGCTCCCTCATCATGCGATTCTGCTCCCTGAGGTCTCTACTGTACCCTGCTACAGCGTAGTCATCGCCATACTCTACACGCACCAGGTTGATCTCGGCAGGCCACACTTCACCTTCCAGGGTCTGATACAGCCAGGTAAAGTTGCAGTAGCCCGTTTCAAAGGCAGTGTCCAGATAAATGCGAGCCATGTCCAGTGTTTTTTTACCATTAGGCTGAAACTCGGGCGAACGCTCATAGAACTGACCAAGGTACTCCTGCTTGTCTGGCGCCTTAAACAGGCGAAGCGCCTCTTCATTACAGTCAAACAGATGGTAATCCCTATCCCAGAGATGGGCGGCAAGCGGAGTCTTGTCCAAGAGAAGTTGCGTGCGCTTTTGGGCTTCTTGCACCTTGGCTGCCTGCTCATTGCGCTCAATAGCACTCACAATCATCAAACCAACAGAGTGTAGAATCTTGATTTCGTCCTCGCAAAAATACCGTTCCTTGGTACAGTCATCAACGCTCAGTACGCCCCAGAACTTGTCTTGATAAAACAAGGGAATGATGCAAGTGGACAACAAACCTAAAGGTCCAAGTAGCTGCTGGTCCTCTTTGGGCAACTCAGAAATGGGGCCATTAACAGCTTCCTTCTTGAGAAAAACATCCATCCATCTCTTGCTGTAAGGAACTGCCGTGCCTATGGCGGTGGGAGTAATGAGATGGCCGTCTTTCGATAACCATTTGTACTGCAATACAAAGTGAAGGACATCGCCCTTTTCCTCATTTGGCCACACTTGCACACAGTCTGCCTCCAAACAGCTGCCAATAAGCTCCATGCCCTTGGTCAAGGTCTCAATAAAAGTCTCCTCACGGGGTGCCGAAAGCAATACCACCGCTAAATGGTTAATGGCGTTGAGCAGTTTGTCTCGCTTGACGATATTTTCCTTCATGGTGCCTTCCCCCTTGGGTCTGTTGATGAGCAAGCAATGGTTTTTTCTTTGTTGTTTAACTGTACGGTTGATCGTTTTTAGTCTAAGCAATTGTGCCCAATAATGGCTGTTCCTACTGCGCCTGGGCTGCTAACTCCTTGCAGCGTTGAGTTACCTCCATAAACTGCTCTCTTACTTCGTAGAACACATCAGAGATGATAGGATCAAACTGGCTTCCTCCACCTTGCATGATAAGCGCAATAGCGCGCTCCTCGCTAAACGGTGGCTTGTAAGGGCGCTCAGAAACAAGGGCGTCGTACACATCAACTATCGCCATGATACGCCCCTGAAGCGGAATCTCGGTGCCCTTTAAGCCGTAGGGATAGCCTTTGCCATCCCAACGCTCGTGGTGATAGCCGGCAAAAAGCTTGGCGTTATGCAAAAATACATCATCGTCTGCCCGCGATGCGATTTGCGCAATAATCTCTACGCCTTTTGCAGCGTGGGTCTTCATGATCTCATATTCATCGTCATTGAGCTTTCCTGGTTTATTGAGTATACCGTCTGGTATTGCAACCTTTCCTACGTCATGAAGGCGCGAGGATGAAATCAAAGAGTCCAAGTTGGTATTGAGCAAATCGTCATCATATACACCGCGTGCAATTAAGGCATTCACTAAGATCTCGATGTATTGGGAGGTGCGCTCGATATGCCCGCCGGTGTTCATATCACGCTGCTCTACGATGTCGGCAAAGCTAAACACTATGGCGTTTTTGAGGCGCTGAATCTGTGCGGTTCGCTCAACGATAATCTCATCTACCTGCAAATGAGTCTTGATGCGATTTAAGAGAACAGGCGCCGAGGTGTGCTTGGGGATAAAGTCCATTGCACCCAGCTGAAAGCCACGCACCTCAAGTTCGGCATCGGTCATACTGGTAAGAAATATTATAGGGATGTTTGCATACCTCTCCTTGGTCTTGAGCCTGCGCAATGCCTCAAAGCCGTCGGTATCGGGCATTTCGATGTCCAATAAAATCAAATCAGGCTTAACCTTATCTAAGAGTGCAAACATTTTTTGAGCCGAAATCATGGTAAGCACCCGGTAGTGCTCTTGTAGAGCTTCTTCTGCCGCTGCCAAATTGGTTTCGTTATCATCTACCACATAGATAGTTTTGACCATACCCAACCTCCCCGCACATAGCTTGATGAACTTCTTACTGATACAATATATACGATTAGCAGGCAGTTTAAAATACTAGCTTACTAGTACATCAAGTAACTCTATAGTTTGAAGACCATTACGTCGGTCTTATACATGGAATGGAGACAGCTTATTATGAAAGTCTTACTCATTAATCATTTTCCTTTGGAGGGCTCGGGCAGCGGCACTTACACGCGCGATGTTGCCCATTTTCTCCTTAAGGGAGGGCACGATGTTTGCATCATCTTTCCCGAAAACAAGGAGCCCGCGCCAGTTGAGGGCATGCGCTACCGCCCCGTGTACTTTACCGGCAATACTGAGGCTATCGCAGGTGCTGCGTCTGGCGCTACGGCAAGTACAGTAACAAGCGCTCTGCCCTTTAACTATCCATGCTTTACTACCCACCCCAGAAGCACGACCACCTTTGCTGATCTTGACGAGCAGCAGCTTGCTGCCTACTTTACAGCCTTTGAACAGGAGATAGCCCGGGCAATAGAAGACTTTGCGCCAGACATCATCCACGTGCAGCACATCTGGCTGCTTTCCTACCTGGCCTCAAAGCATGACCTGCCTTTTATCATAACCGCGCACGGCACCGATCTTATGGGCTATGAAAAATGGCCGGAGTTTCGTGTATACGCCAACGAAGCTGCCAGTGCCTGCAATCGCGTTATTACCATTTCCAAAGACAACTGCAAGGCCACGGTTGATACCTTTGCGCAGATTAAGGAAAAAACCGTCTTGCTTTCAAATGGGTATAACAACGACATCTTCTATCCAGAAGCTCTTGATAGAGCCGCACTGCTTGCCACCTATGGTGTGCCTTACAACGGCGAAAAGTTTGTTCTCTTTGCTGGCAAGCTCGCCCATTTCAAGGGCGTAGATGTATTGCTGCACGCAGTCAAGAAATACGAAGGGTTGCAGCCCGATGCTTTTGTTACCGTCATAGCCGGAACCGGCCAAGAAGATGAGAATCTGCGCCGCCTTGCCAAAGAACTGGATCTCAAGTCGGTGTTTTTCATTGGGCATCAAAGCCAAGCACAGCTACGCTCGCTCTATAGCACTGCCGACGTTTTCGTTACCCCATCTCGCTACGAGCCCTTTGGGCTGGTTGCCCTTGAAGCCATGGCCTGCGGCTTGCCGGTTGTTGCCACCAACAAGGGCGGTCTCTCAGACTTTGTGACCAGCGAAGTAGGCTCGGTTACCAACTGCGACCCTGATGATATCTGCGCTGCCATTTTGAGTGAGATGGAAACGAACGAAAGGCTGCCCGGGCGCAGAGCACTCGTGGCTGAATATGCCCTGCAGCGCTTCTCCATGACCCACTACATTGAGGAGCTCGACAACATCTACCAAGAGGTGCTTGCCAAGTAGCCGCTCTCGCGTCTGCTCAGGTTTTGAGACTTGCCGCCTTGGTAGCCTTGCTCGGCTCCCTGGTGCTATCGAGCGTCGGGTTGCTCCTGCTGCTCAAGGAGTGGCTCCTGCTGCTCAAGCGATGGCTGGTGGCGAGAAGCCAGCTCTGACTCTTTAGGATAGTGAGAGCCCTCTCTTGAGCAAGAGTTTTGCTGCAAGGCATTAAACGGCCAGCGATGATCATGGGGCTTTAGTTGCTGCGAAGCGCCGAGCGGCTGATAGGCATACAACTGAGAATCGTGAGGTAAGGCTGGTTTATCATTGAGGCCACAATACTTAATCTCGCGCCAATACCACTGATATAAAAAGGCTCCAACAATGCCAAAGACAATGAAGAATTGGAGTATAAAGCCAGCAATGAGCTCAAGACCCAGCGAGCGATCGAGCCCAGACATAATGTAGCCTATAACAGCTTGATATAAGAAGATATAGACAAATAAGGCAATGGACACCGCCCTGCTTTTAAAAACCAAGAGCAAGATGCCCAAAAATGTAAGTATGCCAAAATTCAAAAACAGGAGCACTGTAAACAGAGACTCCCAATAAGAATTGCCTTGACCTAACAAGGATCCGCCCTGCAATGAAGCAAAGAGCGCCAGCAAGGCTCCTGCCGCTGCAAAAATAAAAATGACCACACAGGTAACCATGACCAGGCTCTCGGCTCTTCCAAGCTTGCGCCCCAACTTGACCGAATAGTCCACCGCTTAACTCCATTCTATTGATAGTGATACGCAAACCGCCCGATACTCTTTGAGTGCTTGCAAAGAGACAGCACTGCATGCTCCTGACTCGTTATTGTATCTCACCCTCAGAGCACACTTAAAATGTTACCAACAATGGCAATAGCATTACCAATACTCCTAATGAGGAGAGCCTTAAGAAGACGGGGCTGGTGTCCACAGAGGTGTCATTTGCTGCTCACCCTGCGGATGGCCGCTGCTCATGACACCTTTGTGGGACATCAGCCCCGTCTTCTTGAGGCTCTCTATCGCCTGGGCAGACACACCGTAAAAGATGTTTGTCCGTAGTTGCTTACCGCAGTAATTGACCCTCCGTGCTGGGTCACAATCTCTTTTGCTATGGCAAGACCCAGCCCTGAGCCTCCCGTTGCACTACCTCTGGCCTCCTCAAGCCTGAAGAACTTCTCAAAAATGGTGTTGAGCTGCTCTTGAGGAATGGTCTCTCCCCTATTGCTGATTGTAATAAGAGTTGCACCGTTTTGGTCTGAAGCCTCTATGGCTATGGGGCTGTGCGCATCGCTGTATACGATGGCATTATGCAGTACGTTGTTGAAAACGCGGGCAAGCAGCTCAGCGTCTCCATACACCTGGATATCGCCACTGGTGTATATTGATATCGTCTTTTCTCTGTCCTCAAGAAGAGGAAAGAATTCTTCTGCTATCTGCGCCAGCATGACGTCCAGGCTAAACTCAACCTTATTGAGGCTGATTTCTTGCAGGTTAAGACGCCCGATTTCAAAGAACTGCTCAACAAAGGCTTCTAGCCTCATTGCCTTTTCAAGAGCAATCTTGGTGTACGCTTGGCGCTTTTTTTGCTCTATATCCCTGGAGTCTTGCAGCAGATTTAAATAACCAATAGTTGAGGTAAGCGGCGTCTTGAGGTCATGAGCCAAAAAGAGGAGCAGGTCGCTCTTGCGTCTCTCGGCTTCTTCCACTGCCTTGCGGTTCATCAAAGCACTATCAAACATTGCCTGCATGGTTGGCTGAAGCTCAACCAAGTTGGCAGGAGTGGTGATGAGGTCTCCTTGCCTGCCTCGCTGCATCATATCGATACTGTCTACCAAGGCCACAACGTCTGAGGCGCTTCGCCTCCATTGCCCAAAAAGAATGACTGACAGGCCGCTCACCCAAACGATGGTGATGATCAGCGGAAAGAGCTCCTTCATCAAAAAGAGCAGGGGATATAAAAGTTCCGTGCCGTACCAGATCCTCGAATTCTTGGTGAGATAAAAGAAGAGGATAACTACCAAGACGATGGACGTAAGCGTGATAAACGGAACCCAAAACTGGTTGCGATACCTCTTCGTGATTGCACTTTGTAAATAGGCCTTATGTTGATTAGTTGTTGTCAAGTTTGTACCCTACTCCCCAGACGGTTTTGATATAACGTGGGTTTTCAAAAGACTCACCCATCTTTTCTCTGATATGTCTTATATGCACGGTAATGGACGTATTACCCTTTTCAAAGTATTCGTCTTGCCAGATTTCTTGCGAGAGTTCGTCTGAGCTCATGACTGCTCCTTGATTAGAAGCCAGTATCCTCAGAAGAGAGAACTCTGTGGGAGTGAGCTTAAGTGCTTTACCATCCAAGCTGCACTCATGCGTCTTGCTATTGATTTCAAGTCCTCCAATAACAATAAGAGCCTCACTCTTTGCGGGCTCGTCGTTATACTTCTTATACCGGCGAAGCTGCGCTTTGACACGCGCCACCAGCTCCAAGGGCTTAAAGGGCTTGGTAACGTAGTCGTCGGCACCCAGCGTGAGGCCGGTTATCTTGTCAACCACATCGTCTCTGGCTGTGAGCATAATGATGGGAAAGCTGCGCAATTCGCGCACCTTGGAACAAAGGGTAAATCCGTCAATGTCGGGCATCATAATGTCGAGAATGGCAAGGTCGATATCTTCTTGCTTGATGCAATCAAGTGCAGACTGCGCTTCGTAGAAGGTTCGCGTTGCGTATCCCTCATTTTGCAGATAGAGGTCAATAAGATCGGCTATCTCTACTTCATCATCAACTATGAGTATGGTGTCTGGCATAAACAGTACTCCCTTCTGCTCCACATGGTAACAGCTTAACCAAGCCACTTCATTAAGAATTGATTAAGAAATCCTTAGGAGAATATCCAAGTATGTCAAACGCTCAGTAGCTAATCTTAAAGCTGCAAGACTGGATGTAGCTCAACGCTACGCAGCGTGAGTAGCAGCAGCAAAGCTGAAAGCAGTAACATGACCGAGTGATTGGATGTATGATGTATTCAAGAAGCAGCGCAAGATACCTGGTGGGCAGCAAAGCCAACAATAGGTATAGAAGTAGAGCCAAAGACAAAAGCAGCCAAAAGAGAAATGGGCAAGGCGAAAGCCGGCAAAGCAGAAGCCAGCAAGACAGCAGGAGTCGGCAAAGCAGCAGCTCCTTGTCAGCATACAGAGAGCAGGCCAGCTCTCGCGTGCCTCGCAGTGCCAGGCCGGCATCGGCGCACCAGATTACCAGCAAAATAGTAGTGGCTGTACTTCTCGCAGCCATAGTGACTATTGGCACCGTGGTAGTCAAGCTCTCTCTTTCAGAACAGAGCTTTGCGAGTTTTCAAGCTGCAGGGGCGGCAAATCATGCGTCAAGCGCCTTCTTGAGCACTCCCGCGAGTCAGTGGAAAGCGGGAGTCATGCCCATCCTCTACCAAAAAGACCCTGCTTGGAGCGAGAATGCATACGCTGGCGCTGACTTTGGAGAAACCGGCTGTGGGCCCACCTGCCTTGCCATGGTCTCAATCTATCTCAAGGGTGGCACCAACATTACTCCGCCGGTTGTTGCAGACATGGCCACTCAGGCTGGCTGCGTGAGCTCCGCAGGAACCGAATGGCTCTTTATGACAGAAGGAGCAAAACTGCTCGGGTTGAAGGCTGAGGAGCTCTCGGCCAATAAAGACCTCATTGTTGCCTGCCTCAGTGCGGGTCGTCCCATCATTGCATCAATGGGCAGGGGCGACTTTACCACTACGGGTCACTTCATAGTCCTCACTAAGATCAACGATGATGGCAGCATTTCTGTTCATGATCCTAACAGCGTAGAAAGAACTCAAAGCGCCTGGAATCTCGACAGCTTGATGGTGCAGTTCAGGAATCTTTGGGTATATGGCTAGAAAGAGGGTAATCATGCAAGCTTTAGTCGCAAAGCAATACAAGATAGCCGTGTTATTTGGTGGAGCTTCGCCAGAGTACGAGGTCTCGCTTAAGTCCGCTTACAGCGTTATCAGCGCCCTCGGTCACGTGTCCCAGTGTGAGGCAGTGCTTATTGGAATCAACCGGGCTGGTGAATGGTTTTGCTTTGACGGCAGCCTGGACAGAATACTTGATGACACTTGGAATAATCCGCAGGACTGCAAAAGAGCGCTAATCTCTCCCGACAAGCAAACCAAGGGCGTTTTGATTATTGATCGCAATGAGCTGAGGGCACTACGAATCGATGCTGCCCTGCCTATCTTGCACGGAAAAAATGGCGAAGACGGCACCATACAAGGCCTCATGGAGCTTGCTGGAATCCCCCTCATAGGATCAGGCTCTCTTGCTTCTGCCCTCTGCATGGACAAAGACAAGGCACACAAGCTGGCAGCGGCGGCCGGGGTATGCGTGCCCCGCTCTTTTGTGGCAAGCGCCAAAACTCCCCTACAAGCAGCCCATGAACAAGCAAGGCATATCGGCTATCCGCTCTTTGTTAAGCCTGTCAAGGCTGGGTCATCCTTTGGCATCTCCAAGGTCTTGAAGCAAAGTGGGCTCAAGCAAGCGATAGATCTAGCCTTGACCTTTGACGATGCAGTCATCATCGAAGAAACTATAGAAGGCTTTGAGGTGGGTGCAGCGATTCTGGGCACAGGCTCCCATATCCTGGTAGGAGAAGTAGATGAAATCGAGCTGGCCGGCAGCTTTTTTGACTATGGCGAAAAGTACTCTCCTCAAACCTCGGTCATCCACGTTCCAGCTCGCATAACTAAACACAAGGCGTTAGAGGTCAAAAGTGCTGCGCGAGCCATCTATCATGCTTTGGGCTGTAGCGGGTTTGCACGTATTGACCTGTTCATAACTCCCAGCGGAACGATAGTCTTTAACGAGGCAAATACCATTCCGGGCTTTACGCAACACAGCAGGTATCCCAATATGCTCAAGGCAGCTGGGCTCAGTTTTGAGCAGGTAATCAATACCATGATAGAAGCCGTGTTGCCAGTGGAGCAAACGCATCATCATCAACAACAACAGCAGCAGCAAGGGCACTGGCTCATGTATAAGCTTAACGCTCGTTGCCAGCAAAACGCTCACTCTCATGTGGCCTCGTAGGAAGAGCACCAAGAGCTTTGCTACCGGCAGAGCCTGGGTGGAAATAAACCTTGAGAACCTGCGCCACAATGTGACCGTTTTAAAAGGCATGTTGCCCAGTGAGTGCCAGCTCATGCCTGCCGTCAAAGCCAACGCCTATGGACTGGGAGCAGTGCGTCTTTGCAAAGAGCTTAACCGTTTGGGCATACGCGCCTTTTGTGTAGCCACTGCCCTGGAAGGAGCAGAGCTGCGCAAAGGAGGAGTAAAAGGAGAGATACTGATTTTAGGCTACACTCACCCCAAGCAGCTCGATTTGGTAAAGCGCTACCGCCTCATGCAAACGGTAGTGGACTACCAATACGCCCAGACTCTGAGAAACTATGGCAAAAGACTCACCGTTCACCTGGCCATTGACACTGGCATGGGGAGGCTCGGCGAGAGCGCCCATAATCTGGAAAGCATCCTGGAAGTCTTTACTTATAACAATCTCAATGTTGAGGGCATTTTTACCCACCTCTCTGCACAAAGTAAAGACTACACTCATACGCAAGTAGCACTTTTTTCTGAGCTGCTCAATGGTCTGGAGGGGCGAGGCGTGGGCGCTCTTAAGGCGCACCTACAGAGCAGCTACGGCATCTTGCATTGCCCAGGTCTTAACTATGCCTATGCGAGGGTTGGCATAGCCCTCTACGGTGCGGCAAACCACGATGAACTAAAGCCGGTGCTTTCAATTAAGGCGCGTGTGAGTGTTGTCAAAACAGTTGCAGCAGGTCAGGCCATAGGCTATGGGCTTGGATTCATTGCACCAAAGGATATGAAGATAGCCGTCATTTCAATTGGCTATGGCGACGGGCTCCCTCGGGCACTCTCCTGTGGCGTGGGAATGGTTCTCATCCATGGTGCACGGGCAAGCATCTTGGGCTACGTCTGTATGGATCAAACCATCGTTGATGTCTCAAGTATCAACAGGGTGTATCAGGGTGACACAGCCGTTATATTAGGCAAGAGCGGAGCCCTCGAAATGTCAGCTGAGAGCATTGCCAAACAGCTACAAACAGTGCCCAATGAGATACTCAGCCGCCTGGGCACAAGGCTCACAAGAGTCTATACTCATTAAATGGCTTGACTTTCGTGGGAATTGACCGATAATAAGCCCCTATGAAAATCATTCTTGTACATACCATGAGCATGTATATGCCTCGGCCTGGGTATGCTGGCAGTATTGCTGGCTCTCAGGCCTGATTCCGGTGTGGCTTTGTGGATGAACGGAGCCCAAAAACATGATAAAACCCAGCTGTACAAGGTATGTACGAGGTAATCACACACAATGATAGAGATTGTTAACGTCACAAAAACGTTTGAGAGCGGTGTTGAGCATCACGCTCTATGCGAGGTCAATCTTACCATCAACGATGGCGAGATCTACGGCATCATAGGCGCATCCGGTGCAGGCAAGTCCACATTGGTGCGCTGCATCAATTTGCTCGAACGCCCCACCAGCGGACAAATCATCATCGATGGAGTTGACGTAACCTGCCTGCAGGGCAGAGGGCTACTGGAGCTCAGAAGCAAAATCGGAATGATTTTTCAGGACTTTAGCTTGTTTCAACAGCGCGATGTCTTGCATAACATTACCTTTCCTCTTGAACTGCGCCGCGACAAAAAAGAACACCGCGAGGCCAGGGCACGCGAGTTGCTTCAAATAGTTGGCCTTTCTGATAGGGAGAAGAGTTATCCCTCGCAGCTCTCTGGTGGTCAGCAGCAACGAGTTGCCATCGCCCGCGCCTTGGCCAACAACCCCAAGATCATGCTTTGTGATGAAGCAACCAGCGCACTGGACACCAGAACCACCGTCTCTATCCTGAAACTACTCAAGCGCATCAACAAGGAGTTTGGGGTAACAATGGTGGTAATCACGCATTCACTTGCCGTTGCACACAAGATCTGCGACAAGATTGCGGTCATTGATGAAGGGCGCATTGTCGAAACAGGCAACACGAAAGAGGTTTTTGGTAATCCTCAAAGCCCCCTGACTCGTGAGCTGCTCGAAAACGATAGTCTCACCGCACTCTTAAACGATAATGGCAGTAACCACTCCGCTTTGCAGGAGGCCAACTAATGGATGCCATCGTAGCCTTCTTGGATCAATACGCAGGCTTGCTGGCAGGGGGCACCTGGGACACCATCGTTATGACAGGCCTGGCAACCTTTTTTGCCTATGTGCTCGGAGTTCCTATTGGCGTTGCCGTGGTGTTAACCTCGCCCGTTGGCCTTCATCCCCACCGCGTGTTCAACTCGGTGCTGGGCTGGATAGTCAACATGGGACGCTCCATACCTTTTATCATTTTGCTGGTGGCGCTCATTCCCTTTACAAGGTTCATCGTTGGTACGGCACTCGGGGTTCCCGGAGCCATCGTACCTCTGGTGGTTGCAGCTGCGCCCTTCGTAGGGCGCATGGTCGAGCAAAGCCTCACAGAGGTCGACGGTGGACTCATCGAAGCTGCTCAAAGTGTGGGAGCCTCAACCATGCAAATCGTGACCAAGGTTTTTTTGCTCGAGAGCCTGCCCTCGCTCATTCGCGGTGCCTCCATCACCTTTATTACGCTTTTTGGATACGCGGCAATGGCAGGCATGGTAGGCGCAGGCGGCCTGGGAGACATAGCCATTCGTTACGGCTACATGCGTTTTCAAGGCGATGTCATGCTCGCTGCTGTTTTGATTTGCATTATCCTTGTACAGATTATTCAAAGCATAGGAGACCTCCTGGCTCGAAAAATAGATAAGAGAAATTAATAAGAAGATAGAGAAGGAAAAGATTGGAGAACAACATGAAGAGGAAGTTTTATTTGGCACTAACCGTAGTATTATCGGCCGTCCTGGCTTTGTCGCTGGTTGCCTGTGGAGGCTCTGGCGGCGCAGCGGGAACAGATGAAGGAGAGCGTCAAGGCGGGTTTTCGATTGCCGTGCCTTCTGATACCACCAATGAGGCACGCGCTTTGCTGTTACTTGAGGCTCAAGGCCTCATCACTTTGAGCGAAGGCGCAGGCTTGGCCGCAACCAAGATCGACATTGTCGACAACCCCTTTAGTATCGAGATTCTCGAAGTAGAGGCAGCGGCGCTGCCGCGCACTTTGCCGGATGTTGACTTTGCCGTCATCAACGGCAACTTTGCCCTGAGCTCAGGCATAGATACGAGCACTGCCCTGGCTGGAGAAGACCCCAACTCCGAGGCTGCACAAACCTTTGCCAACCTCATTGCCGTGCGCGCAGATGATATCAGCTCAGAAAAGACCCTCGCACTCGTAGAGGTGCTACAGGGCTCAGAAGTTCAGCAGTTTATTACCAGCACCTACGGCGGAGCGGTGATTCCAGTTAACATCCCAGCCGGGCTTACGTCAAGTGGGCAAACTCCCGATGACACGGTTATTCGCGTTGGCGCCTCGCCCGCCCCTCACGCTGAGATCCTAGAGTTTGCACGCCCGTTGATTGAGGCAAGAGGCTTTACTCTGGAAATTATTGAGTTTTCTGACTATGTGCTCCCCAACATTGCCCTTGAGGACGGCGATCTGGACGCTAACTACTTCCAGCACCTGCCCTACCTCGAAAATTTCAACGAAGAAAACAACACCAACATAGTATCAGCAGGCAAGATTCACTTTGAGCCCCTCTGCATCTACCCTGGAAAATCTGCAAGCCTTTCAGACATCAGATAGGCTCTCACTGGGCCAGCCCACATGCAGATGCTGTCAAAGAGGTTAGTTCCGACAACCGGAACTAACCTCTTTTTTGCCTATGAATCTCGCCTTTCAAGACCATCGCACTGACTCCATGAATCAACAGGCAACCCGGTCTTGTAACTACCTTGCGTTTGCTGTTACAAATACAAGCCTGAGGCAGGAGACATTTGTTTATACTCCTCAGTGCTATAAATGTATTCACGAACAAAATCAACAAATTGTACAAGCCTTTGGTGTGCGTCGGGTGGACCTGCAATCCCATCCCAAGGTCCACCATCATGAGAAACAATAGTTCTCGTTTCTTCACTGAGGGTATAGGTAAGCGTATACGAGTCCGCAGGAGTGGATGTCATCAGTGGAGAACCGTCCAGAGGCTCCCCCTTATCGTTTTGAAGAGATTCCATCGCATACGCATTTATATCATCGGGCAGCTCCGTGATTTTGCACACTACAAACATATCGAGTATATCTTGCATCTTTTCTTCTGGGATAACAAAGGAAACGGTTTCTGTACCATTTCTAATCAAATCCTTTGTCAAGGTATTACTAAAAGTGTCGATGTTGCCCCTCCCCTCATACCCATAGCTGAGAGAAAAATTAAAATCGCCCACATCTTGCGTTTCAGAAACAGCCAGATTGCCGCAACCAAATAACCCTGCTGCTAAAAGAGCCATCAACACTGCAATTGCTTTTCTCATTGCACCCTCTCCTCGCGAGCAGCCTAAAGCAGAGAGCTACAGCTCCTGCCACCAGTGCATGGTAGAGAGTTGAGCGCACTGTGTCAAGGTGACGTCAGACTGTGTGAGAACTCGCTGTGGACAGCTGGGGACGGGGCAAACTGTCTCATTTTACTACGTAAAATGCAACAGCTTTGCCCCGTCCCCACTATCCGTCGCGACTTTTCACACAGTCTAACTAATCTCCCTGGCCTTTTCCAGCAAGGTGCTCAAGGGTGGCGCAACGATCAAAGGTCTCGTCTGCTGTTGAGCCGCAAACCAGCATGCCGTGGTTTTCCATGATGCAGGCATTGCTCTCTCGCATGGCCTTAATAACGTTTCGTGCGAGCCTCTTGGTGCCGGGAAGCGCGTAACGTGCCAGCGCTACGCTACCTCCCAAAAGCTCTTCGCTGGCTTTATCTGCTATCACCGGCGCTTGACGCGCAGCAGCAAAAGCACTGCAATTGACCGGATGGCTGTGAATGACCCAACGGGTGTTGGTCTTTTTCTTCAGCATCTCTGCGTGAATCAACTTTTCCGAGGTGGGTTTAAGGCTGCCCTCATGCTCTAAGCTAAACAGATTCACGCGCACAATGTCATAGGGAGTAAGCTTGTCGTAGTCCATGCCTGAAGGAGTCACCAGCATGTGGCGCTCATCAAGCTGCGCCGAGAGATTGCCCCAGGTTCCCTGCACGAGGTTTTCTTCTATCAAGCGCCTGCCCGCATGGACGATCTCTTGTCTCAGCACCATTTCTTCTTCTTGGATACTGCGGTCATAATCCTCGGCAGTCTGGTAAACAGCCTTGCGCTCCATCTGGGAGTACTTCTTCTTGTAGACCAGGTGCATGAGCCAAGCTTCAAGGCAGTTGATGGGCTTTGCGCCGCCAAGACGCTCGGCTCCCAAAGACACCTTAAGAGTCTTCTCCAGCACCATGACCGCCGCATGCTCTTGCGTAGTGCCAGCTCCCGCCGCCAGCACCTTGACATCTTGCGCAGGAGTCATTACAAGGCAGGCTCCATACCTACACAAGGCCTTTTGAATACCACGCGCATCAGACTCATCATATATACGAATGCCTGCGCCGAATATCTGCGCCATATCGTCGAGTATGGGCGCAATACGCCTTGTCTTGCCGCCAAGACCTACCATAGACCTAGAGCAACACCTCATAGACAGAAAGAACTATGTCTCCCTTTGCAAGCGCAGAAAGCTGGGGCACGAGCCTCGTAAAATGCTCGGTCTTCATATGGGCATCAAGAGCCTCTTTGCTCTCCCAGGTCTCTAAGATGGCGTAAGCGTCTACGCCCACAGTCTCCTGACAAAAATTGTAGTTAATGCATCCATCTTCGAGCACCGTAGTAGCTACCAGCTCTTCAATTACCACCATTGCGTCGTCTTTGGTCTCTGTAGGTATGACCAGGGTTGCCGTTACCTTTATCATTTCTTATCCTTTCTGGTAGGCACAAATGAGTGTCTTTAACACCTTTTGTGCATCTCAAAGTACAACTCTCAGATTAACAGAGCTCAAAGAAGAAATGCTCTACACTTATGGGAGTGGTTATGTAGTCACTGCCTGCCATATAAAAACGATTAATACTTCTTGGTTATTTCTTGTGCACGCACCTTGATAATCTCTCTAACATGAGCAGGCGCAAGCACCTCAGCGTAGCCTCCCAAAGAGAGAATGAACCCATACACCCACTCTTCTTCGGGAACCGTAACTGCCAGGCCATAACTCCCGTCATCATGTTTGCTAATACACTCCCCATCAAAGTTGTCGTAGAGCCTGCTTAACACCTTTTCATCACATCGCAGCTTTAGCCCAACCAAGGGGGCGCGAGGACTCGAGCCCTTTGCGTGCTCTGGTATCTCACGCTCAACAAAGTGCTGATCCAGTATTTGCACATTCTTAATCCGCGAAAGGCGAAACATACGGTGAGCTGCACGTTTGAGACAGTAGGCTACCAGGTACCACGTGCTGGCATTGAAAATCAGTTTGTCGGGCTCCACCGAGCGATTACCGGTGTCGCCGTGGGCATTGACGTAGTCAAAGCTGATTATCCGCTTACTGATAATGGCATCTCTGATTGTGCTGAACCTGTCCTGTTCATTAGCCTTGCTGCTCCACCCCTCAAAGTCCACCAAAACCCAATCATGCACCTTGCTGCCCTTGAAAACCGAGCCCAGCTTGTCCATGATAGCATCAGCCTCGGGATAGCTAGTCGCCCCCAAGGCCTTGATAGCCAGAAGCAAGCTTTCGCTTTCTTCCTTAGAGAGCAGCGCCTTGTTAAGCGTGTAGTTCTCCAATAGAGATATGCCTCCGTTGCTTCCCCTGTTGGTATACACAGGAACACCAGCCAAAGACAGCACTTCAATGTCGCGATAAATGGTGCGCATTGATACCCCAAAGCGCTCGGCAAGCTCCCTTGCAGTAACCGCCTCACGGTTAAGCAGCAGCGTTACTGTTTCGAGCAGCCGACTTATCTTCATTGGTTTCTCCTTGCGCTATCGTTGGCACCTCATATCCATAGGATAGCAGAGGGCCACAGCTGTTATCCCTCAGGCGTCACAGTTCGGGGCTGTAACATAAGCCGCCTTTGGGACAGAGGGGGCTTATGTTACAGCCCCTGCGTCTCCATGTTGCCTGTTCGCCCTCATGTCACCTGTTGCGTTGGTATTATTGAGCAAAAAACCATACAACAGCAACCTGCCCCACACACAGTGCAGGCATTAGGCGATAATAGACCTGCGACAAAACAGTGTGGAGAGAGGACGCCTATGCAGTATCTTGGTCTTGAGCTTGAGCATCTGCCCAACAACGAACAGCGCCAAGCTATAGAAAGTCTGGACGGCCCCGTGCTGGTAATTGCAGGACCAGGAACGGGCAAGACACAGCTGCTGAGCTTGCGGGTTGCCAACATACTGCATTCAAAGGACGTGAGTCCGCACAACGTCTTGTGCCTCACCTTTACCAACGCAGGCGCATCAGCCATGACCAAGCGGCTTGCCCAGCTCATTGGCCCCAGTGCGCTCGGTGTACATATTTCCACGTTTCATAGCTTTGCCTCTGGCCTCCGGACTCGATTTCTTGAGTACTTTCAACGAGGAGTTTTGGATGCAGCGGTTCCTGATCTTCGTGCAAAGACGGAGCTTGCGCGCCTCCTCGCAGAGCTCTCTATACACGACCCTTTGTATCAGCGACCCTATAAAGGCTTGCCGAGCAACTTATCCGAAGTTACCTCATGCATCAGTACTCTCAAAAAGTCTGGCCTCTCCCCTGCTCAGATAGCTGCCATAGCCACACAAAACCTCGAGTTTTTTGAGTATGTTCAAGGTGAGACCTCGCTCATCGGGCTGATAGATGACGCGCTCAAAGGCTCGCGTGCCGCCAAGTTTGCCAAGCTTGATGCACTACCTCATGAGATAGCAGCAATCGTTCAAAAGCTTCCGAGCAATCTCACTGAGCCATTAATAAGCACTCCCGGCGTCTATCTTCCCTATGCCCAGTATTTGGTCAACTCCTTCTTAAACACCCAACTCTATGATGATGACGGCAAAACCGTGGGATTTCAAAACCTGCGCGACAGCCTCTTTAAGGCAAATCCAAGGGTCTTCAAAGATCAGGAGAAGAGTAAGAAGTTGCTCTCGGTCATTGGCATCTATAAGCAATATCAGGACTATCTTGCCAAGAACGGCTTTTATGATTACGACGACATGATCTTTGATGCACTGCACGCACTTGAAGACAGCAGTCAACTGAGGGCCATGCTGGCAGAGCAGTATCAGTATATCCTGGTGGACGAGTTTCAAGATACCAATGGATCTCAAATGCGCCTGCTGGATCTTTTAGCTGGCTCCTCAGAGAGCCCCAACATCTTGGTTGTGGGCGACGACGACCAGGCTATCTATCGTTTTCAGGGTGCAAGTGTTGAGTATCTCAACGCATTTGAACAGCACTACCCTCACACCAAACGCATCGTTCTCAATACCAATTACCGCTCAACTCCCTCGTTGGTAGGCCTTGGTGCTCAGCTGGCAGAGCAAATCGAAAATCGTGCGCCTGCGAGCAAGACCCAAAAAAAGCTTAGGGCTCACAAAAAAGAGCTGGCTGCCACAAGCTTTGTTGCCCATTGCTATACAAGCAGTGAGCTTCAGTATTATGAAGTGGCTCGCGCCATACGCCAGCGCATTGATGCAGGCTTTATGCAGGAGTCTTTGCACCCAGGCGAAGAGATTGCGGTCATCGCCCGAAATCACTCAAGCCTAAGAGGGCTGATTGTCTACCTCAGGCATTTTGACATACCCTATAATTACGACGTTTCAACTACAGTGGCACAAATCGAACCTCTGCAAACCTTGCTCAAGCTGCTGCGCTTTTGTGCCTATTATGCGGCTGGCTCCAAGGAACATGCGGAGGCTTTGCTCCCCTCGATAGTCTCGGCTCTGGAGTTTGGTATTGAACCCAGGGTCTACTTCTCGTTTGCTGTATCTCTACACAAAGAGCGCATCTCATGGATGCAGGCGCTCGAACGCTCACCTCATGAGCAGTTAAGCTCTCTCTTTACCTGGCTCACCGAGCTGTCTTTTGAGTCACTCAACTCGCCGGTTCGGTCTTTGATTCTCAAGGCTGCTAAACCTTTACTCGCCTACTATGAAGGACGAGAGAAAGCCGAGCCTTTTGACCTTATAGAATTCAACTACGGTGTGCGCGCCTTGCTCAAGTTTGTAGAAGGCGAGTTGGAGGCGGAGAGAAACACTGGTGGGGCTAGACCCCTACGGTTGGCAGATGTTGTGTCTCTCTATGATGAAGCCGAGCGCTTTAGCTTTGACATCGATATCGAGGTTCCCGTAGTGCGCTCGGAGGCCATCTCTTTGATGTCAGCCCATAAGTCAAAAGGTCTTGAATTTGACCTGGTCTACCTGCTCGATGCAGATGATCAAACCTGGCATACTCGCAAAGCCGACCGCGGCTACATCAGCCAAAACATGCTCATCAGCGAGAGTGGCGACATAGACGATGACAGGCGCCTGCTTTTTGTGGCAGCTACACGCGCAAGAGAAAGCCTGGAGGCTAGCTTTTATCGCGGTGAGTTGGTGCGAGAGCTCATGGGTATCGCAGAGGTAAGAGAAGTCGAAACCAACGATGCAACTATTGCTACAATCTCTGCGCATTGCTGGGAGGACAATTTCTACCCCTCTAACGCCAGCATCATGGCATTGGCTGACCCCCTCTTTGAGGGGCGAGCTCTTTCGGTCTCCTTGCTCAACAGCTTTGTTACCTATAAGGATGAATATGACTCCCGCGCATTAGAGGGAGGCTCCTTTTTTCGCAGGCAAATTCTCAGGCTGCCGAGCGAGCCCAGCATAGCCTTGGACTTTGGTAATATCGTACATGAGTTGATGGAGCAGGTCTTTACACTGGTTGTCAAAGGAAGTGGGAGCCCTCAAAATGCTGCCTTTGACACGACCGTGCAAGAACTCCTGGCCAACTGCCAACAAAAGATTGCCTGGCTCGACTACGAAGCTGCCATCATTGCACACCATCAAGAGAGGTTTTTGCAGATTGCAGATCTTTTCCTCCCAAAACTCTATGAACTGCTCTCTAATGCAAGCGGCACGTTAGAGTATTGCTCCGAGTACTCACTCACTACCACGATTGATGACATTCTTCTTACAGGCAAATGCGACTTGTTGATATGCGACTCTGCAACAAAAACCATCGAGGTTTACGACTACAAAACCGGCAACCCCGATACCGCCACCTTTGACGCCGGCTATCTCAGGCAACTCCAGTTTTATAAGCTGCTAATAGAAAACTCATCAGAATTTGAAGGCTGGACTGTGCGCGGTGGAGCCGACCTCTTTGTTGAGCCTTCAGCAAAACAAGGCGGAGTCTTGGCAAAGCAACGCTTTCATACGGTGAGCACCGACGATCTTGGTCATCTGCAAAAGCTCATAGCCGCTGTATGGCATCGCATTCAACACCGCAGGCTCGACTGCTCTGCTTTTGAGGCTTCACCCCAGCTGGCTGCACTCAAGGCAAGCCGCTCTCCCCAAAAACCAAAATCCGCAGAAGTCCAGCTTGCCTTTGAGCTGTGGCTCATAGACGAGCACACCGGCACATAAAAAGCGCCAGGCTTGCTCAGGCAGCCTGGCGCTTTTGCGTCAATACACTATTGACTACTTCTCGTCAGTCGAACGACCTGCCGAGTCTATGGGGCGGTCATGCAGATTCTTGTAGCTCTCCTTAAAGAGAAGCGTTGTTTCTTCCTTATCTGGCGCTGGCGTAATGAGGCTCACTAACGGCACGATTATCAAACTGCCTACCATCGCTATGGCGCCCGCATTGATGGGCGAGGCAATGAAGGGCGAACCCGGCGTAAAGTCGAGCCCCAGGATGAAGTTTGACACCGTGAGACCAACGGCAAATATGAAGCTTGCCCACACTGCAGGCACGGTTGTGCGCTTCCAGTAAAGACCGTAGATGAAAGGCCCAAGGAAGGAGCCGGCAAGTGCTCCCCAGCTAATTGCCATCAGCTGCGCAATGAAGGTGACCGGCGAATTATATTGCACAATGCCGATAATCGCAGAGATGAGCACGAATACGACAATAAGGACACGCATAATGAACAGCTGCGAACCGTCAGTCATCTTCTTGACGATATTTCCTCTGATGAAGTCAATGGTGAGCGTAGAGCTCGATGTCAAGACCAAGGAGCTCAAAGTAGAAAGCGATGCTGAGAGGACGAGTACAACAATAAGCCCCATGAGTATTTCAGGTAACCCCGAGAGCATGGTGGGGACAATAGAGTCAAAGACAGGGGCGTTAGCAGCCTCGTCTCGCCAGGCAACTTCTCCAATTTGCGGCGCCAACCTTCCAAATCCGCCGAGGAAATAACTGCCGCCAGCGATAATCAAGGCAAAGACCGTTGAGACGATGGCACCCGTCCTAATCATGTTGGTGCTCTTGAGCGCATAGAACTTCGATATCATCTGCGGAAGACCCCAGGCACCTAGCGAGGTTAATATCAAAACACCAATCAAATTGGGTATGTCCGGGCCAAACATAGAGGTAAAGACCCCTTGTGCGTCACCCGGAGCTGCGCCGTCGTTGGGAATCAAAGACAGGCTGGTAACTGCTGCTCCAAAGCCTCCAAACGAAGACAAAACGGCTAAGATGACCGCCGATATGCCCACAACCATGATGACACCTTGCACCGTATCATTTACCACGGTTGCCTTGTAGCCACCGAGAATAACGTAGATGCAGGTGAGTATGGCCATGCCGATGATAACCACCTCAAAGTCCATGCCAAAGCTCTTGAGATCAAAAGCCATCATAAAGAGACGCGAGAGGCCGTTATAGACACTGGCCGTATAGGGAATCATAAAGATGAAGATGATGCCAGCCGCAGCAATGCGCAAGGGCTTGCTCTTAAAGCGGCTGCCAAAGAACTCAGGCATAGTCTGAGCACCCAAATGATGAGTCATGGCACGAGTACGTGCGCCGAGAACATACCAGGCAATGAGACTGCCTATGAATGCATTGCCCAGGCCAATCCACAGAGCTGCCATGCCGTACTTCCAGCCAAACTGCCCAGCAAAGCCAACGAATACCACCGCGCTAAAATACGTAGTGCCATAGGCAAAGGCTGAAAGCCACGGGCCGATATTTCGGCCGGCTAAAACAAAACCACCTACATTTGATGCACTTTTACGGGTAAAGTAGCCAATCGCGATAGTGACTGTAAAAAACAGCACAATCATAAGGATCTTTAAGATCATGACTTATTCCTTTGAACACCCATTTACTACGGTACCGTGTTTGGGAACACACAGTCGAAGTACGCCGGATGCGTAGTGATGCCTATTCTAACAGAATGTAAACAAATTGCGAGCGAAATTGCCTTTCCTGAAATTGCCCTCTCACGGGGTGTTACTAGTCAGACTGTAGTCCGTCATTGCGGCCTCCGAGCCGCAATCTAACCAAAATGCGTCTCAGATTGCGGGTCAAGCCCGCAATGACGAATTGGGTCTGATCAGTAACCACGGGGTGACGCATCTGTTGTGTTCAAGGATGGCTCGAATGCTACAGGAATCACTACGCACGCAGACGGCAAGTGTGTGGATGCTGCATTTTTTTGATGCCCCTTTGCCATGGTGCCCAGATTGTTATAATTGGCATATGGATATCTTGAGCTACATTGATAAGACCTGTATACGCTGCGGCGGATGCTTGCCGCAGCAAGAGGCTGAGGGTATGACCCCTTTTATGTGCGGAGATTTGGCAGAGGAGCTTTTAGAAGCTGGCGACTCAGATCAAGTCCACCCCGAGGTCTACGAGTTTGTACTGGGCTGTTCGCTTTGCGGAGCATGTACGACTCATTGCCCAGAAAAGCTCTCATGTGCTCATGCTGCAAGGGCAGGCAGGGAGAAGCTAATAGAGCTTGAGCCCGAGCTTCTGGAGGACTATCGCGCCTTTAGAGTGGACTACCGCGAAAATCTCTTCGGTGTAATTCGCGAGGCCATGGGTGTGAGCTACAAAGACTATTTGGAAACATCCAGTAAGGAAAAGCGCAGCAGGAGTACAGCGTTGTTCTTTCCTGGCTGCAGCCTTGCCAGCTATTCTGAAAAGCTGACTCGAACAACGTATGAATTGCTCGAATCTCGAGGCGTAGTGCAAGGTATGACCGCTTACTGCTGTGGCAAGCCACTTTATGACATGGGTGCCACTCAGGAATTTGAGAGCTATGCTAATGGGCTCATTGATGCTTTGGCACACGCCTCGGTAGACAAGTTGGTAGTTGCTTGCCCCAGCTGCTTCTACACGCTCAAGGATCTCCTTGAAGAAAGGCTCATTGATGGCATAGTTCTTGAAGCTTTGCCTGATGCCCTGCTTAACTTGAATATCACCTGTTTGGAAGATGATTATGCCAGCGTAGCCTTACACGACTCTTGCTTGGATCGCTTTGGTTTGCACTTTTCACAGGCCACGCACACTCTCTTCAAGCAAAGCGGCATGAGTGTGCTTAAAATGCAAAACAGCGGGTCTGGCACCATCTGCTGTGGAGCAGGAGGCTTAAGCCAGGCAGGAAGCCCAACGCTCAGTGAGGCACGCGGCGCTCGCAGGCTCAGGCAGTTTGCCGCCACCAAGGCAGAGTGCCTTGTATGCAGCTGCATGAGCTGCGTAAACGCCTTTGTTTTAGGAGAAGGCAGCCAATGCGATGATGCGCATCACTATTTGGAGTTGTTGCTGGGTATATCCGTTGATTGGGGCGCAGTAAAGCGCACTATGGACGAACTTACCGGCGCACATGATTGCGAAGAGAGCGGCCGTTCTCAAGACGAATATCACGCAGACATCTTCGGTCAGTATAATTCATATCAACTAGCCAACATTAAGCAAGCTAACGAATACGAAGTAGAGGACTCTGACCTCTCAAGTCTTCCAGCTTTCTACTTACCGTTGGAATTGTGCACTAAAATCTTTGATGACTGAACATGTCATTGCATGTTACTGGTCAGACACTCGCCTGGAGCATACCCTGTTTCAGGTTCTGGAGCGCGTGCGGGGCAATTCGCAAAGCGAATTAAGCCCCGCAGTTGGCGGAGGCCTCCGGGTTCTGAAACAGGGTATGCTCCAGGC
>Ga0123356_10001590_pt1 | contig 24945 bp, 22 predicted proteins | sample TergutEmb28metaG_2_FD_92546 | JGI IMG/M metagenome (GOLD analysis project Ga0123356, IMG submission 92546) | Embiratermes neotenicus P3 segment gut microbial communities from Petit-Saut dam, French Guiana - Emb289 P3 | ecosystem: Host-associated > Arthropoda: Insects > Digestive system > Gut ...
CATAAACATTGCGTCTTTGTCCGTTTTGGAATAACTGTTCCGTTTGCCGCAGATCCGTTTTGCTTTTTCATACTTTTTTTCGTGGCAGATAATCCTGTTCTATCGTTTGCAGTTCCTTTTTCAGTTTTTTTATCTGCTGCTGCCTCAATCTCCAATGAGGCACCCAAATGCTTGACAAGTTGTCAAAATAGTGATATGTTGGTTTTATGAAAGCAATGACAGTTGGTGAGATTAAAACTCATTTTGAAGAAAAAAAGAATGAAAGAAAAATGGGTATTTTAGATGGAGAAACTAAAATAAAATTTAATGACAATTTTGAAATGACAACAGAAGAATTATGCAGCCTGTAAAATTATTATTGGACACCCATACATTATTGTGGATGAAAATAAAATCAATCGTGTCAATTTTGGCGGTTATCTTTACTGCGGGAATATTTTTTTCCTGTTCCATGTTTAACTCGGACGGAAAAGGGACTTTGGTTATTAGCCTTCCCGGCGGCGCTGCAAGCAGGAGTGCTGCCGGCGTGTTATCCGATGATTTTATAAATTCTTTAACCTATTATATTGAATGTACAGGTCCTGGCAAAACAGAATCACAACCTGCCTCTCCCGGTGAAAAAATTGCATTTACCCTTGCCACAGGCACGTGGAGTGTCACCGTAACGGTGTTTGAAAACAGAGGCACGGACGAAGAACCTGATGTCATTGAAATTGCCAGTGAAACAAAAAAAGTAAATGTAGAAGCAGGTAAAACAAAACCGGTTCATTTTCAGTTTACGGTTGATGCATATTCAAGGTACCCTGTTGTGGTGTTTAGCGAAACAGAAATAGGAGTAGAAGTAGAAACATTTAGAGATCTTGCAGAAGCGCTTGATTCAATCGAAGCACACGGAAATTATACGGTTAGGGTAAATCGGGATCAAGAGCTTGAGTACTATGTTTTAGGTTTTAGAGAGCCAACCAATATCACTATTGTTGGGTACGGTGATGAGATAACGATAAAACAAAAAGAAAATATTGATTTTCCAATTGATCAAGTCATGATAACGATTAGCAATAATGCCAGTATCAAACTGGAAAATATTATTTTGACGAGCAATGCAATTGATGTTGAAGTGCCACGTAATAGCGGCAATTTAACGCTGACTGGTAAAACAGCAATCGGGTCGCTAAGATTGAATGCTTTTGATGCTTCATACTCCAGCGTTGGCATTGAAGCAGGCTGGACAGGGAATATTGATAAACTTCACTTGGGCAGTGATTTTGAACAAGGTATGGAAGCTGTAATTCGGCATTGGGTAGATAAGCAGATGCTTACAGGTGCAGGGGTTACTGCTGCAAATATTAGTAGAGTTGCTCTTGGGAATTTTATCGCAACTACAGCAAATGGCACTATTACCCAAGTGATAAGTGACACCCATCAAATTAGTACAGTACTCGTTGACATTGGAAAATTGATAATAATTTCTGCTATCGGCGATGGTACAGAGCAAAACCCATTCCAAATCTGGAACGAAACGCAATTACGCGGAGTTGGCAGGGGAGACGCAAACCCGGATGGGTTTAGGAATTGGACGCTTGGTACTGCTGGAAATCCAATTTACTACGAATTAATGACAGATATTATGTTAATGCAGGGTAACTGGACACCGATTGGTAATCAAAATGCAAGGTTTTTTGGCATTTTTGACGGTGGTGGAAAAACAATTACAGGTCTAGCTATTCCTTCAGGAAGTACTATAGGTATGTTTGGTGCTACTGGCGATGGCAGTGTTGTAAAAAATCTCAGACTTGAAAAAATTGGAATAAATGGTAGCGATTGGCTTGGCAGTATTACTGGAGTAAATGCGGGCAGAATTATCAACTGCTTTGCTTCCGGTAATGTAACTGGTAGCAGTTTTGCTGTAGGTGGTCTTGTAGGTGAGCAAAATCCAAGCGGAAGCGTAGAAAATTGTTATTCTGCAGTTAATGTTACAAGTTCCCATAATGTTGGCGGCATTGTTGGCACAAAAAGCTCAGGCACAGTTATAAATTGCTTCTCCACAGGTATTATTAGTTCTACTATTACTAATCCTAATGTTAATGATGGGGTTGGTGGTATAATTGGTACAAATGGAACTAATCCACTGAGTAATTGTATAGCATTAAATCTAATTATAACAACTGCAACAACTTTAAATATCGGACGGCTAACAGGGAGAAACGCTGGCTCTTTATCCAATAACTATGCATGGAATGGAATTGATATTCGTTCTAATATGAATAATGGTGTCGGTGTACCTAAAAATATAACCACAGCAACTGGAACAACTACCGGCATAGACGGCGAGGGTTTATCCGCAGCAGAAATCAGAGCGCAAAAAGCATGGGATGACGCAAACTTCCAATTCGGCACCACCGAAACTTCTCCATGGATCTGGCAAGAAGGTAAAATGCCTCGGTTGTACTTTGAAGAAGAAGCGTTAGACTGGCCGGTTTGGTTGGTTGAGCAAGGGAATGGCGCCAGCGAGGAAACTCCGTTTTTGATTTTTGACGAAACGCAATTACGCCGTGTTGGTAGAGAGACTGTTGCTGGTAGATGGACACTTGCTGCAAATTATAAATTGATGACAGATATTACGCTTACGCAAGGTGCTTGGACACCAATTGGTGGTACCTTCGCAGGCACCTTTGATGGTAACTGGAAAACGATTACTGGTTTAACTACTACATCAGGTAATAATAGAGGTATGTTTAATACTGTTGGCGGTACTGTTAAAAATCTAAGGTTAATTGTTGCTATTATTGGAACTAGTACTACTGGTGGTATTGCATCACGGAACGATGGCACTATCAAAAATTGTTATGTTTCCGGTACTATCAATGGAAGTGATAGTGTTGGCGGTATTGCAGGAGCTAATAGCGGCACTATTAGAAATTGTTTTGCTTCAGGCAATGTAACTGGTGGCGCAAGCAATGTTGGCGGTATTGTTGGTTCGAATCTTGCAAGAGCAACAGTAGTAAATTGCCGCTCTGATGCAACGATCACCAGAACTAATACAAATAATAATGTTGGCGGTATTGTAGGAAGTAACCGGGGTGATACATTAGAAAAACTTTTTTTTAATGGTAGTATTAATGCAAACGGTACTGCTATAGGCGGTATTTCTGGTACTTATGAAGATAAAGAAATCTTTGATTGTGTTGCCTTGAATGAACGCATCAACACTACATCAACAACAGTAGGTCGTTTATTTTATGCTACTACTCCTTTTGATCTGAATAACTATGCGCTAGAAGATATGGACATAAATGGAAATCAGGTGCCACACGCTAATACAGGTTTTACAACAATGCATGGCGAAAGCGTATCCTTAGCCGCAACGCAAGTACAAAGCTGGTGGGAGGAAAAACCCAACTTTGTCTTTGGTACTAATGAAGATGCTCCCTGGCGGTGGTGTGAAAAGGATAAGCATCCCAAGCTGTGGTTTGAATGATCGCTCCCAAAATTTTCCTTTTGGATTAGTCTAAATATTCTCCAAAAACATTTTGTCGTCTTCGTAAATCTTTCTTTATTTGCATGGAAAACCCATTATTTTCTTCTAATTCTAATGCATATATTGCTTCTTCCAGTTGAATATCCGTTATGACCAGCTCTCCATTATTATCTTTTCTTAATTTTTGAGCATACCCCATAAGTTCTGAAAGGCCGTTTAACTTTGGGATGTTTGTATTTACAATTGTTCTTTTCTGAGTAGTCATGGTTTATTTCTTTTTCAAGTATTACGGAAAAAATGTTTGTTGGTTACCATGGCCATAAATTCAGCGCGATTCTTGACTTCACATTTTTTATAGATACTAACCAGATGCACTTTTACGGTTATGGTAGCGCGTAATATTCTTTTGGCTATTTCATCATTATTCAATCCTTCCATGACTAAAGCCGCAACTTCCGATTCGGCGTCGGTAAGTTTATGTTGACGGAACAAATCTGCCAAAGCAGCAGTAAACCCTGTTTGAGCAGTCCCTGTAACGGCACCAGACTGATTTTTCGGAAAGACAATGCCAATAGCAAGAAAGATAAATAAAATTGCGGCAATTCCGCAGATCAATATGGTAAACTCCGTGTTGTCAGGAATAAACGGTTTTGTCATGGGGCTGACCATTGTAAAAAGGGTGGTAAAATGAATTGATGAAGCGAGCGCATAAAACCAAAAGTCACCGGCGTAATGTTCAATTATGGCAAAGGTAAAAACCACCCACATTACATTATTCAGAATCCCTACCAAAATTTCCATAAACAGAAGGAAATGGGGATACTCATTAAAAAATAACAAACAGGGGAGCAGGATAAAAATGGAAATGGCCGCAGGAATAAATATTTTTAGAAAACGGTTTATTGATCGTCCGGCAAGCAGAGCCAGAAGGGGAATTGCGATTACCATTACAATGGGATGCAGATCGAATGAATGCATGGAATAGGTCAATCGGGGGAACAGCCGCATTTCCATCATTGCATTGAGCACCCTAAATACCACTGCAAGACCACATAAACGTACTATTATTGACCAGTTTGTTTTGACCGGCCTGGATGAATCATTTTCCGGTACTGGTACCGGTTGTTTTTGCAACATGATACATACAATGACAAAACATCCAATTAACAGCATTAAAATGGTAATAATATTATAGGTACGATTCATTGCCTGCAAAGTATTGGATGTACCATCAAATGTATCCAGCAGTAACAAGTACATATGGCGGATAACAATGCCGCCAACAACCGCAATGGCAAAATAAAAAATACCGTATTTACCTGTGCGATTTTTGCCGGGAGGTACGCTATTTCCCAAAAGATGTGATTGTAAAAAAACACCCAAACAAATGGGATATAACATACCCGAAAGAACATGGATAAAAAAACGGGCAAGTAACGAGGAAACCCAAAGATCCGCGCCCAGAGATCGCAGAATAACATTGGGAACAACGATTATGAGTATACACACAATTGCTTTTGAAGGCATAAAAAACGGACATATTATCGATCCCAACGCTACTCCCAAAAAACTGAACAGACTAATCATGGCAATAAATCCGTTAGGCACGGTGTCGCTATAAGTCATGGAAAAAAAGTTGTTTAAAATCAAAAGCAAATAGTAGTTTACAAACAGTAACAGAACGGCCAAAAAAGCCGTAATTCGAGCCGCAGGCAGGGTATTTTTCTGAAAATCCATTTTCATTATCATCATTATACCCCAGAAAAGGTTATCTTTTCAAGTTTTGAACGAATTAAACTCCAGTATAATATGAAAAACCGGCCCTCCTTGTTACGATTTTGGAGTATTAATTAAGGAGGTTTTTAATATGAGGGTCGTTTTTGTCTGTACTTTGCTGGCGTGTCTGTTCTGTGCGTGCGAACTTTTTAATAATCCTGTTGATCCCGATTTTGTACGGCGTCTTGACGATGAAGTCGCATGGGCAAATGCGGCGAAACTTACCGTTTCTATCGCGTTTATTACCGAATGGGGAACCAGCAATCCGCCGCAGGGCACTATTACCCCTTCCATGGATATCCGCAGAGGCCATTCGTTTAATCTTGAGTTTGTAGCAAGCGGCGGTTACAGCTTTGTTAACTGGCTGGCGTTTGACAGCAATGAATATAATCTTTCTCTACTGCTGATGGAATACGAAGAAGCCCTGGCATTGTCTCTTAACGGTAACGGCGTAGAAGTTGTCAGAGAAAACGCAAATAGTGCAGGTGCAATACCGGCAAGCATAACGATAAATATTACCTCGCCTATAACGCTTGTGCCGTTTTGCAGTGACAGACCGGCAGTTATCCAGACTACACCGCCGTTAATCAATACAGGCAGAACGCAAAGCCGCGGGAAGAATATAGAAATCTTTTTTAATATGCCCATTATTGTGGAAACAGCGAAATTTGGTCCGGGTTTTATTGAACTTAACGCTGAAGATTTGGACGGTTATCCTTATCGTGGTGATGGTATTAAATACGCAAGCATAATAGATCATTTTCATCCTCCTGTTTATGACAGCAGCTACAGGTCTATTACCATTAGACCAAGAGGCGGAAGTGATCTGCCGCCAGGAGACCTTCTCATTATTGTAAAAATTGGGACAAATATAACAGGAGAAAACAAGAATACGCTTGCCAGTCCGGTAGAATTTTCATATGTGACAAATGATCTTTTTGTACCAAATGCCTACATTGTGGAAAACATCTGGGCAATACACAAACCTGAAGAAGTAATAGATGAACGCTGTTTTTTCTTCCAGCATTTTTCTGCGAATGAACGTGATAAACGTCTTAGAAAAAATGATTTAGGTAACTATGAAATAACGCTTTACTTTACAGCTTATGCAAATAACCCCGAAGAGATGCCGCTGCAGCCAAATGCGGTAGATATTGTATATATTAGTTACTCTGATATAACAGGACAAAACCCGGATATTGAAAATATAGTACCCGGCATGAAAAAAACAATAGAACCTATAGCCATATCACCTTCCGATATGTATATTCCTGCCAGAATTTATAGGGAAGCAAATGATAAATTAGATGCACCTGTTTACAAGGTAGTCTACACCTGGCCAGATGCTTATGATAAACCTGAAATAATCCGGCTTGTGGTTCTGCCATACAGAACCGGGGATACCGAAGTAAACCCGGCAGATCCGCTAAGGGGCAGCTTTGTTACTGCAGCTCTGGATAGTCTGCATCCCGGCGGGAATGCTGTTTTTACATTAAGCGGCGAAGCATCAGAAAGTAACGGTGTGTACAATTATAGTAATGTATTAAGCGAATTAACCATTAATGCCAACTTTGCCAATATTGCAGATAACATTGGCGAAGGAGTTAGGTTTACAAATGCAAATGCAAACCGTCCGTGGACGATGGATTCCAACGATAAACTCCAATGGCAATTTTGCATAAACGGTTTGGAATGGGAAAGCGTATGGTTTCCTTTTGCGAATTACGAGCAAAGTATTGATTTATCAACGATACCCGGATTAAGCAGTGCTATTACACCGCGAAGTATCGAAGTAAAATACAGAGACAGCCTTGAGAATGAAAGTTCATGGATTTCAACAGGTATGAGATTCCGTTTTTACGACACAGCGCGTAATGTACGAGCGATACATGACCCAGAAGCATATGAAGAAGGTTCAATCACTAACGACTTTTTCTGGCAGGGAGCGCCGCTTGAACGTGACAGACGGCTAAGAACAAACAATCAGGTAACACTGTATTTTAATATATCCGGTACCGATCCCAATACATTGCCCGACAGTGTCAGAATAGCCGAGATACACTACGCTGCGTTACAGGGCAGTGATATAAATGAACTGATAGAAGGAAGAGGAGAAATAGATTATTCGATTACTCCGATAACTGATGCGACAGATGCTGATGAAGCGTATATGGGCAGCAACTCCGATGGTAGTACTTTTTACCGAGTTACCCATACAATCGCATCACCTCCTGCAGGAATAATTCGGCTTGCGGTAATGCCGTATCGTAGTGCCGACGGTTTTACAGACACATGGCAAGCCGCAGTTGATGAAGGACGTTTTGTAACGGTGATACGCGATAATCTGGCACCGGGCGGCGGCGCAAACCTTACCATGAGCGGAGAATATTCAAGAGATGGTAATGTTCTGGTTTTTAATCCTGATGCAAAAACGCTTGCAATAACAGCTAATTTTACCGGCATCACCGACAATTCGGGTACAGGAATTCCGTTTGTAGCGGCAACCCAGAACAAGCCATGGACTATGGATGAACAGGAAAAAATTCAATGGCAGTATGGTTTTGGCATAAATCCCACTGCCGTAACTGGATTAAGCGATTGGTTTTCTCTGTCTGTCAATCAGGAAAGCCAGGATTTATCCGCTTTGGGAATAACTAACACTGTTAACAGGAATGTGTATGTAAGATACAGAGATTCTCTTTTGAATACCAGCGACTGGGTTCCAATGGGAGAAATATGTTATGACCAAACAGCGCTTGATGCAATCAGTGAATGGGGTGCAACCTACAACGAAAGCAATAACTCAATCGACCTTACCTGGACAAGACCGGGGAATGCAAAAATCGAAATCCGGGTAGATGGTGTTCCAAGAGGAGAATACACCGGAGCAACTTCTCCAAATGCAGTCAATCCATATAGAATTCTGTTACAAAGCGCGCAGAAAATTAATTCTTCGCTTGTCAGATCCGGTCAGCCGGTGAGTAATGTCATTGGATACAATGTCAGCCTTGTTGCAGTTTATCCAAATGGCATTTCGGAAACAAAAAGTTTTAAAATCTGGAACATCCCCGGCATGGAAGTAAGCAGTGACATTACAACAAAGGAAATAAATTCACAGGAAGATCTAACCGAAATTATGGATGAACCAACAGCTCAGTATGTATTAACAAGCGACATTAGAGTTTCAAGTCATACACCCATTGGCACGCACACAAATCCTTTTATGGGTAAATTCTTCGGCAACGGAAATACTATTACGATTGACGGGTGGGCTTGGGGTTCAGGGAATGTTACCGCTGGTATAACCGACATAGGGTTGTTCGGTTTTATAGACGGCGGTGTTGTGCGGGACTTGACTGTAGAGTATAACTGTAATGAAATAAAAACTCAGCAGAATAGAAATATAACGATTCTAGTAGATAATAATGGAACAACTAATATGACGCGTTCTTCTTTCGGCGGAATTACGGGTACTGCGTCAGGAAACGCCCATTTTGAAAACATATTAATGAAAGGCGAAATTAGTTATTCTAAAGATAGTACTAGTCCAACACACTCTTTTATTGGAGGTATTGCCGGAGTTTTAACCGGAGCATCGAAAGTGAGTAATGCATATAGCAGCTTGAACATCACAGCAAAAACGAGCGGAAGCACTACTGGCTCAATAATTTTGGGCGGAGTAGCGGGAGCAATAGGCGATATAAGAACCATTGCTCGTGAAGGCAGCGGAGCTGTCATAGTAGAGGAAATAAGCGTCACAGGAAACATAACAGTAGGCAGCATTGCGGCACGTGTAAGCATTGCCAATTCCGGTGATGGCACAAATGTTTATTCCGGTCTTCTTATGGGTGGGTTAGCCGGTAACATACATGGTGAATCATTTAGACAAGAAAATAATTTCATTTTAGGTGTTCCAGCTCAAATCAAAAATTCTGAATACCGGGATGGGCGTATCATGGTATATAGCGGTCTGGGAAGCGCCAGAATTGGAGGCGCTATAGGTAGAGTTGCCAGAAATGTAGAAATTGAAAACATTTCTGCACGAGCAGAAATATTTGAAATTTCAAAAATCGAAGGCAATATGTTATTCATAGGCGGATTTGTTGGTGAGGATCATTATGGAATATATAGAAATTGTTATAGTGATAACCCCATTATTATTAACACCGGCGTTGATACTGTTAGGGCTGGAGGATTCGCAGGAGGAGCAAGCTACAGACTTTCATACTGTTTTGCCAAAGGAGATGTCAGTGTTACTTCTACTGGAATAATTAGCGCAGGTGGTTTTGTAGGTTATAGCTACGGAGTTAGAATGTTATATAATTACGCATCCGGAAATGTAAGTGTAGTTTCCACAGGAGATTTTGGCGCGCCTTATGCCAATCTTGATACTGTAAATGCAGGCGGATTCGCCGGTTCAATTTATACTGGTAATATACAAGGTGTCTTAATATTCATTCAGGATTGCTACGCACTTGGAAATGTTTTTGTAGACAAAACAGGACCCAATGGGAATATAAACGCAGGAGGCTTCTTTGGAACAAGTGATACTATTACACCAACACTAGGTGTGGGACAAAATCAAATTCATTTAGCCCGTTGTTTTTCTGCTGGCAGTGTTATTGCCCAGAGAAGTACCGCCGGTGCTATTAATGCCGGAGGATTTATGGGCAAAGCCATGAATAATGCTTCCACTGTACGATACTGCGCTGCTCTAGGATCAAGTGTAACCACTTCCGGTAACACCACCACCGGAACATTAAACATAGGGCGGATTTGGGGTTTAATAGCATCAGCAATTGCTGGTTATCCCAGAGAAAACAATTATGCTTTCAGCGGTATGGCGCTTTACCGCGATACCACTTACGCTCCTTTTGTTCCGCCAACACCGGTTTCACCAGCTATTATTCCCTCCCACAACGGACAACATGGCACAAACGCCCATATTGCTAATTTTTCAAGCTCTGTATTTTGGAATGATACATTGATGTTTAACAAGAATCCTACTCCTGCGATAAGTGGACTCGAATCCGCTTTAAACGCATGGGATTTCTCAATGGTGGGAATTAATGGGTATCCCAGACTGAGATGCGCGTACGGTAATGTGTTGGGGGGACAGTGAGCAGAAAGCAAAGAGAGATTTGCAGCATATTCCTTCGATCTTGGCGAGAGGAATTGAGATAATTTTAAGGAAGATAATTAGTGGGGTTTTATCCATAGGGCTGGACGTTAACTGTTGAAAACCTTTCCGCTTTTTTTACAGGCGGAATTAGGGTCTTCGGTTTTATACGAAGACGGCAAATTTGGGTTAAATTTTAACACCTGAAGATTGGGGATAAAACCGTAGAAAATGTTAGCGAAACCAGAAAATAGAAACAGGCTCGGCTTTCTCGATTTTTTCAATATCGGAATGATCACCGGAAACAAAAGATCCGCTCAATTTAATAGCGGTTGCAAGCCCGATTGCATCACCGAGGGGAATAGCGTATGTAGCTTTAATGCGGGATGTTTCAGAAAAGATAACATCATCAATAGTATCAACAATTTGAATAGGCATAGCGTAAATTTGTTCAAGCAATTCTGCGGATTTATCCTTTCCCAATTCTCGAAGAAAACCATAACAGACTTCAATCAAATTGATGGAGTTCATGTAAATGTCATGCTGCCCATTTTCAGCTTCCTCAAGAAGTGTTTCAACTTTATCTGCACCTTTTTCTTGATTAAAAATTGCAATGAGAGCACAAGCGTTCAAAATGTATGTCAATTAGCGTCTCCTAATCAGGGTGTAAACCGCCGCCATTTGGCTTCTTCCGCCTCCAAATCACGACGGCGTTCTTCTCGCAGGCTTTCTACAGAAAAAGAAGAATTTTTACAAAGTTCTCGTATCTTTTTTAACGTAGTTTTCAGGTTACCTGTTGCCTGTTTCTGTGGAAACCAAATAACCTCAAAACGAGCTGTCTCTCCAGCCGGTATTTGGGGCGGTACATCAAGCGTAATCCGGCGGTCAGCCGGTATTTTAACAGTCTGTGTCATGGTCATGCGTTAAATATAGCATAAAAGAGATAAATTAACAATAAAAAAGGAACCATTAAAAACAAAAAAAACAGCGAAAATGACCAAATTCTCCCATCTCCAGTTTCCTTTTCAGTCGGGTGATGTTCATAATTTTTGCAGGTTGAATCCTCAATTCTTTAGTAGAAATTTCCATATAAACCTCCATTGTTTTAAATTTTTATTTCCTGCTAATGATCGCAAAAGCGTTGATTTACCAGATTTGAGACACTTCTTTAATAGCAAGCTCCCAAATAGATGTCATACTTAAGTATATTGGATTAGAAGCGTCAGTTATTATTTGTTTTGCAGTATCGGACAATCGTTCGTCACCAGTGAAGTACCAAATGGCTGTGTGAGTATCAAGCAGATAACCGCTCATTTACATATAATCCTTAAAATCTTCAAGCGGTGCGTCAAAGTCATCCGCCATCCATATCTGCCCTTTCAAACAGCCAAATCCCGTTCTTTCTTGTGGTTGTTCCTCGGCATTATTGTTTTGCATACGCTGTTCCTGTTGCGTTTTTTGCTGTAAATACCCCACAAAATCAATTACTTCGCCATAGTATTGCGGGGGGAGTTTATCAATTTTACTGAGCAATTCAGCCTGTTGTGTCATGGCATAACCTCCATACAAAGGTAAATATAATATAAAGGGGAGAAAGTGTCAATGAAAAAAGTCCCTATTATCACACCCCCAGCAAATACTGGTTTAGCACGTTCTCCAAATATTCCTGCTTGCCGCTACTCAGGCCGGTTTTACCGTAGCCGGCTTTGGAACCGATGGCGGCAAGCTGTTCAAGCGACAGTGCTCCCTTGGCAAATTGGGCACCGGCGCCTGCATTGAATGAGGCATAACGTTTTTTAACAAAGGCGGGAATTTTTCCGTCGCTGATAATTCGGTGGGCAGCCTCAAGGCCAACAGCAAATGCGTCCATGCCGCCAATGTGGGCGATGAACAGATCGGCGGGGTCAACGGAGTTGCGGCGAATTTTTGCGTCAAAATTAAGGCCGCCAGTAGTAAGGCCGCCAGCTTTCAGAATGGCGTACATTGCCAGAGTGGTTTCGTAATAGCTCATGGGGAATTGATCGGTGTCCCAGCCGTTCATGGCATCGCCGCGATTTGCGTCTACCGAGCCCAAAAGGCCGGCGGCGGCGGCGGTTTCAAGCTCGTGGGCAAAGTCATGACCGGCAAGCTCGGCGTGGTTGGCTTCAATGTTCAGGCGGAAATCCTTGTCCAAACCGTAGTGCCGCAAAAAGCCGATAACGGTTTCGGTGTCAAAGTCGTACTGATGTTTGCTTGGTTCCATGGGCTTGGGTTCAATGTAAAACGCTCCCTTAAAACCCTGCTTGCGGGCATAGTCCCGCGCCATGATCAAAAATCGGGCAAGGTGTTCTTTTTCTTTTTTCAGATCGGTGTTGAGCAGACTCATATAACCTTCGCGTCCGCCCCAGAAGGTATAACCCTGACCGCCCAGTGTAATGGTGGCGTCAATGGCGGCTTTTACCTGAGCAGCGGCAAGCGCCACCACACCGAATTCGGGATTGGTGGCGGCGCCGTTCATAAAACGGGGATGGCTGAACAAATTGGCCGTTCCCCACAGCAGTTTAACACCGGTGGCCTTCTGGAGTTTTTTGGCTTTGGCAACCAGAGTGAACAGATTTTTTTCACTTTCAGCGGGAGTGGCGCCTTCGGGGGCCATGTCACGATCGTGGAAACAGTAAAACCCAACGCCCATCTTGGTGAAAAATTCAAACGCCGCATCCATTTTGCGATTTGCCGCATCCATGGGCGTTTTTGCATCAGTACTCCAGGGCTGGAAAATAGTGGCGGAACCAAAAGGATCGGCACCATTGGCGCAGAACGAATGCCAGTACGCAATGGCAAAACGGAGATGATCCTTCATCTTTTTTTTGCCGATTTTTTTCTCGGCATCGTAGTATTTGAAGGCAAGCGGATTATCGCTTTTGGGTCCTTCAAATTTGATCTTTCCGATATTGGAAAAATATTCTTTCATAACACACTCCTTTATATGTATGGGCTATACGCCCTCAGATACCGCATATACTCCGCATACGCCTTATCGTACGCCGCAACCATTTTCTTGTCCGGCTTTATCGCCGCACCATCTAACGCAATATGCTCCTCAACCAAATCACGTATTGAGACTTTCTTCCCCCCACTCCCCTTCCTCATACACCACAAGGCCTGAATTGCAGCGCCCATTGCGGCGGCTTCGCTTATAGCGGGAACCCGCACCGGCAGATTAATCACATTGGCAACAATGCTCCGCCACAACGGGCTTTGCGCGCCGCCGCCCGTTAGCCGTAATTCCCGTGCCTGAAAGCCCAGCCGCTTAAATCCTTCCAGCCCAATCCGCATGCCAAAAATCGCCGACTCAAATGCGGCGCGGGTTATGTTTTCCCGTTTGCAGTTTGCCGCAGTAATGCCGTTAACGCTGGCCCTGCCATCGGGAATATTGGGGGTACGCTCGCCGTTGAAAAAAGGCAGTACCACAATGCCTTCCGCGCCGATAGGGGCTTTTGCGGCCTCTGCGTTAAATGCCGCTATATCAAGGCCGAACAGGACGCGGAATTCCTCGCTTGCCACGGTGCAGTTCATCGTGCAGAGCAATGGCAGCCAGCCGCCAGTTGACGAACAAAATGCGGCAAGATTACCCGTGGGATCGATGACCGGCGTTTGGGAAAAGCCGAACAAGGTGCCGGAAGTTCCCAGGCTCATGGTCAAAAAGCCGTCCCGCACCGTGCCGGTACCAATGGCGCTCATCATATTGTCCCCGCCGCCCGATGCAACCAATGCCCCTTCGGGAATGCCGTAGCGATCCGCCGCTGTTTTGGAAACCTTTCCAGCAACGGCATCCGATTCGATTAACGGCGGCAACATGGATATGAGGTCTTCCGATATCAGTTTACCTATTTTCGAGGCCCATTTTCGTTCGCGCACATCAAAAATCGCCGTACCCGAAGCGTCACCGTATTCAGCGCTGTACACTCCGGTCAATAAATAATTGATGTAATTGTGGGGCAGCAGAATGTGCCGCAGTTTGGCAAATGCCTTTGGTTTATGATTCTTGAGCCACAGAATTTTTGGCGCCGTGTAACCGGGACGCATGGGCAGCCCGGTTTTGGCAATAAGTTTTTTCTCGCCGCCTGCCAGTTTAGTCAGTTCCGCACATTCCGGCGCGGTGGCAGTATCGCACCACAGTTTGACGTTGTAAACCGCCTTGCCATTTTCGTCCAGCGGCACAAAACTATGCTGCTGACCCGAAACCCCAATGGCGGTAATGGAACGTTTTATTTCCGTATCAATTTTGTCAAAGCAGGTTTGCAGGGCTTCATCGTACCATTCGGCTTTTTGTTCTCTGGTACCATCGTTCCCGGCAATGATATCGACAGGCGCCGATGACTGGGCAACGATATTCTTTTTTTCAAAATCATACACCAGTAGTTTACAGCTTTGCGTCCCCAGATCAATCCCACATACGGTTTTCATACTGTTTTAGTATACACTATTTGGAGGGTAGCAGCTACCTTTTATTGTCTACATTAAATACATCCAATATTTTATCAATATTGATAATGCCGGTGAGCAGGGCATACGTGGTTATCTGCGTGCGGTTTTGTAATCCGGTTTTTTTCTTTACATGACTAACACAATTACGCAGTGATCCGTTGCTCATGTTGAGGTTTTTTGCAATTTCCTTGTCTGTATATCCGCAAATAATACCGTAAAAAATTTGCTGCTCTGTAGAGGTAAAACAAACTGGGGAAGAATGGATATTTGTCTGAATGTCATTTCCCGAATAATGCAGAACCCAATCCCTTGCCGGATCGCTGATGTACAAACCGCCGTAAAAAACACTTCGTATTGATGGAGCTAAATGGGTTAAAATATCGTCTCTTAACAAACAGCCGGAAATCCCCGCTTTAAGGGCTTGGGTTGCGGCATTCTCTTCATCAGGGGAGTATAACACAATAAGCGCGGTTGACGGCGCTTTTCGTTTGAGTATCGGCGCCAGATCCGGGCCGGTAATATCCTCCATGTTGAAATCCAAAATCATGATGTTGGGCTGGTGGATCATCGCCAATTTAATCGCATCATAACCATCTTTTCCAGTGCCTATTATGTGAAAATCATCCTGTTCTGACAGGAGTGCCATTACCGTTTCACGATAGTGATTGATGGCAGTTGCAATATTAATCAACACAACCCCTCCATACTAACTAAAATAGTAATATATTTGGATAAAGGCAAGAAAAAAGAGAAAAAACAGCCGGAAATGCCATTAATCGCTTTGCAAAATTCAGAAAAATTCCTTCCCCAACAGGTAGTCACTCTGCCCATGGACAGTATATAATCACAGTTACTATGGCAAGAAAAGGAACAATTGAAATCGAACGGGATTTGTGTAAGGGGTGCCTGTTGTGCATCCGCGCCTGCCCTTTCAAAGTGCTGGAGGCTGATACAAAGCCCAACACATCCGGATCCTATCCTGCAAAAATGGCGGCTGCTGAAAAGTGTACTGCCTGCGGGAACTGTTACGAGGTTTGCCCCGATGTATGCATCAGGGTATTCGAGCTGGAAGGAGCATGAGCATGAGCGAAAAAGTCCTAATGAAGGGAAATGATGCCATTGCCGAATCGGCAATTCGGGCAGGCTGTGGAGCGTATTTTGGCTATCCCATTACCCCGCAAAACGAGATACCCGCCTATATGTCAAAGCATATGCTGGAAAAAGGCAGGGTGTTCATTCAGGCAGAAAGCGAAATTGCGGCCGTTATTATGGTCTACGGCGCTTCCTGTGCGGGAGTACGGGCGATGACCAGTTCATCAAGCCCCGGCATGAGCTTAAAACAGGAAGGCCTTTCCTACGGCGCAGGCGCCGATGTACCTATGGTTATTGCAAGTATTGTCCGGGGCGGCCCCGGTTTGGGTAACATTGCCCCCGCTCAAAGCGATTATATTCAATCTACACGGGGCGGCGGCCACGGGGATTACCGCTGTATCGTACTGGCCCCCAAAAGCGTACAGGAATGTGCCGATTTTACCTATTTGGCCTTTGATCTGGCTGACAAATACCGTATGCCGGTCATTGTACTGGCCGACGGCATGATTGGGCAAATGGTGGAAGGCGTTGTGCTGCCGCCGGTAAAATCAATGAATGAGCTGCCAAAACGGGACTGGACTGCCGGCAAAATGCGCGACAGGACAGCTTCGGCGGAAGGTTACCGTCAGGCGCGGCATATTACCTCAATCAACCTGGTTCCGGAAAGTCTGGAAGCGGTTACCAAGGCCCGCTTTGTTCGCTACGAAGCCATACAGGCCTCTGAAGTCCGCTACGAAGAAGTTGGCTGCGCCGATGCCGATCTGGTGCTGGTCGCCTACGGCACTTCTGCCCGTGTTTGTCTGGGAGCGCGTAAACTGGCCGAAAAAGAAGGCATAAAACTCGGTATTTTCAGACCGATTACCGTTTGGCCCTTCCCAAAACAGCAACTGGTAGACATTGTCACAAAAGGAAAGCCCATTCTCACCGTAGAAATGAGCTTGGGGCAATTGGTGGAAGATGTGAAACTTTCGGTTTATGAGGCGGTTTCTGCCGGTAAGACGACGACGCCGTCAAAAGTGCATTTATTGGGACACTCAGGCGGGGTAATACCCACAGAGGGAGAAGTGTTCGCCGCAGCCAAAAAGATTTTAGGAAGGTAATATGAAACAATTACATGGCTACCCTGATAGTTTATATAAGATCCCCACGAAGTACTGTGGAGGTTGCGGTCATGGAGTGATCCACCGGCTTGTTGCCAGTGTTGTTGATGAATTGGGACTGCGGGAACGGACCGTCATCACTCATCCGGTAGGCTGCGCAATCTGGGCCGACCTGTACTTTGACTTTGATTCGGTACAGCCGCCCCACGGCAGAACTCCTGCAGCCGCCACCGGCGTTAAGCGGGTACTGCCCGATCATCTGGTCATTTGTTACCAGGGTGATGGTGACATGGCCGCCATTGGCACCGCCGAAATGATTCACGCGGCAAACCGCGGCGAAAAATTCACCACGATTTTCGTCAATAATGCCATTTACGGCATGACCGGCGGCCAGATGGCCCCAACCACGCTGTTAGGCCAAAAATCGACCACTTCCCCCGAAGGCCGGGATGCCGATGCCGCCGGTATGGGTTACCCCATCCGCGTTTCGGAACTGCTTACCTCGCTTGATGGCACCCGCTACATCGCCCGCGGATCGGTAAACAATGCGGCAAATGTCCGCAAAACGCGGCAGTACATCAAAAAGGCATTTGAGGCGCAAATGGCAGGCAAAGGTTTTACCATGGTCGAAATTCTTGCACCCTGTCCTACCAACTGGGGCATGGATTCGCTCACCGCAATTGACTGGCTGGAAAAGAATATGTTCTCTGTGTATCCGCTGGGAGAAATAAAAAACACGCTTGAAGGAGGCGCCCAATGATCGAAAAGTCATTTTTTGCCGGATTTGGCGGACAAGGTATTATTTCAATGGGGCAAATTTGGGTCTTTTTCGGGATGCAAGAAGGCAAAAATGTCACTTTTTTCCCTTTTTACGGAGCGGAAAAGCGCGGCGGCATTGCCAGAGCAAGCGTTATTATCTCAAATGAAGAAATTGCCAGCCCTTTGGTCGTTACACCGGACTCGGTGGTGGTCATGAACAGTGATTCACTGCCTTTGTGCGAGGGAATGCTCAAAGAAAACGGGTTAATGTTGATAAATTCAAGCCTGGTGAAGGAAAATCCCAAACGAACTGACGTAAAAGTGGTTAAAATTGAAGCGACCGGCATTGCAGAACGGATAGGAAATGCCCAATTTGCCAATATGGTGGCATTGGGAGCTCTGGCAAAGCTGACCGGCGCCTTTTCCCTTGACCATACTGAGGAAGTTTTGAAAAAATTCTTCCCCGCGGACAAACATCAGTTTATTCCGTTGAATGTGCAGGCAATAAAGGCGGGAGCTGAAGCAGTATAAAAAATATTGCTTTCCGGGTATAATTTCCCTAAAGTGAAATTATATTCTGCCGATAATAAACTGAAGTAATGTTTTGGGGGGCTATCGTGGCATATAGAAACGCATTATCTACTTACCGGGAAACCAGGATTAAGACGGCAAGCCAGGGACAGCTTATCATTATGCTGTACAGTGAAGCGGTGCGGCAGCTTGATCAGGCGCTGGGCTTAATGGAATTGAACGATTCCGGCAAGAAAGATCCGGGCAAAATTGAGCAAATTGGCAAATCGGTTATAAAAACCCAGGAAATTATCTCCGAGCTGATGGTTTCGCTGGATTTTGAACAGGGAGGCGACATCGCCAAAAATCTGTTTGCCCTGTACACCTGGTTCAATCGGGAACTTATGGAAGCCAATATCAGTCAGGATACCAAACGTATCTTTGCAGTGCGAAATCATGTTGATGGGCTTCGCAATACATGGCAGGAAATAGTTGCGACAAACGCGGTAGAAAACCGTGAAGTTGTAGGGGTTAATATAGCCGGATAGGTATATGGCGGCAAGAAAAAAACAAAAAGCAGTAGGCGAAGACGAACTTGCTCAAAGAGTAGCTATTCTCCGGCGATTCAGAGAACTGCTTATACAACAGCGTGAACGTTTTCACAGTTATCTTGCTTCACTGGAAAAACAACAAACCGCCATTGAATCCGGCAATGTAGAAGAACTCATTGCCTATGTTGAACTGGAAGAACAGATAGTCACGGATATTTTTTCCATACAGAAAGTTATTGAGCCTCTGGAACATTTATACAATGTCGCTATTTCCGATTCTTCCGCCGATGATGTTTCCTCCATAAAAACCGCGTTGGAAGACCTGAAAAGCCAGGCCATCACCCGATCCGCCCACAACCGGGAACTAATCTCCTCGCGCATGACAGAAATTCGCGCCGAAATAACCAATTTAAGAAACAATCCATTCGTTAGCACATCACGTTCCCGCTACCAAAGTTCCGGTTCTGCTTCATTGATAGATATTGAAGGGTGAGAGGCGACCTTATCATTTCTTTAAGGCTTGTTCTATAACACTTATAATCTCCTGACGGAGCAATGCAAGTTCTTCTCTGGGAGAATGCTCTATCAGGAAAAGTTCATACACATATATATTCATTGCCGCAGCTATACGTTCAAGGACTTCTGATGTGGGGAACTTACGAGCTATTTCCATCATAGCAAGGTATTGAGTAGAAATCCCTGCCTTTTCGGCAAGTTTTTCCTGTGAAAAACCGCATTTTCGACGGTTCTCACGCAGATTTTTTGCAAAGATCTCCCGAACGGAAGCTGTTTTTTCCATAAATAATTGCCTGTGAGTTAATATTATAGACTTTTCCCCATTGACAAATTGTCTAATATACTATATTATTGTCTAATAGATGATGTTTTGAGTTATTTTTCTAAGGTAAGGAGGAATTTATGAAAAGGCAATTTATTACTATCGTTTTGTCAATTGTTTTTGTAACTGGTTTCATTGGGTGCAGCCATACTCAAACAATTAAAAATGATACAGGTACTACCGTTGTAGAGGTTTATTATAGAGACACAGGTACTACCAATTGGGGTAATGTCAAAAACGCAAGAGCACGAAGAAACTCAGAGGGACAGTATGTACTTACAAGCGATGGTCAACGTATCTATGATAGATTTAATATGAATAATGGAACACAATTTGTTTACTTTACAGATCAAAGTCTTTCTAAAACCCCGAAAGGTACAAAAAATAAAGATATACGAATCGTAGATAGTAATGGTATAATATATACAAAGTTGAATGTTCCAATCAGGTTTAAATCTGTAAATTATTTTGGTGGCGTAATAAATGATTCGAGCCCAATTGTTTTTACTGTTCAAGATAGGCTTCCGGTACTAACGATGCATAATCAAACAGGATTCCCAATCCGTATAATTACACCTGGAACTTTCAGTACAGCTAATGAAGATAGGGCATATTGGCAACTCCGGGAATTAAATCAACAAAATGTTAGTGTTAGTTATTCTATAAATGATTATACATTTACCCAAAATGTAAATCTTAATGCTGACGTTACTTTAACACTTACAGAAAGACCCCCTACAATTATTGTAGTTAATAACACCGGATACCCTGTGTCAGTGACAAGACCTTTCAATCAAGCTATAGTTGATGGAGAGAGAAGTTTATATCCAAAACAAAGCAGAACCGCAAATCCTTTACATTCAATTATTTACAGAATTGGTAACGCTGAATATACCGAACAGGTAACTCTTAATAATGATGATGTTACTCTGACTTTAACCAGAAGGCCTCCTGTAGTTACTATAGTGAATAATGTAGGTGTTACAATTAACTTTATTTTTCTGCGTACTCCTGGCAGTCCTAATTGGGAAGGCGGAAATATAGTTATAAGAAATGGTTCGGTACATTTAGCTGCAACTGGAACGGCACAAACAGGAGATATTAGTGGAAGTATTGTAAATAGAGACAATATGAGGCTTTGGCTTGGTAATATTCGTCTCACAGGTGATAGATTTGATATAAGAATTGATGACGTTCAAGGAAATACTTATGTTAAAAGTAATGTTCAAATCACCAGTGATATGACATTGACCTTTACTCAAAGTGATAAACGTTAAAAATATTCTTTTTGCTTCTTTATTTGAATAAGTCTCTGTGCCAAAACGGCGTGGGGGTAGGTATGCTTATGCACTTAGCCGCCTCCTGAATCCCATACTGGTAAAATAGTTCCCAATAATATCATTGGTACTTGACAATTGTATAGTGTCGGTATATAATGGGGTTACATTATGAAACACCATGAAACAATCGAAGAATTATTAAAAGCTCCTGAAGGCGAGCACTACGAATTCAAGGAAGCAAAAAATAAGTTCGATTTTCAAGAAACCTTGAAATACTGTTGTGCATTGGCAAACTGCGGCGGAGGCAAGCTTGTTCTAGGGATATCAGATAGCCGACCTCGTAAAATTGTTGGTAGTAATGCTTTTGAACAGCCGGAACGAACCAGAAACGGAATAATCGAAAAACTATGTATTCGTGTTGATTTTCATGTGTATGAATATAACGAAAAACGAGTACTTGTTTTTGAGGTTGCCAGCCGTCCCATAGGATTACCTGTGCAGGTTGATGGGATAGCATGGTGGCGTAAAGGTGATAGCATTATCCCTATGCCTTCCGAAGAAATGCAAAAAATATTTTATGAATCAGATCATGATTTTTCAAATGACGTTTGTCTTGATACGACAATCAAAGATTTAGACAAAAATGCAATTGAAGTATTTCGCACTAAATGGGCAGAAAAAACCGGAAACAAGCGTATTAAAAATCTATCTGTTGAACAATTGATGATTGATTCCGGCGCGATGGTGAATAACAAATTAACATATGCAGCGCTAATAATGTTTGGAACAAATAAAGCTCTTAATCGATTTTTACCGCAGTCAGAAATTATTTTTGAATACCGTTCTACAAATAACGCAGGTGCGGCGCAACAGAGGGTTGAATTTCGTATTGGTTTTTTGGCATGTTATGACAAGATTTGGGATTTAGTAAATCTTCGTAATGACAAGCAACATTATCAAGATGGTTTATTTGTATTTGATATACCAACTTTTAACGAAAATGTCGTTCGTGAAGCACTTTTGAATGCTGTCAGCCATAGAAACTATCGCATGAGCGGAAGTGTTTTTGTTCGCCAATATCGGGATAGATTAGTAGTGGAAAGTCCTGGCGGGCTGCCGTCTGGTGTAACAATTAAAAATATTCTTGAAATTCAGTCTCCTCGAAATAGAAAAATTGCAGAAATACTCGCTCTTTGCGGATTGGTAGAACGTGCAGGACAAGGCATGAATTTAATTTATGAATCATGTGTAAAAGAAGCAAAGCCATTTCCTGATTTTAGAGGCACAGATGATTTTTTTGTCAAAGTAACATTTAATGGAGTTATCATTGATAAAAGACTCTTATTATTGTTAAATAAAATAGGTGAAGAACATCTTGAATCTTTTATTACAGAAGAATTTCTTTTAATTAATACGCTTTTCCACAATCAAAAAATGCCTGATAACCTGCTTCCTTTTGCTGGAAAATTGATTGATATGGGAATAATTGAAAAAACAGGTAAACAAAAATATGTATTAGCTAGAAGTTTATATGAAGCAACAGGAAAATCCGGCGTTCATACCAGAATTGTGGGATTAGACCGGGAGACAAACAAGGAATTGCTATTGAAGCATATTAAGCAAAATGGAAAAAACGGTGCTCCTTTTAAAGAACTACAACAAGTCTTACCAAGTCATTCAAGAAAGCAGATTCTAACTTTGCTGTCAAAATTAAAAAACGAAAATAAAATAAAAATCATAGGAGAAAGAAAAAGTTCAAAATGGTTTCTGGTCTAAATTTTATGATCCTTTATGATCCTTTATGATCCTTTATGATCCTTTATGATCCTTTATTGCACGATATATGCACGGAGCTTTTGCCTTATTTCAGCCCTATTTATCAAAATTAATCATACATACCCCTCTCGAATTCGAGGGGTTTAAAAAGCGGGCAAGCTTAATTCCTAATTGCGGCGATCTGGTAAAACATCACAAAAGTATGGTAAAATTGTTCCCATGGAAAAGGTATTAACATTATTGCGAGACTCCGGGGCGATGCTTGAAGGGCATTTTCTGTTGAGTTCGGGGCGTCATTCAGACCGGTATTTTCAATGCGCGAAATTGCTGCAGTATCCCGATAAGGCGGCGGCGGTGCTTGCCGGTGTGGCGGAAAAAATCAAGCTGGACATACAGGCTGGCAAGCTGGCCATTGACGCCGTTGTCGGGCCTGCCATGGGCGGCATTGTGGTTGCGTACGAATTGGGCAGGCAGTTGGGGATTCCCGCTTTTTTTACCGAGCGCGATGATACGGGAACCATGGTTTTACGGCGGGGTTTTGAGATACAGCCGGGGCAGAAAATCTTGATTACCGAGGATGTTGTTACCACCGGCAAGTCATTTGGCGAATGTGCTGCTGCGCTGGAAGGCCTGGGGGCGCAAGTGATCGCTCTTGCCTGCCTGGTAGACAGGCGATCCGTCGGAATCGATGTTCCCTGGCCATTCTACCCGGCCTGTACCGTGGAAGTAGCAAACTGGGAAGCAAATGATTGCGCCTTGTGCAAGCAGGGTACTCCCGTTGTGAAGCCAGGTTCACGAAAAATATAAGTTGTTCCATAGCCATGAAAAAAACGCCGCCATTTACCGTTATTTACGAAGATGCGCATATTATTGCGGTTAACAAGGCTTCTGGTGTCTCGGTGGGCGGCGACCGTTGGGATGAAGCCAAAGAACGGCTGGACAGGCTAGTTGCCGAAGAAATGCCATCTCTGTCAAAAATTTTTACCGTTCATCGCATTGATCGTGAAACTTCGGGACTGGTAGTATTTGCCAAAGACGAGACAACGCATCGTCAACTTTCGCTTGCTTTTGAAGGACGGGAAGTTACAAAACGATATATTGCCATTGTGCATGGCCGCCCTCTCTGGCAGGAGACCAGCTGCGATCTTCCATTGGTTCCCAACGGCAATAAGCGGCACCTGACCATTATTGACAAGTATCAGGGAAAAAAATCTCTTACAACATTTAAACTTTTAGGCAGTGCAGGCAACTACAGTGTTCTTGAAGCCTTACCGGAAACCGGCAGAACCCACCAAATACGGGTTCACGCAACGGCCCTGGGTTTTCCCATTGTGTGCGATCCGTTATACGGCACCGACAAACCGGTAATGCTTTCTGCCATAAAAAAGAAATGGCGCGGCGATCCCTTTGATGAAAAACCCCTTCTGGCACGGCTTGGTCTTCACGCTGCGGAACTTTCCCTGCCTGCAGAATCAGGCGAGCTAAATTTACACGCGCCATTCCCCCGCGACATGAACGCCCTTATCAAACAAATGGGGATTGTTGTTACATAACGGTTAATTCTTCGGCAATCAATTCTGCTTGTTTTAAGACTGTTTCTGTTGCAAGCATTTCCATATCAGGCGGATAACCGTATTGTCTTAAAATCCTTTTAACAATAACTTTCATTTTTGCTCTAACGCTTTCTTTTATAGTCCAATCTATGGATGCATTTTCCTTTACTTTCTCAAAAAGAACAACTGCCAGCTCACGCAATTGTTCTTTTTCCATTACTTGTCTGGCGCTATCGTTATCTGCAATGGCAGTATAAAACGCATATTCGTAGTCTGAAAGCCCCATTTCTTGCGGTTCTTTGTCCATTTTTTTTATTTCTTTTGATACAGAAATGAGTTCTTCGATCACTTCTGCGGCGGTGATAAGTTTGTTATGATATTTTTTTATGGAATTCTCAAGCATTTCCAGCAATTTTTTACTTTGAACAAAATTCTTTTTACTGCGTGATTTTATTTCATCGTTAAGAAGTTTTCTTAATACTTCCAAAGCGATGTTCTTATGTTCCATATTTTTTACTTCAAGCAGAAACTCTTCCGATAATATGGAAATATCGGGCTTTTTTATTCCTGCCGCATCAAAAACATCGATAACTTTTTCTGTAACAAGGGCTTGATCAATAACTTGCCGAATAGCAGTTTCTATTTC
>Ga0123356_10001591_pt1 | contig 24942 bp, 19 predicted proteins | sample TergutEmb28metaG_2_FD_92546 | JGI IMG/M metagenome (GOLD analysis project Ga0123356, IMG submission 92546) | Embiratermes neotenicus P3 segment gut microbial communities from Petit-Saut dam, French Guiana - Emb289 P3 | ecosystem: Host-associated > Arthropoda: Insects > Digestive system > Gut ...
AAAATGAAACTGACAGAGCGAAAAGAAAAAATCATCGAAGCCGTGGTGGGCAGCTACATAAACGCTTGCGCCCCCATATCCAGCGCGGATATTCAAAAGGAATACCTGCCCGCTATTAGCTCCGCCACCATCCGCAACGAGCTTGCCGCGCTCGAGGAGATGGGTTATCTCGCGCAGCCCCACACGTCGGCGGGAAGGATTCCTACGGCGGAGGCGTACCGGCTGTATGTGGAAAAACTCATGCCGCGCCGCAAGCTCACCAAATCAGAGCTCGAAATCGTCGGCCGTTACTTTAACCGCAAGCTCACCGAGCTCGACGATATCCTAAAAAGCACCGCTAAAGTCATTTCCGAGATTACCAACCTCACCGGCATCGCGTACGTGCAAAACGTCGAGACTGCCCTTATCCAAAGCGTAAAAATCGTCAAAATCACCGACACGGACGCATTGTTTATCATCGTGACCGATCGCGGGATGCTGCGGGATGCGGCGGCGACAATGGGCGCGGACGTTTCGGAGGAATACTTTACCCGCGCCAGCGAGTTCGCAACGCAGGTTTTCCGCGGGCGCAGCGTCGCAGATGCCGCCCACAACGCCGAAAAAATCGCCGATGAGGTATTGATTGAGTATGCGCAGCTTTTCGGAACCGTGTTTTCCATCTTAAAATCCCACGCATTGGGCGAAAAGGTGTCGGACATCGTTTTAGAGGGCAGCGCAAAAATCTTAGAGCAGCCTGAGTACGCCAACCTATCCAAAGCCAAGGCGATGCTGGAACTCTTTGATGCCAAGGAATCGCTGCTTCCCATCCTCTCAAGCGGCGACGAGGCGAGCCTCAACGTGCTAATCTCAAAAGACGGCGAGCTGCGGCCCGGAACGCCCGAATGCGCCATCGTCACCGTCAACTACGCCGTAAATAAGTCGTCCGTCGGCAAGGCCGGCGTCATCGGCCCCATCCGCATGGACTACGGCAAGGTAATCTCGGTGCTGGACTATATCGGGAAGGTTATGAGCGCTCTGCCCGAGGATGGAGAGACGGACGAAGCGTTTGAGGACGAACAAAGCGTTGCTAATGATGAATGATAAATTATAAATGATAAATGTCGGAAATTTATCATTTATAATTCATCATTTATCATTTTAAAAAGGAGGCCCCATGGCAGAAGAAACCGAAGAATTAATTGAAGAATCCCAAGAAGGTTTTCTCACCCTACACGAGCAAATCGACGCTTTAACCACCCGCGCCGAAGTGGCGGAGACGATTGTGGAAAAGGCAAAAACGCGCTTAGAGGAACTTGACCGGTTGAACGCGCGGCTACAAGCGGATTTTGATAATTTTCGCAAGCGCAACGCAGAAAATGCCAAGAAATTTAAAGAGGACGGCATTGCGGAGGCCGCCGAAAAAATCATCCCACTTTCCGACACTTTAGAGCGCGCCATCGTCTTTACAAAGGACAAAAGTACCCAAGAGGGCTTAAAATTGGTTTTAAGGCAGTTTAACGACGTTCTGGCGAGTTTAGGCGTTTTTGAACTTGATGCAGAAGGAATGCCGTTCAACCCTAAGGTGCACAACGCAGTAGTAAGTGAACCCGTCAAAGATTCCGCGAAGAAGAATATCATAATTGAGGTTTTTCAGAAAGGTTTTTTTATGGCGGATGAGGACGGTAAGATGAGGATTTTACGCCACAGTATGGTGAAGGTAGGGAAATAGGGTTACCTCTCAGTCGTCGTCCTGAGCAAGCCCGCAATCACTTTGTTTGTTTACAAAAAACTTTTGCACTGCGGGCGCAGTCGAAGGAACCCCACCATACAAAATACGCGATTTCAAGAGGTGGAGATCCTTCGACTCAGCCGCTAAAAAATTGACGCAAGCAAACGGTGAGTACGGCTTCGCTCAGGAAGACGGAGAGAAGAAGGCTGTTCGCCAGCCTATCCCATCCGCTTACAATCCGCAACAATCCACATTGAACCACAGATCCAAATCAGTACAAACCAACAAAACACAAAAAATTTCAAAGATAGAGGAGTAAAAAATCATGAGTAAAATTATCGGAATCGATTTGGGAACCACAAATTCCTGCGTGGCGGTCTTAGAGGGCGGCGAGCCCATCGTTATCCCCAACGCCGAAGGTGCGCGCACGACGCCCTCGGCCGTCGGCTTTGCCAAAGACGGCGAGCGCCTTGTCGGTCAGGTTGCCAAGCGCCAGGCGGTGGCTAACCCCGAGCGCACCGTGCTTTCCATAAAGCGCGACATGGGAAGCGATCGCAAAATTAAAATTGACGATCGCAACTATTCGCCGCAGGAAATTTCGGCGATGATTCTGGCAAAATTAAAGCTGGACGCCGAAAACTATTTGGGCGAGAAAGTCTCTAAGGCCGTCATCACGGTGCCCGCATACTTTACGGACGCCCAGCGCCAAGCTACTAAGGACGCGGGCAAAATCGCGGGCTTAGAGGTTATGCGCATCATCAACGAGCCCACGGCGGCTTCGCTTGCGTACGGACTTGATAAGGGCAAGGGTGGCAACCAAAAAGTTTTTATCTACGATTTGGGCGGCGGTACGTTTGATATTTCCATCTTGGAAATCGGCGACGGCGTGTTTGAGGTCATCGCAACAGCGGGCGACAATCGTTTGGGCGGCGACGACTTTGACCAAAAAATTATCGAATGGCTGGTTGCCGAGTTTAAAAAAGACAACGGCATCGATCTTAGCCGCGACCGCATGGCGCTGCAGCGCTTAAAGGAGGCGGCGGAAAAAGCCAAAATTGACCTTTCCGGGCTTCAAAAGGCGTCGATTAGCCTGCCGTTTATCACGTCCGGCGCGGCGGGTCCCTTGCACCTTGACTACGAGCTCACCAAGGCGCGCTTCGACGCGCTGACCGAAAGCTTGGTCGAAAAAACGATTACGCTCTCAAAAAGGGCGATGAGCGATGCGGGCTTTAACAATGCGAACATTGACAAGGTGATTTTGGTCGGCGGTTCCACGCGCATCCCGGCCGTCGTCGAGGCCATTAAAAAGCTGACGGGTAAGGAGCCTTTTAAGGGCATTAACCCCGACGAGTGCGTTGCCTTGGGCGCGGCGATTCAAGGCGGCGTTTTAGGCGGCGAGGTTAAGGACGTACTGCTCTTTGACGTAACTCCTCTTTCACTCGGTATTGAAACGCTGGGCGGCATTTTTACGCGGCTTGTCGAGCGCAACACGGGAATTCCTTTCAAAAAGAGCCAGGTTTTCTCCACCGCGTCCGATTCGCAGCCCTCCGTAGACATTCACGTGCTGCAGGGCGAGCGCGAAATGGCCGCTCATAATAAAACCTTGGCGCGGTTCGAGCTTACCGGCATCGCGCCCGCGCCGCGCGGCGTCCCGCAAATCGAGGTGACCTTTGACATCGACGCCAACGGCATCGTCAACGTTTCCGCCAAAGACAAGGGGACGGGTAAGGAGCAAAAAATCGTGATTACGGCATCGTCTAATTTGTCCGAGGAGCAAGTGAAAAAGGCGATGAAAGAGGCGGAGGAGTTCAAAGAAGAGGATCAAAAGCGCAAAAATCTCATCGAAACAAAAAACCACGCAGACGCGCTGGTGATTTCTATCGAAAAGGTATTGAGCGAAAGCGGCGACAAAATCCCCGAGAGCGACAAAGCCGAGCTTGAGGCCGAGATGAAAGTCGTAAAAGATGCGATTGCGGGCGACGATTTGGACGCGATTAACAGCGCGATGGAAGGGCTCAAAAAAGTATCCGACCGCGTGTTTACCCAAATGTACCAAAACGCCGGAGGCGGAGGCGAGGGCGGAGAAGTGCCGCCGGAGCAGGAAACCGTTGTGGAAGATGCGGAAGGTTAGCGAATAACGAATAGCGAATAACGAATAGCGAATTGCGAATAACGTCGGATGAATTTGGACTACAGCACACAAATAAATCGCTTTGGAACAAAAGAAAGAATACTTTAAATCCTCCCACACTTATCCCTCGCTATTCGCTATCCGCTATTCGCTATTCGTTTTGAACGGCCTTTGTTAGTTAACACGATATTTGTGTAAAGGACTCCCATGTCAAAATCATACTACGACATCCTCGGCGTATCAAAAACGGCGTCCGAGGACGAGATAAAATCCGCCTTTAGGGGGCTTGCCAAAAAGTACCATCCCGACCTAAACCCCGGGGACGAGCAAGCCGTCGCAAAGTTTAAGGAGGCTAACGAGGCCTATCAGACGCTTTGCGACCCGGCTAAGCGCGCCATGTACGACCGCGGAGGGCCTTCGGCCTTCGGCGGCTTCGGCGGTGGCGGCGACCCTTTTGGCGGCTTCGGCGGTGGCGGGGGTTTTTCGTTCGGCGGGTCAATCTTTGACGATTTTGTCAGCATGTTCAGCGGTGAGCGGCGCGGCGGGGGAGGCGGAAGTCAGCCCGCAGCCGTCGGCGCCGATATTCAGCTCAATATTACGCTTACCTTTGAGGAGGCGGTTTTCGGCGTATCCAAGGATTTGCCCATTACGCGCACCGAACAATGCGAATCCTGCGGCGGCACCGGTGCCAAGTCCGGCACGGAGTACATAAAGTGCAACACGTGCGGCGGGGCGGGACGCGTTCGGGTGGCGCAAGAAACGCCGTTCGGGCGCGTGGTCAGTATGCGCACGTGCTCTTCGTGCGGCGGCAACGGGAAAATCATCAAAGAGCCCTGCCCCGCGTGTAAGGGCCGAAGCCTGCTCCGTAAAAACGTTACCCTGCGCATTTCGATTCCGGCGGGCATCGACCACGGCCAGGTTATGACGGTGCAAGGGGAGGGCGAACGCGGTAAAGCCGGCACCAGAGCCGGGAATTTGGTGTTGATTATCCACGTTTTGCCGCATAAATTCATTAAGCGCCGAGGCCTGGATCTCTTATGTGAGGTACCGGTTACCTTTACCCAAGCCTTACTTGGCGACCGCATCATGATTCCGCTCTTTAAAGGCGCGCGCGTCCCCTTGGATTTGCCGGAAAACACGCAAACCGGCACGGTTTTTAAACTACGCAACAAGGGCATCGAAACCAAAAAGGGCACGGGAGATTTGTTGATTTCGGTCGAAGTGGAAATGCCCAAAAACTTGAGCCGTGACCAGCGCAACCGAATCCGCGATTTGCATTCCTCAATTAAGCTCGACCAGTATCAAAAAGCAAACGAGTTCTCTAAAAAGTGAAATACGCATTTCTATCCGTCATAACCACCACCGAGTTTTCGGACATCGTGGCGCAAAAGCTGTTCGAGGCGGGCAGCGCGGGCGTTTCTATCAAGGATAGACGCGACCTTTTGGATTTAATTAGAACCGGAAAGAATTGGGATTACATCGACGAATCCGCTTTTGCCGATCTGCGGTGCGAAGCCGGGTGGAGGAATTCAGACGTAGGGCGGGGGCTTGCCCCCGCCGAAAAACAAGTTGAGGAATCGACGGCGGGGGCAAGCCCCCGCCCTACGGTTAGCCGTGACGCTCCTGTGATTGTCACCGGATTTTTCGGTGAAGCCGACGACTTGTATGCCATTTTGAAAGACATCTCCGCGCTCAAAAACGACCCCTATTTTAAGACGGGCTCGCTCGAAATCTCCACGGGCATCGAAGACTCGGAAATTTGGGAGAACGTCTGGAAACAATATTATCAGCCGATCCCCTTTAACCGCATTACCATTGTTCCCGTTTGGCTAAAAGAAACTTGTCGGGGGGACGGACTCATCGACAAGTCATTTTGTGAGCAAAAAGACTCGGATACAATTTATCAACTTGTCGATGAGTCCGTCCCCCCGACAAGTTTTATCCCCGTTTACCTCGACCCCGGGCTTGCGTTCGGGACGGGGATGCACGAAACCACGGCGATGTGTATCGAACTTATCGAAGAACTGACCGCATCCGGCAATTTTTCCGGCATCTCCGTCGCGGACGTCGGCTGCGGCAGCGGCATTTTGGGCATCTGCGCGTTAAAGTTGGGCGCAAGTACGTGCAGTTTTCTCGACATCGATTCCATTGCTGTATGCGCCGCCCAAGAAAATGCCGCGCACAACGCCATCACGGATGCGGCGGAATTTGTCACAGGCGATTTTTCGGCGGCAAAAAGCTTGCGCCCTGACCTCATCCTCGCAAACCTCACCGCCGACCTTTTGATGCGCTTCCATAAAACCGCCTCCGCAATGCTTTCAAAAAACGGCACCATGGTCGTCAGCGGTATTTTGGACGAGTACGCCCAAAGCGTCATTAATGAGTACTCAAAAAACTTTGCAATCCAAAAAACTAAAAACCGCAACGGTTGGCAGGCGATGCTGCTAACAAAAAACGAATGAGCAGGGCAACTCATTCGTTTTTCTTTGTTCCAAATAATAAATAATAATGATACTTATTCGGCATAACGCTTTACGGCATTGCGATTTTGTGCTATGATAGACGGTGTATAAGGAGAAGTGTGCATACATGCCAAAGAGAAGCGATATTCACAGCATCATGATTATAGGTAGCGGGCCCATCATCATCGGACAGGCCTGCGAGTTTGACTATTCCGGAACGCAAGCTTGCAAGGCCTTGCGCAGTTTAGGATATAAAATTATTTTAGTAAATTCTAATCCCGCGACGATTATGACCGACCCGGTGGTGGCGGACGTAACGTATATCGAGCCGCTTAACGTCAAAAGACTCACAGAGATTATAAAAAAGGAGCGTCCCGACGCGCTGCTGCCCAATTTAGGCGGCCAAACGGGCTTAAACCTTAGCCTTGAATTGGATAAAGCCGGAGCACTCAAAAAATACGGCGTTAAGGTAATCGGCGTTAATTTAAAGGCAATCGAGCGCGGCGAGGACCGCATCGAGTTTAAAAAGACGATGGAAAAGCTCGGCATCGAAATGCCAAAAAGCATGGAGGCGTTGAGCGTTGCCGAGGCGGAGGCCGCCGCGGCGGAGCTCGGCTACCCGGTGGTTGTGCGCCCCGCCTACACGATGGGCGGTACGGGTGGCGGCATCGTGTACAATCAAGAGGAATTGCGGGTTATCAGTATGCGCGGCATCCAAGCCTCGATGATCGGCCAGGTGCTGATTGAAGAAAGCGTATTAGGGTGGGAGGAGCTGGAAGTCGAGGTCGTACGCGACGCGAAGGGCAAGATGATTGCGATTTGCATGATTGAAAACATCGACCCGATGGGTGTCCATACCGGCGACTCGTTTTGTTCGGCTCCGATGCTGACGATCGGCGAGGAATTGCAAGAGCGGTTGCGCAAGATTGCGTTCTCCGTGGTGGAAGAAATCGGGGTCATCGGCGGCACCAACGTCCAAATGGCGCACGACCCGGCCGGCGGGCGCATCGTAATCATCGAAATCAACCCGCGCACGTCGCGCTCCTCCGCGCTTGCCTCCAAAGCCACGGGTTTCCCGATTGCCTACGTTTCGGCGCTGCTGGCGGCCGGTTTAACGCTGGATGAAATCCCGTATTGGCGGGGCGGAGGGCTTGATAATTACGTCCCCTACGGCGACTACATCGTATTAAAATTCGCGCGGTGGGCGTTTGAAAAGTTCTCCGGCGTCGAGGATAAATTGGGGACGCAAATGAAAGCTGTCGGAGAGGTGATGAGCATCGGCCGTACCTTTAAGGAGGCGTTCCAAAAAGCGGTCCGTTCGCTCGAAATCGGCAGGAGCGGCCTTGGGTTTGCTAAAAACTTTAACGAATTGCCTGCTGAAGACTTGCTGCAAAAATTGGCGTTCCCCAACAGCGAGCGGTATTTTGTGATTTATGAGGCACTGCGCAAGGGCGCGGGCATCGACAGGATTCACGAAATCACAAAGATTAAAAAATATTTTTTAAAGCAAATCGAAGAGCTTGTTACGCTGGAAAACGAGGTCTTACTCTATAAAGGGCGTGTTCTGCCGGACATACTACTCGTAAAGGCAAAAAAAGACGGGTTTTCCGATAAGTATCTCGCCCGGTTGGTTGGCGTGCCGGAAGAATACATCCGTCGGCACCGCACGGAAATCGGCGTCGTGCAAGAATGGGATGTGGTTCCCGTATCCGGCGCGGATGCGGAGTACTATTATTCCACGTACAACGGAATCGGGAAATTAACCGGCGAACTCGCCTCTACACGGAAGAAGGGGAATGGGGAAGCAGATAAATTAGAATCTGCTTACGAATCCCGAACCCCGAATCCCGAACCCCGAGAAATAAATCCTTCTCCCCAACCCCCATCCCCCATCCCCCATTCCCCATCCACCAAAAAAGTAATCATCCTGGGCGGCGGGCCCAACCGTATCGGACAGGGTATTGAATTTGATTATTGCTGCGTGCACACCGCGTTGGCCTTGCGCGAGGCGGGCTTTAAGACCGTGATGGTCAACTGCAACCCCGAAACCGTCTCCACCGATTACGACACCTCGGACAAGCTGTATTTTGAGCCCCTCACCGTTGAGGACGTGCTCTCAATTTGCGGCCATGAAAAGCCGCTCGGCATCATCGTCCAGTTCGGCGGCCAAACACCCTTAAATATCGCGATGGAGTTAAAGAACGCCGGAGTTCCGGTGCTCGGAACGTCTCCCGAGGTCATCGCGCTTGCCGAAGACCGCGATTTGTTCCGCAAAAAGATGGAAGCGATGAACATCCCGATGCCCGAGTCCGCCATGGCAACGAATTTCGAGGAGGCGGCGATAGCGGCCAATAAAATCGGTTACCCCGTGATGGTGCGCCCATCTTATGTGTTGGGCGGTCGCGCGATGGAAATCGTGTTTGATGCCGAACAGCTTAAAAACTACATCCGCGTTAACGCCCAATATATCGCTCCCGACGCGCCCATTCTTATCGACCGCTTTTTAGACAACGCGCTTGAGTGCGAGGCGGACGCATTGGCAGACGGCGGACACGCGTTTGTCCCGGCGGTCATGGAGCATATCGAATACGCGGGCATCCATTCGGGCGATTCGGCATGCGTTATCCCGACCGTCAACATCACCCCTGAGCAAGTCGCCACCATCGAGGAATACACGCGCAAAATCGCCGGGGATCTGGGCGTAAAGGGGCTCATGAACATTCAATATGCGATTCATCGCGGCAAGGTGTACGTATTGGAGGCAAATCCCCGCGCCTCGCGCACCGTTCCGCTGGTGTCTAAGGTTTGCAACCTTAACATGGCGGATATCGCCGTCCGACTGATTATGGCGGAATTTACGGGCGAGAAAATCGACCTCTCTAAAATGGAACAGCCGCACGTGCCGTACTTCGGCGTGAAAGAAGCCGTGTTCCCGTTTAATATGTTTCCGGAGGTCGACCCGGTTTTGGGGCCGGAAATGCGCTCTACGGGAGAGGTGCTGGGACTGTCGGACTCGTTTGGGCTCGCGTTTTATAAGGCACTTGAGGGGAGTAAAACGCTGCTGCCGCTTTCGGGCACCGTCTTAATCTCGGTAGCGGAAAAGGACAAAACGGAAGCGGGCGAGGTGGCGCGAGAATTTGATAAGCTCGGCTTTAAAATTGTCGCCACAAAAGGCACGCACGCGTATTTAACAGAGAAAGGCATAAAAGCGGAGTTTATTAATAAGCTGTACGAGGGCCGTCCCAACATCACCGACGCCATCACCAACCGCCAACTTGACGTCGTCGTCAATACGCCAAGCGATTCTAAGCGTTCCAACGAAGACGACTCCTATATCCGAAAGGCGGCGATTAAATACAACATCCCCTACATGACCACCCTTACGGCGGCATTAGCGGCCGCAAAGGGTATCGGTGAAAAGATTAAGTGCAAGAATGAAAGGGTGTATAGTTTGCAAGAGTACCATGGGAAGATGAAAAAAAAATGACCGCAAAACAAAAAATTAAATACGTCGCCGCGTCGCTTGAATACGGCGGGTTAACTCGAAGTAACCTTATTTGGGCTTGCGGTTTGTTGATTCTCGCTGCGCTTTCTATTCCATTCTGTATCGTTCTTGTAATCCGATTAAACGCTTTCCCTGTATTTATCATCCCAATAATTTGGATACTTGCCGCTATTCCTATTTTATATCGCCATCGAGTTATCATAAACCGCATAGTCCCGTTTTTAACCGATGCAACGGAATTAAAAGCAGATTCCGTAATTATTGATTCATATTATGGCGAAACAGGCGACCGGTGCAAAATCCGCATAGAATTTTTTTTTAATCAAAAAAATGTTATAAAATTTAGCGGAAGCCCTAACCATACTGATAAGTCAGCAGGCAAGATTAAAGCCCGCACGAGAAAAACCGGGTATGATCCGGTGTTCAAAAAATATGGGAACCGAAAAACCCGCATCTTGTATTCGCCGACGCACAATCAAGTTCTCATCCTAAAAGACAACGCCCCGGATTTTAAAGCAATTATCAATGACTAAAAAAGCGACAAACAAAATTTTATCCGAAGTTTCGCAAGTGCCTGGCAGCGTAGCCGACGAGCTTGATTTTTTCGGCTCGATTGCGGAGCTTATTAGGCAAGCCGTTCGTTCCTTAGGACGTGCGGTCAATACGGCTATGGTCGTAACTTATTATGAAATCGGCCGCCGTATTGTCGAAAAGGAGCAAAGGGGAGCAAGGCGCGCCGAGTACGGCAAACGCATTATCGAGGGGCTTTCCGAATACCTTACGGCAGAAATCGGCAAGGGATATTCGGTTGAAAACATAAAATTGATGCGTCGTTTTTACACCGTTTATTCTGAAAACCCAATTCGGCAATCAGTGATTACCCAATTCAACCCAAGCATTAGTTGGACGCATTATGTGCAGCTTATGCGCATAAAAAATGTAAACGAACGCCGTTTTTATGAAAAAGAAATCGCCAATAACGGGTGGACGTTCCGCGAATTCGAGCGACAATATGATTCCTCGCTGTACGAACGGCTTGCCTTGTCCCGCGATAAGGAGAGGGTGTTGGAGCTGTCCGAGCGCGGCCAAACGGTAAAAACGCCGCAGGATTTGTTCAAAGACCCGTACGTATTAGAGTTTGCCGGCCTCCCCGAACACGCGCATTACACCGAAACGCAGCTTGAACAAAAGCTCATCGACCACCTGCAGCACTTTTTGATTGAGCTTGGAAAAGGCTTCGGCTTTATGGGTCGCCAGGTGCGCATAACGTATGAAGAAGAATCCTTTTATGTGGACTTGGTTTTTTATAACCGCTTGCTAAAATGCTTTGTGCTGATTGACCTAAAAATAGGAAAACTAAAGCATGTGGACATCGGGCAAATGCAGACCTATGTAAATTATTACGACCGAAAAATTAAATTTCCTGATGAAAACCCAACGATCGGCATCGTGCTTTGCAAGGATAAAAAAGATGCGCTGGTAGAGATGATGTTGCCCGAAGCTAACAATCAAATATTTGCCGCGCGGTATCAAACGGTACTTCCCAGCAAAGAAGAATTACAAAAAGCGTTAGAAAACATTGACGCATAGCGCGTAAGTCATTTGGAAAAATATCATCCGCACTCTTCAATTTTCACTTTTTACTTTGCGACTGAAAGGAGAACATATGTCTAACCTAACCACCACCATGGAAGAATTTATCGAAAGCGCCTGCCAAGAAATTCGCACACAGGCTGCCGGACGTCCCGTGCTCTGTGCGCTCTCGGGCGGGGTGGATTCCGCCGTTTGCGCCCTTTTGACGCATAAAGCGGTGGGGGATAAGCTGACATGCTTGTTTGTCGATACCGGTCTTATGCGTAAAAACGAGCGGGCGCAAATAGAGGAAGTATTCCGAAAATCTTACGCCATTAACTTGATATGCGTGGATGCGGAAAGCCGTTTCCTTTCAAAACTCAAAGGCGTCACCGAGCCCGAGCGTAAGCGCAAAATCATCGGCGAGGAGTTTATCCGCATCTTTGAGGAAGAAGCGAGGAAAATCGGTTCCGCAGCGGGAGCAAACCTCCGCCCTACGGTTGAGGGGCAAGACCGAACCGCATTCGCCACCGTAGGGCGGGGGCTTGCTCCCGCCGAAGAGCTTGCTCCCGCTGCAAAAATCGGCTGTTTGGTGCAGGGCACCATCTATCCCGACATTATCGAGAGCGGGGTAGAGGGCCACAAGCACGTCAAGGCGCACCACAATGTGGGCGGGATGCCGGTCGATATCGAATTCGAGGCGGTTATCGAGCCGATAAAGCTCCTTTATAAAGAGGAAGTACGCGAATGCGGCCGAAAGCTCGGCTTGCCCGAAAGCTTTGCCGCGCGTCAGCCGTTCCCCGGTCCCGGCTTGGGCGTTCGGGTTTTGGGCGAGCTGACAAAACCGCGCCTTGATTTACTGCGCGAGGCCGACGCTGTTTTCCGCGAGGAAGTCGAAAAAGCGGGGCTTGCTACTAAAATCCAGCAATACTTTGCCCTTTTGCCCGGCGTAAAAAGCGTCGGCGTGCGCGATGGCGCGCGCGTCTACGCGGAAACTGTCGCCCTGCGCGCCGTTACCACCCGCGACTTTGTAACTGCGGGTTCGGTGCGTTTGCCCTACGAATTATTAGAAACCGTCGCGGCACGCATCACGACCGAAGTGCCCGGCGTCAACCGCGTGGTGTGGGATATTACGCCCAAGCCGCCGGCGACCATTGAATGGGAGTAGAATTTATGAAGCAATACCTTGCCATCGTAAAGCTGATATTTAAAAACATGTTTAAAATCGACAAAACCAAGTCGAAAGGTTTTTACATCGGCATTTTTGCAGCGATGGGGGTTTTGTATCTTACCATTGCGGGAATTTTGGTGGCGGCCATCATCGGGGCAGACTATATATTCGGCATTGTCGGCCAGATGTTTGGCCAGTCCGACATTTGGGGCATGATTGCAACAGAGTTTGCCGCAATCATCTTTGCGTTCGGCGCCGTCATCGTGGTACTGTTTGGCATCATCCCGATGCTGCAGCTTTTGTATTTTTCGCGCGATACCGAGTTTTTCCTCGCGCTCCCCGTTAAACCCGGTACGGTGTTTGCCGCCAAATTCACGGTCGTATACCTGACTGAGCTGATTCTTTCCGCCGCTCTGTTGCTGCCTACGCTCATTACGCTCGGCGTGGTTGCGGGGATGTGGCCTGTCTACTATTTTGTCATCGTTCTCGGCATCCTGTTTACGCCCTCCATTCCGCTTGTGTTTGTCGCGATTCTCGGCATCCCGCTGATGTATATCATCGGCTATTTTAAGAACAAGGGCGCACTGACGTCTATTGTTGCCATCGTGTTGTTCGGCGCGGTGTTTGCAGGGTACTATCTTTTAATTACGCAGGTGCAAAACGTAGACGAGGCACAATTTGACGAGGCGTTTTTAGAAAGCTTATTCGGCGGCCTAAAATCGTTTGCTTTGGTGGTTTTCCCGTACCTGGCGTTGGCAAGATTGGCCTCCGGCGCGACCTCTTTTGGGCTTGACCCCGTACCCGGTGCGCTGGTTAACTTTGCGTTGTCGTTCGGCGTCGCGGTTGCGCTGCTTGCGTTGGCGGTGTTGATCAGCTCTAAAGTGTATTCCAGAGGCGCGGCGGCGCAATTAGAGAGCGGTACCAAAAAAACGACGGGAAAGGATAAGCACATACAAAGCAGCGCATATAAGGCACTGTGCTTTAGAGAATGGAAAATGATGCTGCGGACGCCTTCTTTTGCGCTTCAGTGCCTGATGCCTATCGTCATTACGCCGATTATCATCGGATTTTTATCCTATTCGCTCGGTTCCGCAGGCGCCGCTGCCGCAGCCGAGGGCGCCGATTTGGGCCTGCTTGCGTTTATAACGGAGGCAAATACTTCGTGGTATTTTTCAACGGGCCTTATTTTTATGATGGGCGTCGGGCTAAATGTGGCGGCGGCCACGGCGTTTACCCGGGAGGGAAAGGGATACTATATCGCAAAAACGCTGCCCGTGAGTATAAGGACGCAAATCCGCGCTAAGATGACGATTTACATGCTGATCTCGCTTTTTGCAATCGTGCTAAGCACGGCCGTTGCTGTGTTTATCTCGCCCGAGCCGCTTTATATGATTTTCTGTATCGCGATATTATGTCTTTATGCGTACGGCTTTAATTGCTTTGCCGTGCTTTTTGACCTAATGCGCCCCAAGCTTGATTGGACGACCCCGAATGAGGCGATGAAGCAAAACTTTAACGTCATGATCCCGCTTTTTATCAATATGGGCGTGGGAATTATTATGATGGTCGGAGCCGTGCTGCTGTCGTTCAACATAAAAAATACCGTCGTTGTCGACAGTATCGTTTGGAGTGTTTACGCGGCCATCGCTGTCGCGTCCGCCGTAGTGTTTCATAAGCTGTTGTATAAAAAAGCGGACGCGTTTTATGCAAGAATGGGGGAATAATAAAGGGATTAAACCCCAGGGCAAACCCTGGATCCGCCGCTTCGCGGCTGTTCCGCCCCAAGGGGCGGGGTATTAAACCCTTTGCTCACCTCCTCATTCAGGTCTTAATGCAAGCTACGCTTGCCCGCGACCCTCATTTCGTCGGCGAATAAAACGCCTTATTCGTTGCCGATTCCGAATTCCCGTGTAATCTGCGGGATGAACTTTTCAAAAATGATGTTGTCGCAATGCGGGGCGACGCGTTCCATCTCGGCGTTCGAGCGGATGGTCCACGCCAGCACCGGCAAGCTCGCTTTGGTCACGTAAAGGTTCGGCAAATCCTCGCCGCGATACGCGATAAAGTCGGGCTTAGAGATGTGATTTAATTTTAGCCGCGAGAGTAAATATCTCTTTAAAAGAGACGGCTGTTCCTCTTTGGTCAGCATCATCGAAAGCTGCCCGCGCAATACGCCGGGCGTTTTTTTTCTAAAATACTCCAGCGAATAGGGGTTAAAGGATTGTACCGCAAATTGCCCGCCGTAGGCGTCCAGCAATTCGGCAACCTTGCTTTCAAGCTTGTTGACTTTGCCTTGATTTTTGATTTCAATCAAAATCGGCGTTCGGCCGCCGATGAATTCAAGCGTCCTCTCAAACGTCGGAATCGTCTGGTCGGACTCGCCCAGCCGGTAATTGTCAAGCTCCGTCGACTTAATATTGGTTACGTACCCGTCGGCGCCGGTCATGCGCTTTAAGGTTTCGTCATGAAAAACCACCGGCACGTCGTCGTCGGTCAAGCGCACGTCTAATTCTATGGCATAGTCGTGCAAGACCGCGTTTTCAAACGCCGCAAGCGAGTTTTCCGGAATCTCATTGGTATGAAGGCCGCGGTGCGCGATCGGGCCGCGCACGAGCCACGAATTTTTTATATTCATAACACCTCTTGGGAGTTGACGGTTTATAGCTGTCGGTTGTCAGTTTTTAGCGGTCGGTTTTCGGTTGACATTTTTCAGGTTTTCAGTTTTGTCATCGAAGGGGGGATGACACCGATCATTCAAAAACAAAAAAGCTGTCAACCTTTAACTGTCAACTGAACACATTATACACCATATTTCCATCCGTGGCAACCGCTTTTTACCACTATCGCGGCAAATAATAGGAATCGGCTTGAAAAACTTTACGTATTTCGCTCTTATTCTTGATATTTATCGATTATTCCGCATTTTTTGCAGGGAACGCCGTCGCCTTGCGCGTTCTAAACCGCAAAAATTTTTAAATAGTGCATAATAGTGCACAATACAGTTGACAGAGTTTTTCAATAGCTATATATTTTAGAAGAGGTAAAATTTGAAAATCGTATTGCAGCGCGTACTTAATGCGTTTGTCGAGGTCGGCGGCGAGACCGTGGGGCGTATCGGTAAGGGATACGTCGTGTTTTTGGGCGTAATGGGCGGAGACGACGAAAAAACCGTCGAAAGACTGGTTGACAAGGTGGCAAAGCTTCGGATTTTTGCCGACGAGGGCGGCAAAACCAACCTTGCTGCTTCCGATGTCGGAGGCGAAATTTTGGTGATTTCGCAGTTCACGCTGGCGGCGGATTTGAGCTCTAACCGCCCAAGCTTTTCCCGCGCGGCCGATGCCGGGCGCGCCAAAGCCTTATACGAATACTTTTTAAAGCTTTGCAAGGGTAAGTTCGCCTGCGTACAGAGCGGGCAGTTTGCCGCACACATGCACGTGTATGCTGATAACGACGGCCCGTTTACCCTGGTTTTGGAGTAGTGTCGTATCTTGTAGGGTCGGATGGCAATCCGACCGCAGGCATTTCTGCCTTGGTTTTAGAGCAACATAGGTATTCGAGTTGACAGACGTCCGGATTTGTGGTATATTGTATCAATTAGAGGAATTTGGTTACGATAAACATGAAAAAAAGAAAATTGTTAGCGATTATTTTGGTTCTTGCGCTTGGTGCGGGCATTTTTATGAGTTGCGCCGTTACCCCGCCGGATGACGACCCCTTCGGGCCGGATATTCCGATTCCGTCGGAAAAATTAGCAGTTCCTGCGAACCTTGCAGCCAATGCGGACATGCAAACCCTGTCATGGAGCACCGTGCCGAACGCGCGCGGTTATTTTGTGGATATCGACGGGCAATTGTTTCCGGTGAATGAAAATTCCTATTCGTTGGCTGCGCTGACGGAACCAAAATCATATTATATCCGGGTTATGGCGGCGGCCGGCAGCGTAAGCAACTTCTTCAATTCCGATTGGTCCGAGCCCGTTACATATCAGATTGAGGGCGATTCGGAAATCATCACCGATTATCCGCCCTTAGAGCCAATCGAAGGGCTGACGGTAACGTTCCGCGACGAGTTTTTGGGCAACCGCTTAGACACCTCTAAGTGGGAATTTATGGTGGCAAAGGACACAAACCCCGACAACCCTTGGGGGAACCACGAGCTTCAGTATTACCAAAAGGAGAGCGCGACCGTTTCCGACGGTACGCTTAAAATCACCGCTAAAAAAGAGGAAACGACCTTTACGGTGGATCGCAGAGAGCCGCTGTTGGACGAAGAGGGCAACCAGGTAATCAGCGAGGAAACCGGCAGGCCGGTTCAGGTTACCGTCGAGCGCGAATATACGATGGATTATACCTCGTCGCGCATCCGTACGCGGGCACGCGAGGACGAGGACGGCAACCCTATCGGATTCGGGCAAAAATACGGCAGGTTCGAGGCAAAAATCAAATTGCCGGACGCCGTGGGCATGTGGCCGGCGTTTTGGATGATGCCCGAAAAGAACGTGTACGGCGGCTGGCCGCAATCCGGAGAAATCGACATCATGGAGGCAAAGGGCAGGTTGCCCGACCGCGTAGGCCATGCACTGCATTTTCGCCAGGGGCAAAGCTACAACCGTTTTATTGCGCGGGACTATAATTTCCCCAAAGACGAACAGGTCAACCCCGAGGGCGGCATCGACGGATTCCACATCTACCGCGTCGATTGGCACGAGGACCGCATGGAATGGTACGTGGACGGCAATTTGTCCTTTGCCATTTTGATTGACACCTCCAAAAGAGCCGAATACATTGAGAAAATGGGGGTCAGCCCCAATATCGTCAGCAATGAGTCTTGGAATTTAAGCGGCCCGGCGCAAGTCGCCGGAAACAATCGCAACGCGCCGTTTGACCAGGAATTTCATATGCTGTTAAACCTCGCGGTCGGCGGCGATTATGACGGCGGCCGTACGCCCCCGGAGGACTTTTTAGAGGGCGTCATGGAAGTCGATTACGTGCGCGTATGGCAGTTTGATAAATATTTAAATACCAATGATGAATGATAAATGATAAATGATAAATGCTAGACAGTGTCGAATGAAAAACATGAAAAACAAATCGCTATATAGAACTATTGTCGGTACGATACTCTTTGTGCTTGCCTTAATCGGGCTTGTCGCTTGTGAAAAAAGCGAGCCCGGCCTTAGCCAAGGAAAAAGCAGCCCGCTGGAGTTGCCGTGGCTTTCTCCGTTGTTTTACGACGCGAGATTTATTTTTGCCCTCATTTTAGGTGTTGCCTTGGTCGCTTTGACCGTTGTCGTGGCGGTGCGTATCATCCGCGAAAAACGTGCGGACAAGCAAGCCGATCGCGCCATACAGGATGAGAAGTGGGAAAATGCGAACGACGGGGATAATGAGAAAACGGGCGACGAATAATGCTGCCGCCCTGTTACAAGAGGTATCACGATGAAAAAACGAATATTTATATTCACCGCGCTAACTTTCGCCGCAGTGCTCTTTTTGGGCTGTTACGGCAGTAAAAACCTTGACGGTACGAAAAATCTCGTATTTTTGGCGCCGGACGGCGGGACGCTGCTTCCCGTTGCCAAGCTGTTTTGCGACAAGCCGGAAATTGACGGCGGCTATAGGGTGGACGGCGAAATCGTTACGGGCGTAACGGTTGCCGCGCGGTTGAATGCCGGAACCTGCGACGCCGCAATCGCGCCGATTAATATGTGCGCCGAGGTTTTTAACGCATCCGGCGCCTACGTGCTGGCGGGCGTCGCCTCATGGGGCAACAATTACATTGTTTCTTTGGGCAGCGTTGAGGCACCTGAAAACCTTACCGGTTTGTACGGCGAGGTGGTGTACGCGTTCGGGAAAGCGGCGGTGCCCGGCGTTACGCTGCTCCATGTGCTAAAGAATGAAAAAGCCGAATCGGGAATCAAATACGGCGAAATCTCAGATCCCTCAAAGCCCGTCGCTACCCAAATCAACCTGCTTTTTTTGCAGGATTTAAACGCGCTTAACAACGAGATTAACAAGGCCGCAAGCAAGGTTTTATACGCATACCTGCCCGAGCCCGCCGCGACCGGCATGGAGTTTAGCGGCAGGGGCAAAATTGCGTTTGACATTCAAATGCTTTACGAGGAACAAGCCGGGGCGAATTACCCGCAAGCCGGATTGGTCGTCAAAAAGAGCTTATTGGACTCCTCGCTCAAAACGGTCAACGCGCTTTTGGCAAAAGTGGAGGAGTCGGCGGGGTATTGCTTGAGCCACGCCGGGGAGACAGCGCAATTAGCCAAGGAAACACTGCAATCGGCGTCGCTGCCCGCTTTAGCCGTCACCAAAGCCTACATCGAAGGCAACGGCCAAACAATTATGGCGTACGGCTCGATTGCGGAGGCGTCCGTCAAAAAATCGGTAGAGGACTATTTGGCGGTTATTATGCCGGACAAAGCGCCGGATGCCGGATTCTATATGAAAGGATAAAATTTCAATCGTAGGGGTCGATGTCCTCGCTGGCCCGTGCTTTTTGAAAACCAAAATGAAAAGCAAACCACCCAAATTATTAACCGCTTTCAAAAAAGAAGGCTTCAAAAAAGCGTTCTATTTCTGTGCGGCTCTCGTCGCGCTTGTGCTGATTTGGTGGGTTTGGGCGGAGACCGTTTTTAAGTCTAACGCCGGTGTCCCGTCGCCGCCGGAGGTGTTCGGTGGGCTGTTTACGGCGGCAATGAGTGGAAAGCTGTGGATTGCGGCCTTCAAAACGCTCTCAAAGGCTTTTTTGGGCTTTGTTATTTCGTTCCTGCTCGGCCTCGTTTTGGCGGTACTGGCAAATTGGTTTAAAAGGGTGAAGTATTGCTTAGACCCGATTGTGACGATTGCGCGCGCTTTTCCGACGCTCGGGGTGACGTTTTTGTTGCTCATGTACTTTGGGACGGGCGTGACTGCCGTCATCATCGGGATTTTAGTGATTTTCCCCGTGTTTTATGCGGCGTTTTATGCGGCAATTAAAAATATCGACCCGAAAATTTTGCAAATGGCCGACGTTTACCGCGTCGGTAAAATTGCCCGCGTCTTTAAAATCTACCTGCCGAGCATCTCGTCGGCCGTTTTTGCAGCCGTGCTTTCGGCGTTCGCGTTGAACCTAAAAGTAGTCATCGCGGCGGAAATCGTCGGGGGAGTCGCGCCGAATACCGTCGGCAATTTTATGTCGATTGCCATCGCCGAAAATAATTATGCGGGCGTGTTTACCTGGGTGCTCGCCGCCATTTTGCTGGCGTTTTTAGCGGAGGGGATTATTAAGCTTGCCATGCGGCTATGCATGCCGTGGGAGTATAGGAAGGGGGAATTAGGAAGTAGGAAGGGGGAATTAGGAAGTAGGAAGGAGGAAGGAGGAAGTACAGATAACGCTGTGGGTATGAGCAATCCATCCATCACTCCTCACTCCTCACTCCTAACTCCTCATTCGACTACGATTCCGCCGTGTATCACATTCGACTCCGTCACCTTTTCTTATCCCGCAACCCGCGTATTCAAGAACTTTTCCGCTAACTTCTCACCCGGCAAAATTCACTGCATTTTCGGCCCGTCCGGCTCGGGCAAAACCACGCTGCTGAATTTGGTTGCCGGGCTATATAAGCCGCAAAGCGGCAAGGTAAATTGTCAGGGGGACGGGGGTATTTTGACAACTTATGTGTCAGGCCGTCAAAACACCCCGACGTCCGACGTGAGAACTCTTGATAGTGGTCAAAATACCCCCGTCCCCCTGACAACATCCATATCGTATATGTTTCAAGAGGCGCGGCTTATTTTGGAACGCACCGTTTTAAAGAACCTGACGCTGGTGTTGGAGCCGGTTTTAATAAGAGCGGGGAAGACCCGGAAGGAGGCAAGGGCGGAGGCTAAAGCGCGCAGCTTGGCGATGCTGGACGCCGTAGGATTAGGCAGCGCCGCCAACCTCTATCCCCGGTCGCTCTCCGGCGGCATGGCGCAGCGCGTGTCCTTGGCGCGTGCGTTCATCGTCCCGTCGCAAATTTTGTTGATGGACGAGCCTTTTAGGGGACTTGATTATTCTCTGCAAAAATCCGTCCGCGCCTTGTTTTTGTCGCTGTTGGAGCAGCACCCGAAAACCGTGCTGCTGGTCACGCACGACGCGGGCGAGGCGGTAATGCTGAGTGACGAGATTCATCGCTTTTGCAAGTTTTCGCCCGTTACCGCCTTTTCGGAGATTGCGGTTGCCCTCCCGCGCTCTGACAGAAAAATCGGCGGCCCGGAGCTGGCCGCCGTAAAGGAGCAGTTGGTGTGTGATTAATTTTTCCTAGGCGGTTTTTTAAATATCGCCCACAAAACCTCTAAAACCTGCAAGGGGATGGCGACGATAAAGAACAGGAAGTTGAACTGGCCCGGGATTTTTCCGTCGATACCCGGTACTACGACAAACAACACCAGCGCGACCGCCCAAATCAGCGCCGATACAAATAAAAATGTAAACGTCGGGTCCCACCATATAATGCTGAACACCAATAAAACGATAAAAGACACGGGAACGGCAAACAGGAAAACCCACCAGGAATGCGCCGTCCAGACGTTAAAAAACGTTAAAATAGAAAATGCCACCGTGGCGGCCAGCCACGCGATTCCGGCCGACAGCATAGGAACCAGAATTTTCGCTTGAAAGGCGCGGTGCTGAACGCGGAATTTTGCGGCCTTTTCGGGCTTTGTCGCCAGTTCGTCCAAGGTGATGCCGAATAAGTCCGCAATCTGCTTCAGCACAAAAATGTCGGGCAGCGCTTCGGCGCGTTCCCATTTAGAGACGGCCTTGTCCGAATAATTCAGCTTATCCGCCAGCTCCGCCTGGGTTAATTTCAGCGCTTTGCGATAGCCGACGATGTTTTGCGCGACGGCCTCTTTGAGTTCGGTGTCGTTCATGTAAGTGCAGTATAACCGATTTTGCGGGGTTTTGCAAGCGTTTCCGGCGCAAAACCCGGACTCTACCCGCAGTAGAGGCGATTTTTTTTGACTCTACTTTAAATATTCGGGATTTTTACCGAATCTTCAGCGGATTAGGTTGAGTTTTTTGGAGAACATGTCTATAATGTAAACAAAATTAGGAGTCTGATGGAAAATCCCAACGCCCTATCTATGCAACCCCCGGCGCAACCCTCCGGCATAGACGTCTCTAACCCCCTCGACGAATCCGGCGCGCAACGTGCCGCTTCCGTCCCGGACAAGAAAAACCTCCCCGCGCGGAAATTTTATACCGCGGGAGAGGAAATTCTTAATGTTATTACGCACGCTTTTGGTACGTTGTTCGGCGTATTTATTATCGTATTCGGGACTGTGCGCTCACTCCTCGTCGGCAATGCGCTCGGGATTCCCGGCGCCATCGCGTTCGGGGCTTGCATGATGGTAACGTACGGCATATCCTCGGTGTACCACGCGCTCCCGCCAAGGCTGCTTGCAAAACGCGTTTTGCGCGTGATTGACCATTGCACGGTTTACCTGTTAATCATGGGCACGTATACGGCGCTTATGCTGGCGTGCGTATATCAATATTCGCCCGCAACGGCAATCGTACTATTGGTTTTGGAGTGGGCGGTAGGCGCGCTGGCAATTACGTTAACGGCCGCCAACATGAAAAAATTCCGCGCCTTTTCGATGGTCTGCTACATTGCGCTCGGCTGGTGCGTCATCGCGGTTCCGCACATCATCATCGGGGCAATCGGCGTCGGCGGATTCATGTGGTTACTGTTTGGCGGGGTGGCATATACCGTCGGCTCCGTGCTGTACGGCGTGGGGCGCAAAAAACGCTACGTGCACGGCGTATTCCATTTCTTTTGCCTAATGGGCTCCGCATTCCAGTTTGTGTGCTTCGCCGCATTTTGTCTATAGCTCAATTAAGTGCTTATAATTCTCTGAAGTATTTTTGGAACACACCGACGCCCTCTATTAAAGCGTCGTCCAGCTTGGTCGAAAAGGCAGCGCAAACATATTTCCGGTTGCCAGAGGCGGGCCTTCTCGACACCATGGAAACTCTGCCCGATTGCAGCGTGCTGAGTTCCAGTTTTCCGACGGCCTTTTCGTACCTGGCAGCGTGCGAGCTTGTATCGAACTTCATGACCAAAACGGTTACGTCGCCGCTCGACACAGTGAACCCGTCAACAACCCAATTGTCAACGTCCACACCCTCAAGTTCAGCGTCGGTGGTCCACCAACTTGTAATGGGCGCGGGGTTGGTAAAGGTGATGTCGGGGTCTCCGGCCTTGATTCCGGCAAAGTTGACACCTGTGAACGCCTCGCGCAGGCCCTCCATGTGATCCGTTTCTCCGCAACCGGCCGCCGTCGTCAAAAACGCCGCGGTGCCGATAAGCATAACGCAAAGAAGAGCGAATTTCTTTTTCATTTTAATACTCCTGAATAATATTTTTTGTTTAAATATTGTAATATGTATTTTTAAGAAAGTCAACTGATTTTACACTTGACAATTGTATTGTTTTTGTTTATAGTTAACGCATCATGAACGAAAAGTCCGCTAAAATTGAGCCGAGAACCCTACAGGGTTTTATGGAGTTGCTGCCCGCGCGACAAATCTTGTTTAACCGGATGGAAGGCACCGTCCGCCGTGTTTTTGAGAGCTTTGGGTATCTGCCGCTGGATACGCCGGTATTGGAACACGCGGGGGTGCTGTTGGCAAAGGCGGGCGGCGAGACCGAAAAACAAATCTACCGCTTTAGTAAAGGCGACACCGACATGGTGATGCGCTTTGATTTAACGGTGCCGCTCGCAAAATATGTTGCCAAAAACTATAATGAGCTGGCTTTCCCGTTTCGGCGGTATCAAATCGGCAAGGTGTACCGCGGCGAGCGCCCGCAAAAGGGGCGGTTCCGCGAATTTCATCAATGCGATGTCGACGCGGTGGGCGACGGTAAACTCAATGTGCTATATGATGCCGAAATGGCCGCCGTGATTTATGCGGTATTTTCATCTCTCCGTGCGGAATTTTCCGGCAGCGGCTTTCCCGAAATAAAAATCTATATCTCCAACCGCAAAATTCTCTCGGGTTTTTTGACGGGTTTGGGACTGGCCGAACAAGCATCCGGGATTATGGGCGTCGTGGACAAGCTCAAAAAAATCGGGACGGAAAAGGTGCGCGCGGAACTTTTGGAATTGGGTATTTCGGAAAAATCCGTCGGCAAAATCATGGAATTTGTGTCGTTGAGCGGGACGACGGATGAATTACTTAGCAAGCTTACGGCGATATCAGGCACGCACGGGCTATCGGCGGGAGCAAGCCCCCGCCCTACGGAAGCCGGGTCGGCTCATGTTGCGGAAACGTCCGTAGGGCGGGGGCTTGCCCCCGACGGCGCAAGCGGAAACGCTCTGTTTTTTGAGGGAGTGTCGGAATTAGCCGAGGTTGTAAAGGGAATCCGGTTCTTCGGCGTCCCGGAGGAAAATTTTGCAATCGATTTAATAATTGTTCGCGGGCTCGATTATTATACGGGCACGGTGTACGAGACGTTTTTGGAAGGGTTTGAGGGCATCGGAAGTATTTGCTCGGGCGGGCGCTACGATGATTTGGCGGGCTACTACACCGACAAAAAATTGCCCGGCGTCGGAATCTCAATCGGGCTGACGCGCCTTTTTGATAAATTAAGCGATCTCCTGGGGCAAAAAGCGGCCGCGCCGGCTGCCACCGTGCTGGTGCTGTCCCCCGACGGCGCAACTTGCGACGCTTGTATCGCCGCGACGGCAGAGCTGCGCGGGGCGGGAATCTCTGCCCAAGTCTATTTAGAGGACGCTAAGGCTAAGGCAAAGTTTAAGTACGCGGATCGATTGAATATTCCGTACGTGATGATTATCGGAGAGGACGAAAAAGCATCGGATACGGTCACGCTGAAAAACATGGCAACGGGAGAGCAAAAGGAAAAGATTCCGCTCAGATTAGCGGCGGAAGAATTGCTAAGCGTCCCCGGGAGGCGGCTGCCTTGATCTCCTTTATACGAAAACACATTTTTAGGGGCGCGGCAAAAAATGCGACTGCGCCGTACATCTTTTTGATTGTGTGTGCGTATGTTGCAATCACAACGGTCTATACGGGCGTGCTCTACAATAGCGATAATCCGCTGGTGTCGGCACTCATTCGTCTTTCGATGGGGCTCACGATTCTCGCCGCATACATTATTATCGAAATCAGCCCGCTTTCTAAAACGCTCACCACCTTTTTATCCCCTACTATTATCGCGGGAATCATGATTTTCGGCGCGATTTTCTTCGGGGGCGATAGTCTGTTGTTTATCTATATTCTAGGCAACGCGCAAATCTCGTTAAGCTATTTCAACAAAAAGGGCTTTGCCGCGCACCTGATTGCCGTGAACGCGGCGCTGGCGGTTGTTTTGTTCGGGTTCGGGATCAATCTGCT
>Ga0123356_10001592_pt1 | contig 24940 bp, 10 predicted proteins | sample TergutEmb28metaG_2_FD_92546 | JGI IMG/M metagenome (GOLD analysis project Ga0123356, IMG submission 92546) | Embiratermes neotenicus P3 segment gut microbial communities from Petit-Saut dam, French Guiana - Emb289 P3 | ecosystem: Host-associated > Arthropoda: Insects > Digestive system > Gut ...
GATTACTACAGCTATAGCTCCACAACCAACCCTCAGGGACCGCTATCGGGCGCTCATCGCGTGTTGCGTGGCGGCAGCTGGAACCTCAAGGCATGGCACAGCCGTGCCACAAACCGCTTCTACTCCGAACCCGGAGCACGCTCCGCAAACTTAGGATTCCGCATTGCATTAGAGCCTGCTAAAGCTTTGTTTGATTTAAAATCTTTAAAAGATGCTATTGACAAACGATCCGTTCAATCTTCTTCCACAAATAGCCGTAATTTTAAAATCAATGACATCGGTTTTGAAATGATTTTTGTGAAAGGAGGAACATTTACCATGGGCTGCACCTCAGATCCAAGCAATTGCTTTGAAAATGAAGAACCCACCCACAGTGTAACGCTGTCCGACTTTTATATGGGCAAACTTCAGGTTACGCAGCAGTTATGGACACAGGTGATGGGCACAACGCTCAGCCAGCAACGCAATTTGTTAGATTCCACTTTGGCGCTTTACGGCGAAGGCGATCTGCTTCCCATGTATTACATCAACTATAAGGAGTGTGTAGAGTTTTGCGAGAAACTGAATCACTTGTTGTCCAAATATTTGCCGGCAGGTTATAAATTCAGTCTCCCTTCCGAAGCGCAATGGGAATATGCGGCGCGCGGCGGAAAAAAGAGCAAAGGCTATATTTACAGCGGCGGCGATAATATAGCAAAGATAGCCTGGTATGAAGAAAACTGCAAAGAGCAGGTTAATGAAGTTGAAACAAAAAAGAAAAACGAACTCGGCATTTACGACATGAGTGGCAACGTTTGGGAGTGGTGCAGCGATTGGTTTGATGGAGAATACTATAGCTACAGCCCCTCTGTTGATCCTACCGGACCACTTTATGGCTATCATCGTTCGCTGCGTGGGGGCAGTTGGCGTAGCATTACGCAAGGCTGCCGCGTGTCGTGTCGCTACAAAAGCCCACCCAACGAGCGGGCAAGCAACTGCGGTTTGAGAGTAGCGTTGGTGAAAGAGGAAAAATGACCTGTTTTTCAGAAAACGCTCAAATTCGTATCATGAACCACCATAGCTTTTCCCACCTGTTTAATAAAAGTTTAAACTTTATTCCTGCCTTTTCAGAGCGCTGCTATGCAACAGCAACAAAAATTCCTCCAAAAATTGTTGATAGTTTTTATCCTTTAAAGCATTTTCTGTATAAACCTCCACTACCCTTTTCCATTGTTCGGGTTGCAATGCAGGAAGCGCATGCTTAGCTTTAATTATTGCAATCTCATCTACCGCTTCCATGCGCTTGCTTAACAGCTTACTTATTTGAATATCAATGCTTTTTATTAAATTTCTTTGAATGAATAATGCGTTATCGGCAAAGTTACCGGCAGCGGAAAACGTTAATGTTTTCAACAAATGCGCAAACTGTGCAGGCAACAGTTGCTGTTTGCTGTCCGACAAAGCCTTATCGGGTGCATGATGCACTTCAACCATCAGTCCGTTGAAGCCGTAATCCATAGCGGTTTGCGCTGTACTTTGCTGCATGTCAACATTTCCTGCGATATGCGAAATATCACACAAGAGCTCCAAATCGGGCATTTTCATTTTCAAAGCCACAGGAATCTCCCAGCAGGGTGCATTGCGATACACGTTTTCGTTTTCAATGGAAAACCCGCGATGTACCGCCATCACATTCTTTATGCCGGCATTTTGAAAACGTTGGATAGCGCCCAACCATAAGTTTAGATCGGGGCTAATTGGATTTTTCACAAGCACGGTGAGTGAGGAATCTTGCACTGCATCGGCAATCTCCTGCACTAAAAATGGGTTTACGGTAGTTCTTGCGCCAATCCAAATGGCATCTACATTGTTTTCGAGGCATATCCTCACATGCTCTGCAGAAGCAACCTCCACACAAATGCAGAAGCCAAACCTTTCTTTAATCTCTTTCAACCACGCAAAGGCATCGCTTCCAGCGCCTTGAAAATCATCAGGATTTGTTCTCGGCTTCCAAACCCCTGCGCGAAAAAATCGTAATTCGTAATTCGTAATTCGTAATTCATTCCACTCCCTTAATCCCCCGCCGGCGGGGGAGATTAAATCGTAAATCTCTTTCGCCGTTGCAATAAGCTGTTCTCTTGATTCTGCGGCACAAGGACCGGCAACAAGGATTCTGTGAGTATTCAATTTTATCTTTTATTTATAGTTAATGGTAACGTTTTTTGGGTGGTTTTATTTTTTTTCAACACAAAGACCAAAGATGTAAAAAAGTTCGCTTTCTGCTTTCTGTTTTTTGCTTTAAAAATTTTATGTTAATTTGCACCCAAAAATTACGATGAAAAAATTAGCTCCATTCTTATTCCTTTTTGTATCTGTTTTTTTATTTGCAAGCTGCAATAAACCAATAGTTTTCGATGAAAAAGTTACTTTTCAAAACAACAACTGGGCATTTGAAAATAAAGCAATTAATTTTGAAATTCCTTTAAAAAGTTCGGAAAAACCTTTCAAAGTTATTTTAGAACTTGAGTTGGTGGGCATTCCAAATGTAGAGATGTTTTATGCCACATTCACTTTAATTACTCCTCAGGGAGGCAAAACTATTAAATCTATCCTCTTCAATTTCAAATATCCGCAAGAACCTTATATCCAAGGAGATTCTCCTAATGAAAAAATTTACAGATTAATTGTTTACCCCAAAAGATTTTTCTCTGAAACCGGTACTTATTCCGTTGAAGTAAATCAATTCTCGAATAAAGCTGATAATTACGGCATTCGGGCTTTGAGGATGTATATTGAGAAAGTGAAAGAGTAGTGGTTAGTGGTTAATATTGCTTTAACATTAATCTTGAAAAAGTTTAAACCTTAAACTTTAAACTAATCAACATTAATCACAAAAATCAACTTGAAATCATAGTTCAGACTTTTTGGCACAGTTGTTGCCAATATAAAGCCGTTTTTACAAAAATTATTAACAATTAAATACATATCTAATGGGAAAAATCATTGGAATTGACTTAGGAACCACCAACTCATGTGTGGCAGTTATGGAAGGCAGCGAACCCGTTGTGATTCCAAACAGTGAAGGCAGAAGAACAACGCCTTCTATCGTGGCTTTTGTTGGCGATGAACGTAAAGTGGGAGACCCCGCTAAGCGTCAGGCTATTACGAACCCCACAAAAACTATTTACTCTATTAAGAGATTCATGGGCGAAACTTGCGCGCAAGTAACTGAAGAGGTGAGCAGGGTGCCCTACAAGGTAGAATGTGTGAACAATCTACCCAAAGTACAAATTGACGACCGGAAATTTACGCCGCAAGAGATCTCGGCAGTGGTGCTTCAAAAAATGAAGAAAACCGCAGAAGAATACTTGGGCACAGAGATTACCGAAGCGGTGATTACCGTGCCGGCTTATTTCAGCGACTCGCAACGGCAGGCAACCAAAGAAGCCGGCGAAATTGCAGGCTTAACCGTGAAACGTATTATCAACGAGCCTACTGCTGCGGCTTTAGCGTACGGATTGGACAAGAAAAAAATGGACTCTAAAGTAGCTGTTTTCGACCTTGGCGGCGGCACGTTCGACATCTCTATTCTTGAACTGGGAGACGGCGTATTTGAAGTGAAGTCAACCAACGGCGATACTCACTTGGGCGGTGATGACTTCGACCAAATGATTATCAACTGGTTGGCAGAAGAGTTTAAGAAAGACTTCAATGTAGATTTAAGAAAAGACCCGATGGCGCTGCAACGCCTGAAAGAAGCCGCAGAGAAGGCAAAGATAGAGTTGTCGAGCTCTAACCAAACGGAGATCAACCTTCCGTACATTATGCCTATTGACGGTATTCCGCAGCACTTGGTGCGCAGTATCTCCCGTGCACAATTTGAGCAACTTTGCGACCATCTTATTCGCAGAGCGATTGAGCCTTGCAAAAAAGCGTTGGCAGATGCAGGCATGAGAACATCCGATATTGACGAGGTGATCCTTGTGGGCGGCTCTACCCGTATTCCCGCCATTCAAAAAGTAGTGGAAGATTTCTTCGGCAAAGCCCCTTCCAAAGGTGTAAACCCCGACGAGGTAGTAGCGGTGGGCGCAGCCATTCAAGGCGGCGTGCTAAGCGGCGAAGTAAAAGACATTCTGTTACTTGATGTAACCCCGCTATCGCTTGGCTTGGAAACGCTGGGCAGTGTGATGACGCGCTTAATTGAATCTAACACTACCATCCCGACCAAGAAAACAGAGACCTTCACCACAGCCGTTGACAACCAAACCTCTGTTGAAGTGCATATTCTTCAAGGCGAGCGACCGATGGCGAGTCAAAACAAGAGCATTGGGCGTTTTCACTTGGACGGCATTCCGGCAGCAATGCGTGGAGTTCCACAAATAGAGGTTACTTTCGACATTGACTCAAACGGTATCTTGAACGTAATGGCGAAAGACAAAGCCAGCGGCAAAGAGCAAAAGATTAGAATTGAGGCTTCTTCCGGACTTTCCGACGAGGAAATTAAAAGAATGAAAGCCGAAGCGGAAGCCAATGCCGAAGCCGACAAGAAAGCCAAGGAAGAGATTGACAAACTGAACGCTGCCGACTCGTTGGTTTTCCAAACCGAAAAGCAACTCAAAGAGTTCGGCGACAAAGTGCCCGCCGACGACAAAGCCAAAATAGAAGCCGCCGCTGCCAAGCTAAAACAGGCGCACGGTGACAAGAACATCTCTGCCATTGACGCAGCCACTGCCGAACTGAACGCCGCATGGAACGAAGCCTCGCAGAAGATGTACGCACAGTCGGGTGCTCAACAAGCCGGAGCCGGTACAGATCCTTTTTCGCAATCGGGCGGTCCTTTCGATCCGGCAAATCAGCAACCGGGTGCAGGAAATAGTACAGGGCAGCAAGCGCCTAAGGACGATGAAGGGGTGACGGATGTGGATTTCGAGGAAGTGAAATAAATTAATTGACAATTGATAATTGACAATTGATAATTAGCGGTAGAACAATGTTTTACCGCTTTTTTGTTAGTGTTTTTTTATTGATTTTTGTGTATATTTGCAGCATATTTGCGACACAACGTAATTTGCTACAATGTGCGACTTATTCATACTTATACTAACTTAACACTATTTAAAACATGGGACACAGCAAACTAAAAGTACCAAAAACCTGCGAATATTGCGGAAAAAAATTTGAAGCAAAAACGGTAATTACACGCTTTTGCTCTCAATACTGCGCTAACAAAGCCGGTAAAGACAGAAAGAAAAACGAGCGGCAAGAAGCCCAACAACAGGAACTCATTGCCCAAATTCCAACCAACCGACCCTACATCTCCATTGCCGAAGCCATTTTGTTGTTCGGCATTTCGCGAGATACTATTTACCGCCTTGTGCGTATGGGCAAAATCCCTGCTATCAATTTGGGCGAAAGACTTACAAGAATAAGTCGCACCCACATTGAAACAATGTTTGCACCGTTGCCGGTTGTACAAACAAAACCTGAAAAACAACCCAAGAAGATGGACTACTCACAAGCAGAATGTTACACAATCGGCGAAATCACAGAAAAATTTGGTGTTTCTCCATCAACCGTCAGTAACGCCATTCGCCGAAACAGCATACCTAAAAAACAGATTGGCAAATTCGTATATGTGCCAAAAAATGAGATAGATAAAATTTTTACTAACAAAAAATAACCAAATATGAAACAGCTAAACCGTACTAAAGTAACCGTCAGAATAAGAAAAGCCGCTTTTCGTAATGAGTGGTATTTGTGCATAGAAAGCTATCCAGTATTCGTGCCCGGAAACAACAAACCTCAGCGCATTGTTGAAGCCTTAAATCGCACTATACCTATCCCTACCCCAGTACACCTACAACCCAATATTTTCTTTGGCGGTCCATTTGATATATATTTTTGGGGAAACGTAACAATCAGATAATCAAACTAAAGAAAATAATTATGAAAAAAATAACAATAATGATCTTATTGGGCTTGAGTTTGTTTATATCCCAGTCTTGCAAAGAAGAACCTTCAGAAAAAATAGGAGAAAACTATTTTCTTACCTATGATGGTTCATGGGGGCATGCAATGATTACTGATACAAGAGGAATTGTATTAATTGGTTCTCAAATCATTGCATGGAATTTTGATTCTACATTTATTATCGTAAAACAAAAACCATTTGACGGGATATTTGATAGTATTTTAATGGAACATCCTAATACTCAGCTAAATTATAGAGAAAAATTATATAATGAATGCCATCTATACAATTATTGGATCATAGATAAAAGAGAAGAGATAGATTCTTATTATGACGAAAAAATCAGAAGAAGAATATATACGGGTGCTGTTGGAGGTCCCTATAATTATGAAAAATATTGGGCAAGGAGGCGAGAGTTGAATGTGCCGGATTCTTTAAAATTAAAAGAAGCTGAACGTGTCTCTTTTCCTACTCCTATTCATTATTTATTTTACAAATGGTCTAATAGCCCACATGAACATGATGTTGAATAAACGCCAAAATCAAAAAACACTATGAACCCCCAAGAATTTTCCATAAAAAAAGCGCCTGAAAAGTTTTCCGCTAATTATTATAACCATTTTTATTTTTTTACAAAATTTTAATAACCAAAAAATCATGACCCATTTTCTATCTTTTATCAAATTAAAAACTCTGATTCTTTTCAGTTTCTTTGTAATATTGTGCAAATTCTCATACGGACTGTCTTCTTCTTCTGCGGAAGAAATGAAGATGGATACCGTATCTAAAGTTCAAACAGTGCAGCCGCTTCCAAAGTTTAGGATTGGCGCACAAATTGGATATGGCTACAGATTTGATCGTATTTCGGATAGCGATTTACCCGGAATGAACAACTTAAAACATAGTTTGAGCTATGGGGGCGACCTTTCATACTATTTTAGTAAATATATTGGAGCAGGTATAAAGTACAACGGTATTTATTCGAAAACCAACCTGTCGAAAATAAATCCGTATGGACAGCCCGACGGCTCTGCATCTATTACTCCGCAATCTGAAGGAATACACTATATTGGCGCTTTTCTTTCCATTCGATATTTTGTAATACCCAATAAACATTGCCTTTTTGCAAATGTGGGTGTTGGCTATATCAGATATAGAGAAAAGACAGTATCCATTAACAATTCTAAACCTATTAAAGAAAACAGCGTGGTATTTGCCGAAAATACATTGGCTTTGTTTCCTGAAATAGGATATGATTTTTTTATCACTAAATCATTGGCTGTTGGTTTACTCGTATCATCGCCTGTTGGTTTACTTAAAGACCGTGTAAAAGTAGGACATGTAGGTGCCTCACTTGGGTTGCGGTTTTGGAAATAGGAATGCTGTGCATGCCGTCAGGTATGCAATCAAACATTTCTGCTATTTTCGCAACGTTCAAAACAAACCGGAATGTGCGTGGTTTTCAACACTAAACAATACCAAACCGTCATTGCCATCAATGGCGCCACCACCCTTTGCTCCTTTGGCAAACCCGGAACAACGCAATCATTTTCTTACCACAACAACGGAAACATTCTCTCCAACTCGCAGGTGGGAGAGTACGATTACCTTAGCGACAAGCAGCATGCCGTATTCCAAATAGGCACAGTGGGTGGCGATACCAGCGTGGTAGCCATGCATACTTATATTTATCAGTTTAGCGGCATGGATACCGGTATCCTCAACGTGCAACAAAGAATATACGGAATAGAAAACGCCCGCGGGCGGCAGTGCTACGAAAACAACTTCTCAATCTCTGCTTCAAACTTCTTATAAATAAAGTTTCGCCGCAGTTTTAGCGTTGGGGTAAGTTCGCCGGATTCTACCGACCACGAGTAGCCGATAAGTTTAAAGCGTTTAACTTTTTCTGACTCGCCTAAGGATTTATTGAATCTGTCCACAATTTGTTTAAAACGGGCTAATACTTGCGGGTGGGCAATCATCTCTTCGTTGGTTGTGTAAGAGATTCCTTCACGGGCACACCACGAGCGCATATCGCCAAATTCGGGCACGATGAGCGCGGCGGCAAACTGCTTGTTCTCTCCTACCACCAAAATATTGTCAATCATGGGGTGTTCAGAAAATTTGTTCTCCACTATCGTAGGCACAATATATTTTCCAAAGGCGGTTTTAAACATCTCTTTTTTTCTTCCGGTAATGCGCAGTTGCCCTTCGGGTTCAATGTGTCCCAAATCGCCTGTATGAAACCATCCTTCCTCATCTATCACTTCTTTGGTTAATTCGAGGTCTTTATAATATCCTTTCATCAGGCAGTGTCCTTTAGTTAGAATTTCTCCATCGTCGGCAATTTTCACTTCAATGCCGGGCAATGGCGGTCCAACGGTGCCTATCTTTACCCCATCTTTAAAGAAGTTGCTCACTGCTATCACCGGAGAAGTCTCCGTTAAGCCATATCCATCTAACACGGCAATATCCATCGCCCAGAATATCTTGTTCAATTTGGGTTGCAGCGCTGCTCCTCCCGATACAATCACATAGAGACGCCCGCCCAAGGCAGCTTTCCATTTGTTGAGCACTAATTTTCTTGCTATTTTCAATTTGCGCATATACCATTTCGACTTTCCTTCCACGTCGAAATCGAGCGCTACGCGGTTTGCCCAAAAAAAGAGGGTCTTTTTTATTCCTTTCTGTTTATATCCTACAGCCAGAATTTTATCATAAAATTTTTCCAGCAGGCGTGGCACTGTTGTAAAGATATCGGGGCGGATCTCTTTCAAATTATCGGCGATGGTAGCCATGCTTTCAGCATAATAGATAGAAACGCCCACAAAATGCCATGCGTACATCATCATTCTTTCATACACATGGCAAAGCGGCAAATAGCTTAAACAGCGGCTATCTTCCTTTACCGGAATGATGGGTGAAATAGCCTTGGCATTATTCAAAAGATTGGCATGGCTGAGCATGGCGCCTTTGGGGTTTCCTGTTGTGCCCGATGTATAAATCAACGTAGCAACATCGTCGGTACTTATCGAATCTTTGATCTCCTGTAGCAGTTGCGGGTTCGGATGCGCAATGCCCAATTCAATAAGTTCGTTCAAGTGTTTGTAATCTCTTAAATTTCTAAATGTATAAACATTGTCTTTCAAACTGGGAATACTGTTAATCACATTTTCAATTTTTCTTAGCAACTCCCATCCGGCAACAAACACCATCTTTACATCTGCATGGTTGAGGATGTATTGATAATCGGCTTCACTAATGGTTGGGTAAATGGAAACATGTATGGCGCCTATCTGATGAATTGCCATATCTAAAAAGTTCCATTCCGGGCGATTGTTGCTGATGGAGGCAATTCTATCTCCCTTCTTTATTCCCAGCTGCAAAAGCCCGTATGCAATCTGCTCCGCTTTGAGTATATATTGCGCGGTGCTGTAGTGTACCCACACGCCGTTTTCCTTTCCGCAAACGGTATCTTCCTTCGGGAAGTTTTCTAAATAATGGGGTAATAAATCAAAAATTCGTGTTACATTCATAATGTGTTAAATTGGCGCACAAAAATAGCAAAAAACATAAAAAAAAACTGCCGGAAAAACCGGCAGTTTTTTTTAAGTAAAACAGGTTATGCTATTTCTTTTCAATTTTGAAAATTACAGCGCGTTGTTCTTTATAGTCCGTATCCGGAATATCCTGTTTGTGTTGCGGATCATCAGCCGTAAAGTTTTGTACTGCGATTTGGTCTGCAGGAACACCATTGTTAATGAAGTGTTGTCTTACGGCAATTGCACGTCTGTTTCCTAAATCTTTATTGTGATCTTTCGATCCTTCAGGAGAAGTATAACCGGTTACAATAACTTTAAGATCCGGATTTTGTCTGAGCAATTCTGCTGCTTTTCTGATGTTCTCTCTCTTGTTATCATCCAATTTTGGAATATCCTTATCCAAGTCGAATAAGATTTTGATGTTTGATAAAGATTGAGCCAAATCAAGAAGCGCTTTTTTCTTTGCAGGATCATTAGCGCTTTCGTCTAATAACTCTTGAGAAATAGTAGGCACTACATAATAGTACTCTTGAATAGTATTGGTGATGATGATAGGTTCATCTTTTTTCGCCATCATTTTGTCCATATACCTTCTCTTGTGATCTTTCATGTATTCGCCGTTGCTACATTCTTTACACGGCAAGAAGTGGAAGCCTATTTTAAGACCTATCTGTAAGAGATTCCATTTTTGGCCAAGATTTACATATCCATCAACAACCTGGCTAAGTCTTTTATCTAATACTTCCAATCCTTTCAGATCAGCATTGTCTTTGGGAGCAATATTAAGAAAACCATAAGAAGCATAAATACCAAGATAGAAATCTGCGCTACGTGATAATCCAAAGATACCTCCAAAATCTCCTATGATATCAATAGAAGGTCTCATTTTGGTTTTAACAGAATAGCCGTCTAATTTTTGGTCATCCAAATGCACCTCTAAATCTTTTTCATACAGAACATTTAGCCCTTCATCATAAATAGATTTCAAGTTGAATACACCGCCGGGGAAGTCTATTTTAGAAGAAAAAGGTAAATAGCCTTTCACACCAATTCCAAAATAGATTCCATTTTTACCTGCTCCGAATTTTTTCTCCAACTGCATTGTTAGGGGTATTTCTACCGCCCAAACTCTTTGCCTTTGTTTAAAGTCTTTTGCTTCATAAGAGAGCAGATAATAGGTTTCGGGTTTCTGGGAATCGTACCCTTGATCATTAACACTAATACGGTCATGATCATTGTATCTAACAAGTGGGCGTGTGTGTCCAATACCTACACCGATGCCGATGCCGATATTAACTTTACGTTGCCATAGATAAGCATACCCTAACTCTGCCATAGCAGCATAGGTAAACTTGCTTTGAATATTGTCAATAACATCTTTTTTGAAGACATCATTAGAGTAACCTGCACCAAGGTGAAAGTTGATACGGTGAGGACAATAAACATCAGCTTCGGCTTCGGTAGCTTCTACCTCCGTTGCTTCTTTTTTATTGTCACTTTTTGTTACCTCTTGAGAAAAAGCGGTAAACATTCCTAAGATAAGACCGATTAATAATAGTTGTTTTTTCATAAGTATTTATTTTTTAATTATTCTTACTAATTTTATTTGTTTAAGGCAGGCAACGTATTCGTTGCCCGCCTTAAAACTTTTCTTATTTAACAATTAAGAACTTAACCGCCTTAATTTCATTTGTACCAGTGGTTATCTTACCATAGTAAGCACCTTGCGCGTTGAAGCCGGTTACTTCTGTTATTTCGTTAACCACTTGCATGGATTTAACAAGCGCACCTTTAGCATCATAGATTTCGAGGGTAGCACCTTCCATTTCTGCAGGTGTCAAATCAACTTGTACGAATACCGGTTGGTCAACTTGAGCCGGTACAGGATATACCTTCAATGTTAATGACGGGTTGAATGCCTGGTTACAAGTGCTAAATTCGAACGGTGTACCATCGTCTATCTTGATACCGGTGAGGTGAACGCGGTAAACGCCGTTTACACCATTCGGATCTTGGTAGTACTGTTTCGTAGCGCCCGGTATCAAGATGTCGTTCTTATACCATTGATAAGATGTGAATTGATATCCGCCATTGAAGTATGGGCTTTCCGGATTAGAATAGTTGTTGCTTACAACCAATACTTCGCCATTGCCTTCCCATCTTCTGTAGATCAACTGGTATTGTTCGCCATCTCCGGCGTAGTTGTTCATGATGGTGATATTTTGTTCACAACCATCTATCTCAACTGTAACTACATATATTCCTACTCCCAAGCACTCAGGAATTGGAATAGATATGGTGCTGAATGCTCCCGTTTGAACTATCGGATACGCCACAGGAACTGCACACGGGAAGGTAACAGTTGCTATCGGAGTAACATAAGAGTTCATCTTTACATTCAATTCAACTGTGTTATCACAAGCTTCAATGTAAGGATTCAGAATTTCAACATTGGTTACCACTACAACAACATCAGATTGTGCGAAAGTGCCGACTACACAACTTGAGCCTTCTTCCAGACTTATGATGGTATAGGTTGTGGTTACAGATGGAGTAACAGTAAAGGTATAGTTATATCCCGGAGAATCGAAGATACGTTTGTAATCGCCCGGAGTTCCAACTACTGTAAAGCGGAACGGAGGAGTACCCTGAGTCTGGTCGAATACAACTTCAATATCTACTGACTTATCTTGATTGAGCGCACATGTTTGCAGTATCTCACCTGTCAGGTTGGCTTTAAATGCTGCAGCCGGAGTAACGGAAGGATCTACAATGATTGGTCCTAATGGCATAGGATCAAGTTTACATCCTGTAAGTTCGAGAACCGGTGTGTAAGTAGCCTGATAGTTATATTCACCCTGTTGTTTTGGTGTGTGTGTTTGGTCGCCACCGCCGCCGGGAAGATTTACATATTCTTCATCGTTGAATTTATACATCCACTGGATTCTTCCATTGTTATTTCCATCACTAACACCACCTGAGAATGCAGCATGTACCGTAACGATTTCGCTCAAACATAATACTTCATGCGGGTTCGGTTGAATACTCCATTCTGTCCACTGAGGATGATTCAGCACTTTGAATGATTCCACGTTAGATTTAGCATCATTACATGTTGGGTTGTCAAATTTAACATCCAAGAAGAATGAACGTGTACCTGTCGTGTTGAACACAACGGTGCGCGGATCAATCTGGTTAGTGAAAGATACCCACTCGCTCATGTCGTTCCATTTATATTTGTCGCCTCCCTGAATCGTAGCGTATTCTTGACCCAATTCGTTGTGAATTTCGATTGCAGCATCCAAACAAACTTCATACAGGTTGTAATCTTTCGGATGGATACTGATTGTCGGTTGTACAACAACTTTAACAGGATCAAATGAAGTCCATGCAGCATTACATCCCAAGCTGGCGTTGTTGTAAACCGCACTTACTTCATAATTGTAAGTATTCGGTACATTTAACACTTGAGACAAGATGTTGTAGGTATGTCCCGGAACTTGAACGCCGTTGCGTCTCCATTCATAAACGAAGTTAGCAGGGTTGAGCAATGTTTCGTCGAAAACAACTATGTCGGCAAACAGATTCACTTCGCCGCCAATACACATACCTGCCAGGTCTGGGCGACCGGCGATATCTTGTGAGGTAGCAATTGAAGGTTGTGTAAGCACGTTTACATGTTTGAAGTTCGAGCCGAAGCAAGACAAGCTGCTATAAGCGCGTTCGATAGTTACAGCTATTTCGTTAACACCCGTGTTCCAATTGGTAAATGTCATTACGCTTTGGTTGCCTGCTACCGGAGTGCCATTAACCGTCCATATATAGTTATACGGATTTTCAGGTGTTGGCGCCGGCGTTGGGTGAGCCGTAGCTGTAACGGTACCGTTTTCGCAAATAGCTTCGTTATTCACTGTAATTGCAACCGTTGGTTTCGGTAAGATGTTAACATCATGTTCTGAAGATATCGCGGTACATTCGTAACCTACTACTACTACTTCTACGTAGAAGTAATATGGAGCTGCAGGATCGTTAACCGGTAAGTTGTTCGGAACTAACATATCAGGTCCATATACTCCCGGAAGTACTACTCCCGAGTTTGTACCTTGATCATAGTACCAATTAAAGATGTAGGATACACCTGGTAATTCAGGTACTACCATTGCGTGTAATGCCAACTGTTCTCCGCCTAATGCCTGGTCGCAAACTTCGTGAGCGCCGTAGATAGAAACGGTTACTGGTGGGTGAACCACTACGGAAACAGGAGCGGAGATTTCGGAAGTACATCCGTTGATAGTAACGGTAGCCGTGTATGCATAAGTGGTTAACACGTTATTGGCAGTAAGCTCTTGTGTAATGGTTTGTTGTGCATCAATTGCAGTGATCATGCCATTTCTGTACCAATTGTAAACACCGTTAACATTGCCGCTTACGGTTACAGAGTTGCCGCTGCAAATCATATCGTCGGAAATAGTGAGTACTGGTGGTTCCGGTATCGGATTAACAGTGATGGTAATGGTGTTAGAGGTAGCTGTACAGCCTGTTCCAACTTCAGTAGCTACGAAATAATAGCTGTGAGTACCCGGAACCGGTAAGGTTGTTACAACAAGACCCGTTTCACCATCCATGGTTTGAGTATTGTGATACCATTGATAGGTCCAGTTTACATTGCTTTCTACAAGAGCAGTGAATGTAAAGTAAGAACCATAGCAAGCTTCTAACTTATCGGCAGTGATCATCATGTTGCTGTAAAGATTAACAGTAACCGAATGGATTTCGGAAACGGTTACACAACCTGATTCAGTGTCGGTAATTACCACTTTATAGTCGTATTGAATTGCATGAGGTGTATTGATGATAAGTTGTGAAGGCTCTGTTCCCAGTTCTGTTTCTACTGTTTCTCCCGGATAGATTACATACCATTGGTAAGTAACCGGAGCATCCATCGGAGTTACATTAGCAAACAAGTACATCGGTACCGTAGCGTCGCAAATAGCATTCGTTCCGGAGATAGTTACCGTAGGAGCTGCTTTCACTGTTATCGTTCCTGCATATACAATTTCTGAAGTACATCCTGCTATGTTTGTTTTTGCAGAAACTTCAAATACATATACACCCGGAGTGTCGAAGTGGTAAACTAAGTAAGGTATAGTAGCATTTTGAACAGCTACTCCATCAAGATACCATGTGTATTCAACTGCCGGATTTGTGCTGGTTACTTCAAACGTTACCTGATCGCCAACGCAGATGGTAGCAACAACAGGTTGAGTGGTAAGAACCGGTACCTCTACTACCGTTACCGTTACTTCATTAGAAGAAGCAATACACTCTGAGCCGATTTCAGTAGCAGTGAATGTATAAGTAGTGGTTACAGATGGATATACATAGAGCGTTGGAGCATTTGCATTATTTATTGCTTGATTGCCGGCATACCATTGGTAAATCATATTGTTGGATTCTGAAATATCTGCCGTTAACATTACTGTTTCGCCTGCGCAAATTTCAGTCTTATCGGCAGTGATTCCAATTACAGGATATTGGTCAACATATACTATATGTTGAAGTGATCTTACTACACAACCTGATTCATAGTCGGTAATATCAACAATATAAATGTATGGATTCGGATTAGGTATATTGCTTACTATTTGTGTAGGAGCAGTACCCTTTTCTATTTCATTTTCGTACCACTGATAAGATACGGTAGCATCCGGTGGGGTAACAATTGCATACAATACGGTTGGGTCGTACGTGTTGCATACTACGGTAGGTCCTGCAATTTCAACCGAAGGAGCAGCTTTAACCGTAATCGTTCCGGCGTAAATCAAATCTGATGTACAGCCTGCGATGAGCGATGTAGCAGAAACTTCTACTACAAATGTACCCGGTTCGCTGAACAGATAAGTTAACAGTGCAAGGTTAGCGTTTTCAACTGCAATGCCGTTGATGTACCATGTGTATGTTACTGCAACACCCTGTTCAATTTCCGTTGCAAAGGTTACTTGATCGCCTTGACAAATTGTTTCAACGATAGGATCAATTGCGAGAACCGGTTTCGGTATTACCGTTACGGTTACTGCATTGGAAGTAGCTTCACACTCAGAACCGTTTTCGGTTGCTGTGAATGTATAAACAGTCGTTGTTGTTGGATATACATAATATGTAGGAGCGTTAGCGCCGTAAATAATTGCGCCGTTAGCATACCATTGGTAGATCATATTGCCGGATTCTGAAACATTGGCAGTTAACATTACTGTTTCGCCTGCACAAATTTCAGTCTTATCGGCAGTGATTCCAATTACAGGATATTCTTCTACATAAACTGTATGTGCTAATGAAAGTACAACACAACCTGATTCGATATCGGTAATCTCAACAATGTAGATGTACGGGATAGAGCTTGGTACATTATTTACTACCTGAGTAGTAGCTGTTCCTTTTTCTACTGTAACTCCATCGTATGATTCATACCATTGATAGGTAACGGTAGCATTGGAAGGATCTACTATAGCATATAAATAGGTAGGCTCTGCTGCGTTGCATACAAGGGTTGGACCATCTATAGTAACAGAAGGAGCATCTTTAACGATGATTGTTCCGGCATAGATAACTTCTGAAGTACATCCTGCTACTTGTGAGGTTGCAGAAACTTCAAATACAAATGTGCCCGGAGTTCCGAAGGTGTGTGTATAGGTGTCTAACTCGGCGCCTTCAATCTTAATTCCGTTCATATACCATGCATAGGTAACTGCATCGTTGGTCATAAGGCTTGCAACGAAAGTAATCTGTTCGCCTTTGCAAATAGTTTCTTCTTGCGGTTCAATTGCAATGATCGGAGCGGCAATTACGGTGATGGTGATTTCGTTGGAAATTCTTACACATTCCGACCCTACCTGAGTAGCGGTGAATGTATAAACCGTAGTTACATTCGGAGTTACATAAAGTATTGGAGATACAGCTCCCGTAATGATTGTGCCGTCTGCATACCATTGATAGTTGAAGTTTTCGCCTGCCGGTACTATAGCTTCCAGTGTAACTGTTTCGCCTGCGCAAATTTCAGTTTTGTCTGCTGTAATACCAAGATTGGCAAGTTGCTCTACTGTTACGTTAAATGCTTCGGATGTTACTGTACAGCCGGATGCAGGATCGGTAACCGTTACAATGTAGGTGTATGGATACGGACTTGCTACGTTGCTTACAACTTGTGTAGGATCAGTTCCGAGTTGTTCTTCAACACCATTGTGGATTACAATCCATTGATATAGATATTGGTTATCGTCGTCGGCAGGATTAACTATTGCAGTTAAGTAGCTTGGAGTTTCAGTATCGCATACGGTATGGTTACCTTCGATGTAAACAGTTGGAGCAGCTTTAATGGTAACAGTTCCTATAGTTACCAATTCAGATACGCAACCTGAAATTGGAACGATAGCTTGTACTTCATAAATATAGTTGCCCGGAGTTAAGTAAATCGGAGCGTAGTATGCAAGCGTAGCGCCTTCTACTTCTACACCGTTTTCAAACCATTTGTAGATTACATCGGTTACTATTTCATCATCAATAGTAGTATAAACATTCAAGGTGAATTGTTCGCCTTCGCAAATAGTTGTACTTACTTCTGGAGCAGGATGAACCACCGGAATTGGGGTAACGTTAATCCAAATAATGTCGTTAGCCACACACAATGAGTGGGTTTGAATTACCACAACTTCAAATTTATGAGCGCCCAGTTCTAATCCGCAAGCGGTGTAGTAACGTTCGGTTGCGCCCGGTATAATAACTCTTGAAGAATCGGTAATGATAACGATGTCATCTCCTACCGGAAGTTCATGTTCTGTGTATTCCCATTTGTACCATTGATAGATAATGTTATCGGTATTGTAGTCATTCAAGTTGCCGTCGAAAGTTATACAACCGCCTTCGCAGATGGTTTCTTCGGAAGCCGTGATGTTAACCACCGGCAATTCGTGAACATATACATAGAACGGATCGCTGATTGAGGTACAGCCGTCGCCGCGAGTTACTTCAACGGTGAACATGTACGGTTCAAATCTTGGCGGCCAGTATTCTGCATAGAATTGACCGGAAGGACCAACAAGTTCAGGATCTATTACGCGCTCTTCGCCGGATTCATACCATATATAGCTTAGGTTGCCTACAAGGTCTGAGGAGTGGTCAACAGAAGCTTTCAAGAATACGAGTTCTGTTTCACAAATATTGGCATCGCCGGAGATCACAACGATAGGATTGCGATATACCGTAACGGTTTGAGCAAGATTTGGATTTTCGTAGAAGTCGCATCCTGAATTTTCATAAGACAGAATTGCATTGTAAGTATAAAGCGTTACATCGTCATCTTCTGCCCACAAGGTTTGTGTGAATGTAGAACCTGTAACACCTTCTATGAGGATACCATTTCTCGTCCATGTGTAAACCGGAAGGAAGCCATAATTGATTGTACTTGGAGTAGCCGTAACGGTTATCTGACCACCTGAGCACATATATTCGGTGCTGATGGAAATGTCTATAATTTCCGGTTTCGGGTGAACAGTCAGGTCAAAGTATTCGTGAACATAGCAGGTTACTGTATCTGCAGTAGTGGCAGATGTTGTAATTTGTTTTACAGAAACCCAGTATCTGATTACATCAACACCTCCTACACCAAACTCATTCAAAGCAGGTGTGGTGTAATATTCGGTAGTTGCACCCGGTATTATGTAACTGTCGCTTGGTTCGTGGATATACCATTGATATAAGTAGTCTCCCTCAACATAGTTATTCAAATTAGCATGTAAGGTTACGCTTCCGCCCTGACAAATGTGGTCTTCGGTGGAGGTAATATTCACAACCGGTTGTGGGTGAACCCATACTTCAAAGTCTTCCGTGTGGGTTAAACATCCGTAAGGTGAGGAGTAAACTAACTTGATTAAATAGGGTTCCGGTTTTGCAGAAAGGTATATCTGCAAGTATTCCGGTTGATAGTACAGTTTATAGTCGATAATGGTAGTTCCATTCAAATACCATGTGAAGTATTCAGGATTCAATGGGTAATTATTCGGTACACTGCCAATGAATTTGGCGGTGATGAATACGTTGTCGTAAGTATATTGTGCTTCGCCACCTTCTGAATAGATGTCACAAACGTGGTGTTGTCCGTGAAGTTCTATAATAGGATTGCGTTGTACGAGTACTGTTTTGTTAAGAGCAGGGTTCGGCATCGTCGGACACTCGGTACCGTAAGGAACAGCCACTACATTGTAAACATAGTAGGTTGGGTCTCCATCTACGGTAAGCGGAGAAACAAGGAGAGTAGCCAAGTTTTCGCCTTCAATTTCAAATCCGTTTTCAAACCATCTGTAGTAAACCTCAAAATCGGTTGCCTCAACAGCTGCTGTTAATGTTACCTGACCGCCGTCGCAAATATGGCCATCAGCAGGGATCATGGTGATTCCTGTTACCAAAGGCGTTGGGATAACTACTACCGTAACTTCATTAGAGGTAGCCACACATTCAGAGCCGATTTGTGTTGCAGTGAATGTATAAACAGTCGTTACCTGAGGATATACATAGAGGGTTGGTGCGTGCTCGCCAATAGGTTCAAGCGGTGTTCCATCTGCAAACCATTGATATACCCAGTTTGGATCGCCGGATACGTTTGCAGTTAACATCACGATTTCGCCCGGACAAACGGCAGTCTTGTCAGCAATAATTCCAACAACAGGATATTCGTTTACAATAACCGGATGAACAGCTGATAAGGTTGTACATTCTGATTCGGGATCGAATATCTGAACGGTGAAGTTATACGGATTAGGGCTTGGTAGTAATGAAGAGAGGCTAATGCTTGGAGTTGTAACTGCAGGATCTATAGCTTCGCCATTTAAGAACCACAAGTATTCTACAAGGCCACTGGCGTTGGAAGGCGTTACAATAGCATAGAGAGTTGCACCTTCAGCGCTGCCGCAGATAATATCCGGTCCGGCAATCTCTACAGAAGGAGCTGCCTTAACGGTAATGGTACCTGCAACGATAGTTGCCGACATACAACCGAAGGATTGTGATGTAGCGGATACTTCAACCACGTAGTCGCCAGGTTCAGTAAATTGATAAGCAAATGTATTCAATACTGCATTTGGAACTATTGTGCCATTAATATACCATGTATATGTGGCATCGGGTTTGGTTGCAAATGCGTAGAAGAATACCTGTTCGCCCTGACAGATTGTTTCTACTACTTCTACTACTTCAATTTCCCAAGGTTGTACTGCAATAATGTATTCTGCAAAGGTTTCGCAACCGGAAGCTACGTTATAAACACGTACAATGTATTTGAAGTTACCAATTTCTGTTGGCAATACGGTTAATGTTGGGTAAATAGCGCCTGTTATCGGAGTGCTGAGGTTGCCATCAAACCATCTGTATTGATACTCTTGCGAAACAGCATTAGTTTCAATTACATGAGCGGTAAGTTCAATTTCGGTGCCCGGACAAACGGCTTCGTAGTTAGCGGTAATTTCTACTTCAGGAGCAGATACAACCAATACACAGAATGGGTCGCTGGTAGTAATACAGCCATTTTCGCCGGTTACTCTCAATACAAAGCAATACGGATAAGGTCTTGCCGGTAATTGCGTAATGAGTACTGCTTCATCATAGCCACCTGTACCGGGTTCGCCCGGAGTGGTGATGAATCTTACATACAAGCGTTCAAATTCAGGAATATATGTGTTAACATATTGTGTTGCGATATTATTGATTACAGCATTGTAGAATGCAGTTTTGAATGCCTGGTCATAACCGGCTTCAAAAGCATACAGGAAGCCTGCATTGTAAGCATCTATCTGGTCTTGCTGCGTAATCGGTCCGCAATTTCCATGTACAGGAGAGTAGTTATACGGATGGTTAGCGTTATTTGCAGGGAAAGGACCATAAATTGAAACCGTACCCATGTTAACAGGAGGATAACCTGCTGCTGCGAGGAGTGCATCAATAAGGTCTTTGTCAATAATCAAGTTGTCTGCATGTTCTGTTGCCATGAAAATACCCATTGCAGCATCAATGAAATCATCAAGATCTGTAGCATCTGCTGCTGCATCTGCTAAGGCTTGTGCAATAACACCCGGTAAAATTCCTGCAAGTAATGTATTTGCTTTTTGAGCAGCAAACTGAGTTCCGGCAGTGGTAACCTGCATTAAGGCTACTTGCTTGCCTCTTTCATACATCTCTTGTAAGGAATGAGCGTTGAAGTTTCTACAATTTTGATTGGAGTGTAATGGAGAATTATCATACGGACCCGGATCTGTTATCGTCAGTTCGTGGTCGTAACCTTCCATATAGTCGCCTTCGGTACCAAGTCTTAGCATATTGCTAAATGTGTTGCGGAAGGCTTGAGTATAAGGACCTGTAAGTACAGGAATATGGTTAGGCGGAGTGCCGCCGGAACCATTATTGAAGCCACCGGCAAGTATCCATTCAAGGATAATATTGCCTGTGTTCGGATCGTAGTTTGTAATAAAGCCGTTCAGAGTGATATCCATTCCTTCGCAAACAACGTCATTGCCTTCAATGATGATGTCTATAGCCGGATTCACCACTACCGTTACTTCGTTAGATGGTGCGGAAACACAACCTTGAATATTGGTAGCCGTAACTGTATAGGTGTATTCGGTTACAAGTCCGTTTTGAGCTTGCGGGAATACAATAATTGAGTACGTAACTGCGCCCGGTATAACGATACCGTTTTCATACCATGTATAGATAGCGCCCGGATAATCGTTGGTAGTTAATACTACAGGACCACCTTGACAAATATGAAGCTCTTCCATTTCAATGGAAAGTTCTAATACATCTATTACAAATACTGTTACATTGTTGGAAGCAGCTTCGCAATCAGAGCCGATTTGTTTTGCAATGAATGTATAGGTAGTAGTAGCATCCGGATATACATATAATATCGGAGCATCTCCTATTGCTTCTTCTTCACCAACAATATACCATGCATATTCCCAGTTCGGATCCGGAGCAACGTTGGCAGTCAACATTACTGTTTCGCCTGCACAAATTGAGGTCTTGTCGGCATAGATGCCAATTACAGGTTGCATGTCAACCGTAACCGGATGAACAGCAGATACTGTTTCACAACCGGAGGCGGCGGTAATTTTAACGTAGAAGTTATACGGATATGGACTTGCCGTCAAGTCAGAGATGTCTAACGTTGCAGCATCTGTGCCCACAGGTAGGTCATTTTTGTACCATTGGTAGGTAACCACTGCATTTAACGGATCGGTAACAGCATACAACATAGCGCCGACAGGAGCGTCGCCGCAAATGATGCTTGGCCCTGCAATTACTACAGAAGGAGCTTCTTCAACGATAATCGTAGCTATAAATTCGGTTGCCGATTCACAGCCTGCAATTATGGTAGTTGCCTTAACATCTACATTATAAGTGCCCGGCGCTGTAAAGGTGTACATCAAGTCGCTCCATGTGCTTCCCGAACCGGTTACTTCAACACTGTTTATATACCATGTATAGGTAACATCGCCTGTTGCCGTAACTTCAAAGAATACCTGATCGCCTTGGCAAATAGTTTTATTCAGAAATTCAAATGTTATTTCCGGAGTTGGGATTACCGTTACCATTACCGGATTAGAATTAACTGTACATCCTGAAATGATTTGAGTAGCTTTGAATGTATAAGTTGTGGTTACTGTAGGATATACATATAATACGGTATTCGTTCCAATCGGAGTGTTGCCGCCATCGTACCATGCATACGTCCAGTTTGGATCCGGAGTAATATCTACAGACAGCATAACGGTTTCGCCTGAGCAAATTTCAGTCTTGCTGGCAGTGATGCCTACTTCAGGAGCTTGCTCAACCATTAAGGTGTGAGAAGCGGAGATCGTTTCGCAAAGGGTAGCCGGATCTGTTACTACAACGTAATATACATAAGGATATGGGCTTGCCACATTGCTTACTACTTGCATGTAATTAGTTCCAAGTGGTTTTTCTACACCGTTGTGTAATTCATACCATTTATAGGTAACAGGAACTGCCGGATCTATGAGGGCATAGATGTAGGTAGCCTGTGCAGCCGGACAAACGGTGGTTGGTCCGTCAATAGCTACGTTAACAACAGGACGTACATCAATTTCAGCTGTGCTGGATACTATTCCGCATGGATAATCCGGATAAGACAAGCGTGCATATACGTGGTGTATGCCTACGGTTAAGAATGGAACGGTAATATAGTTCAACTCTTCGCCCGGAATTTCGAATCCGTCAATCCACCATGATACTTCAGGTTGTCCGTATATCGCTGCATTAGGATCTACAGGGATGTTGAAGTAAATAGAGGTGCCTACACAAACGGTAGAACTGATAGGATCTATAACAACCGGTTGAAGTTGTGAGTTGTTTACATTGATAGTAATATCTGCAAATGTTTCGCAACCGGAAGCAACGTTGTAAACGCGAACGAAATATTTAGTTTGCGCAGTTGGGGTAACAGTGATGTCAGGATAGATACCGCCCACAATCGGGTTGTTGATCGTTCCTTCAAACCATCTGTATTGATATTGTTGCGGAGTAGCATTAGGTTCTATCACATGAGCGGTAAGTGTAGTGGCGTCGCCTGCACAAATAGACAGGTTCGTAGCAGTAACTTCTACAACTGGAGGAGCTACAACCAATACACAGAAAGGATCGCTGGTAGTGATACAACCGTTTTCGCCGGTTACTTTCAGCATGAAGCAATATGGATAGTCTCTTGCCGGTAATTGTACCGTAAGTTCCGGTCCACTCTGCAATGCACCGGTTCCCGGGATAATTTCTATTCCTTCGTATTCTTCAATAAATGCCGGACGATAGTTTGCAATATAAATTTCAGCAATACGTGCAATCGCTGCATTGTAATATGCAGTTTTGAAAGCAGCATCGTAATTAAATTTGTAACCAAACAGATAACCATCGTTGAATGCATCAATCTGTTCTTGTCTTCCACAAGTAGCGCCGGATAGTTTAGCGCTTCCGTAAGAGGTTGGCAATGTTGGGGTAACCGGTGTGTATTCTGAACCTGTGAGTAATCCTGCGGCAAAGTCAGGAGCATAACCCATAGCATTGATAATAGCTTGAGCATAACCCATAGCTGCATCAACCGGATCAGGGTTAAAGTCCATTGCATTGTCAGCAGCATCTGCTTGTGCCTGTGCTATCACAAGCGCAGCAATTGAGTTGGCAAAGCCTGTACCCTGCGGGGTAGCAATATTGCGTGCTGCGGTTTGAGTAGCAGCAAGCGTTTGGTTGGCAGCCGTTACACCAAAGCCATACATTTCGCGCAACGTTGATCCGCCATTACCATTACAGTTTTGGTTGGGTCTTGGGGTGTTGCTGTATGTAGCCTGTTGATTCGTGCCGGTAAAGTTAGAATAATTGGTGTTGTAGTTGCTCCATGCAACGTCGGATAATTCAGGTCCGAATTTGAGGTCGAATGCAGCAAGATAAGCTGTTGGATCTACCTCTTCTTCGGTATCTTCACCTGAGTAGCCCGGGAGTATCCATTCGTAGATAATCTCGCCGGTTGCAGGATCGTAGTTGAAAATATATCCTTTCAAATTGATGTCATTACCTTCGCAAACAATGTCATTACCTTCAATAATAATGTCTATTGCAGGATTTACAGTGATGGATACTTCGTTAGAAGGTTCTGATATACATCCCGGTTCAACGGTTACGGTTGCATAGTAAATGAATGTGGTAACAAGACCATGTTGTGTGTTCGGATAAACAATGATTACCGATGATGTTGCGCCCGGTATAATGATACCGTTTTCATACCATGTATAAACTGCGCCCGGTATCGGATTTTCTACTACTACTTTCAATAGTCCGGGACCACCTTCGCAAATCTTTTCGTTTTCAGAAATAATGCTGATTTGCGGTGCGGAAATTACATAAACGGTAATGGTATTGGAAGTAGCCACACACTCGGAGCCGATTTGTTGAGCTTCGAATCTATAGGTAGTCGTTGCTGTTGGGTTGTGATATACAATAGGTGCAGTACCTATTACGGTAGTGTTGGCATACCATTTGTATTCCCAGTTCGGATCTGCTGTAACATTTGCGGTAAGCATTACGGTTTCACCTTTGCACATCTCTGTCTTGTCTGCCATAATTCCGATTTCAGGATATTCGTTTACATAAACATAGTGTTCTTGAGATATGGACTCACAATTTGTAGATGAGGTTGGGTCGGTTACTTTAACTACATAAACGTATGGTTCCGGATTGGCAGTGGTAGCTATTTGTAAAGTTTTACCATAACCTGCAATCTCGCCTTTTTCATACCAAGTATATTGGAAAGTATTGAATTGGTCAATTGGGTCGGTTACTGCAACTAAATAAACCGGATTTTCAGTGTTGCAAATTACAGAAGGTCCTTCGATATGAA
>Ga0123356_10001593_pt1 | contig 24931 bp, 27 predicted proteins | sample TergutEmb28metaG_2_FD_92546 | JGI IMG/M metagenome (GOLD analysis project Ga0123356, IMG submission 92546) | Embiratermes neotenicus P3 segment gut microbial communities from Petit-Saut dam, French Guiana - Emb289 P3 | ecosystem: Host-associated > Arthropoda: Insects > Digestive system > Gut ...
AAATCGTAAGCAGACCGTTCCGCTCGTGGCACGATAAACAAATTAAATTGGTTAAGGATTTTTCGTGGATCGACCTTGACTTACTTAACGGCATCGAGGACGAATACGCGAGCATTTTAGCGGAATCAGTAACCGACGCATCGGAGCTTGAAGCTCGGCATAAAAAACTGTGCTTGGCATTAAGAAAGCGCATCGAGCTTTTTAGAGGGCTAATAACGAAGAAGCGTTAGAAAGAGGAGATTGACATGGGTGTGTATCACACTTTTTATTTAGAAGGCTTAATAGAGGACAAATGGAAATGCCTTTGTCCGAAATTTAAGGGAAAGGACGGAACAGACTACTTCCACAGCATAATTGACGGCAAAAGCATGTTGCATGACATTTTCGAAGAGTTCTGCAAAAAGTCCATTGTGGCCGGCGAAGATTTGCCCGATGGTGAGTATTCGCGTCATTATTTATTTGATGAGGAATCCGCACAAAGATTTATCGCTGTGCGCTCATATGAGAATCAAGGCTATGTTGAAAAGCACTTGGTGGATGGGTTCAAATACGATTCCGGGAGGCTTATATCAGATTCCGGAATTTACGAATGGCTTTCCCCCGACGAATTTAACGCACTAGACAAGGAGTCGCGAAAAGCCTATGTTTATTTTGAGTGGACAAATTGCGGCGATATGCTGAACTTGCTGAAAAAGATTTTCCTTGTTGCGGACAAGTTCAAAGAAATGCATGAATATGAATGCGGTTTCAAGGGGGCGACTGACTATAGAATTGTGGTCAAGAGGGGTTGATAGTCGCGGCATAAGATGCCCCGCAAGTTTTACCCCACAAACGGTTGACAAAACGGTATTTGTGGGGTAAAATAAGCGCATCGATAGTATTGGGCGGTGGCTTTTATGACCGTTATTGAAGGCGTATTGCAAGAAGAAAAAGAGCGTAATTTGTGGATGCAGGACATATATCTGAAAGAGATTTCCGAGCTTCCGAAGGGCAGTATCGTAAAAAAGAGTAAGCCCAGCGGCGATTACTACTATCTCAAATATCGCTCCGGTACTAAGGTCGTGAGCGATTATTTAGGTAAGGATATAGAAAAAGTGAATCAAATCGAGCGGGCCATTGGAAAACGCAAGCATTTAGAAGGCGTAATTAAAAGACTGAAGCTTGAATATAAGCAAATCTCTAAGATTGTAAAGTAGTGGTAAGCGCAACGGCTATTGTGTGACAACCCAAAACGGGAAGGAGTTTCCTATGTTCTACGAAATATGCATTTACGAGGCCAAGCCCACTAAAGCCGACGAGATCGAAGCGCTCATGCGGGAGGTTGCGGAGTTTTATCGGGCGCAGGACGGCGTAATCACAGTTCGGTATGTCAAAAGGACGCACCGGCAAAAAGATTTCAACGCGGTCAAAGAGGGCGAGCTTCCCATCCGGCTGACAAGGGCAACCGACAAAATCACCTACGTCCTGTATTGGGAGCTCGAAAGCCCGGAGGCGCACGCCGCGCTGTGCAAGCCCGCCTTAGAGAAGTTTTACAAGCGTTGGACGCGCTGTTTAATCACCATGCCTAAAATCATCTTGGGCGAATCCGTAGAAGGAGAATAGGAACGTTATGGACTTAAAAGAATTTTACGACATCACGGAGAAAGATGTTCGGCAGCTCGAAACAACGCTTTCGGAGATGAAAGCGCAAGGTAAAGAAAAAACCGTAAGGTATAAAGAGCTTTACGGGGAGAAATTCATTTTAATTCGTATGCTGGAACGGATGAAAAACTATTGCGAGGTCAAATAAGACCCCAAAGGAGTCGAAAGGAAATGAACCATTGTCCGACCAACAAAACCATGAAATGCCCCTGTACATATCCTTGCAGCCGCCGGGGCAAGTGCTGCGATTGTCTTGCGTATCACCAAGTCGGCGGCGAGTTCCCGGCCTGTTTTTTCTCTCAAGAGAGCGAGGCGAGTTATGATCGCAGCTATGCCGCGTTGAAAAGAGACAGGGATAAGCGGTGAGGCTGTTTTATGGAGCGCATCAAAGAAATCATTGCCGATGACGATCTGCAGCAAGCACTTACGCTGGTGAACGCTGTTTTTTCGGAGTTTGTCGCCATCGATTATTCCGAGCAGGGCAAAATCACGTTTGAGAACTATCTTAAAATCAAATATGACGAATTCTCCGCCGATTTAAAATCTGGAAAGAAAAGGGCGTGGGGATATTACGAAGATGAAGCGGTGATCGGAGTTATCGCGCTCAGGGACGCTTCCCACATTGCCCTCATGTTTGTGGACAAGCGATACCACCGAAAAGGGATCGCGCGCGCATTGTTTCAGCATCTCTTGGCGGAAGTCCGTCAAAATAGCGCGGCGACTAAAATCACGGTGAACGCATCCCCTTACGCCGAGCCAATCTACGCGAGACTTGGCTTCATAAAGACTGCGGAGCGGCAGGAAAAGGACGGCATCGTTTTTATCCCGATGGAGTATTTGATGGACAAACAGGCGTAAAAATAGCTAAAGGAAGGCAACTAAAATGGAACCTACAATCAACGACTTTATCGCGGCGACCGACCCGCAGCATCAGGATTTTGTGAAAACTACGCACGAGGGCTTGACTGCCACGGGCTGCAAGCTCAAAATCGAGAGTAAAGCCTCCGGGCTTTTTGCCGCGTATAAGCACGCAAAAACCAAGAAGAGCTTGGCGAATCTTTTATTTCGCAAGTCCGGGCTTTTGGTGCGCCTTTATCCGGGGAACAAAACCCCCGAAATTCCAGCCGTACTCACCGCAATCATGATAAAGGAAATCGACAAGGCGATAGACTGTAAATACTGCAGCGAAAAATGCCCCAAGGGCTATCAATTTTCCGTCGGTAGCCGCGCCTACGACAAGTGCCATTACGGCGCGTTTTTGTTTGCCGTGACGGAAGAAAGCAAGCCGATTATTGCCGCATGGCTGCAAAGGGAGGCGGAATAGAAATATGGAACCCAAAATCAAAGATTACAAGCAGTTAGCCGAGACGATTTTCAAAAGGAAAGCGGTTCGGGCTTATTCGGAAAGACCTTGCGAGCTGTTGGACGGCGACGCCGATTTGGTCGAGGCCTTTGGCGTCCAACCGCTGGTCGACGGCATTAAGGTAAAGGTTAAGGTGCTAAAAGAGCGCGAGGTCAAAAACAAGCGGTCGGATTATTGCATCGCCTTTTACAGCGAAGATAAGTCGCTGCATTTAGACAACATCGGTTTTATCGGTCAGCAAATCGAGCTTGAACTCCAATCGAGAGGCTTGGGGACGTGCTGGTGGGGGATGAAAAAGCCGAAAAAAGACTTTAAGGCGGTAGACGGGCTTGATTGCGTGATTACCATGACGGCGGGATACCCGAAAAGCGACGAGACAAGGGCTTATCCGGACGGATTTAAGCGTAAAGTTGCAAAGGATATTATCCTTGGCGGCGCGGAACCGGACGCTCTTATAGAGACGGTAAGAATCGCGCCCAGCGCCATGAATTTGCAGCCGTGGCTCATAGAGAAAAACGGTAGCCGTTATGATTTTTATCTCCGCCCGCCCAAAGGCTTTATGGAAAAGATGATGGGACACATGCGGCGCATCGACATGGGCATCGCGATGGCGCAGCTATTTGTGCAAGCAAAAGCCAACGGTTCGGACGTTTCCTTTGGTTTTGACGGGAACGATAAAGCCGAGGGCAAATATATCGCGAGCCTCATCGCGGAATAATCTATTTAAAGACAAAAGCAAGGAGTTTTTTTATGCCGCACATCGTAATTAAAATGTTCCCCGGCCCCTCAAAAGAGGCGATAGGTACAGCCGCTGAGGAAATTCGGGGCATCGTCGAAAAGACGCTCGGTAAGTCTAAGAAGTACACTTCCGTTTCGGTGGAGGAGTATGAGTTTGACGAATGGGAAGGCGTTTACAACGAGTACATTAAAGACAACGACAAGGTAGTCTTAAAGCCGGGGTATACCGACCCTAAAACGTTTCAATGACAACCTTTAACAAAAAATTCAATCGGGTCTTTGTGACCGGCGATATACACGGCGATGTGAACGATCTTTTTATTCGGGTCGCTCGCATTGGCAACACAACCAAAGACGACCTGCTGATTTTACTCGGCGATGTCGGCTTCTTTTACAGCGTCTTTTTTAATAAGCTGCAAAAGGATTTTGAGCGTCAGGAATTCGCCGCCGCGCTGCCCATCACATTGCTTTGCGTTCAGGGCAACCACGAACAACCGTTCAACGAAATGGCGGCGGAGAAAATAGAATTGCTTGGCGGCGACGGCTACGAGAGCAACGGCATCTATTTTGCCGCCAACGGCACGACGCTCGATATTAACGGCAAGCGGTGCCTTGTCATCGGCGGCGCGTATTCCGTGGACAAGCCGTGGCGTCTTTTGCGCGGCAACGGCTGGTGGGAAGGCGAGGAGCTAACCGATGCGGAATTGGACGGAATTCACGAGATGGTCAAAGGCCAAAAGTTTGATTGGGTTTTAACGCATACCTGCCCGTACAACAATTTGCCGCGCGAGATGTTTCTTTCGTTTGTCGACCAGAGCCAAGTGGAAAACCGTACCGAAAAGGCCTTGCAAAAAATCCACGGCGACATTAGCTTCGACCGCTGGTTTTGCGGCCATTTCCACACCGACAAAGTTGATGGCAAAATCGAGTTTTTCTATCGGTCGGTGAAGCAAGTTGCAGAATAAATAAATGAAAACACAAACACAAAATATCAATCAACTGCTGATAGACGGCTCAAAAAAATATTACGATTACCTGACGGAAACGGGCAAGGGCGTAATACTTTTTGACGTGGTCGGGATAGAGCGCGTGTTTGAGGACGCGGGCAAAAAATGCCTGTATCGATTGCGCTTGGATAAAAAGCTGAAAATCCTCGACAACATGACGGTGCAGGTGCGCGAAAAAAATTACCTCCCAAACCACGTCAAGATGATTCTGTGGGACGAGGACAAGCGGGATTTGGTTATACAGGTCATCAACAAACAAGCCAAAGAGGAGCTGGCGGGCTTAGAGGATTTCGAGTTAAAAGACGTCAAAATCGTTTTGGACTTAAAGTATTTGGTGGCGCGGACGGGGAAGTGGTTTGAGAGCCACGAAATCATTATTCCGGATAATCCTATGGTGGCTCCGACAATAGAGCCGTTTGACGGCATGTCGCAAAGCCAAGAGGACGCGGCAAATTTCTGCTTGAGTCGCGGCTTTTCCTACGTTTGGGGCGCGCCCGGCACCGGCAAGACCAAATACGTTTTAACGAACGCGGTGCTCAATTTGTTTCGGGCCGGTCAAAAGGTTTTGATCGTCGCGCCTACGAATAACGCCGTCGATCAGGCAATAGCGGCGGTGATAGATTGCTTTGACCGACACGGAATCGACCGCCACAATATTTTCCGGCTCGGGATGCCGAGTAAGGCGTTTGCGGACAAGTATCCCGAGGTGTTGGAGATTCGCGGCGTTTCGCAAATCGTGTATGCGATTGTCAAGCAAAAAGAGCTTTTAGAGGACATCGTCAATTATAAGACCGAGCGGGAAACTATGGCCGAGGTCGTGCGCGTTTTGCAAGATAAAACCGACCCCCATGGCAAGGTGTCGCGGGCGGCGCAGGAAATGCTCCGCAACATGGAGCAGGAATTTGCCGAAAAGGAACGACTGTACGCCGCCTACGAGCACGACGGACTTGACGCACTCAAGCAGCAGATTGCCGAATTAAACGAGCAGTTAAGCGAAACCGAAAGCCAAACGGCGGCAGGGCGCATGAACACGCTCAGCGTGGTGGGCTGTACGATAGACGGTTACATCGGGGCGTTTTCGACAAGCTATGCCGATGACGAAACGACGGAAAAGCCGTTCTCGTTCGACCACATTTTTTTAGACGAGGCGGGTTATTGCTGCTTGGCAAAAGCGGCCACCCTGTTTTCAAATGGAACGCCCATCACGTTTTTGGGCGACCACTTCCAGCTGCCGCCCGTTTGCGAGATAGACGACGACCTGATCGAGGGCTCCGAATACAAGGAGGTTTTTGTTTGGGCGCAGTCGGCGCTGCACTTGGCGGATTTAGTAGCGGACGGCGCGGAGACGGAATACCTGCGGTACGTCAGAAAAATGGCTCCGGCGTTCAAAAATTTGCCGAAAGCCAACCTGACCGAAACCTATCGCTTTGGCGCGAATTTATTGGATATTCTTTGCAAAAGCGTTTATAGGACGGAGCTAAAGAGTTGCGCGGGGAAGGGTGGGATTATTATTGAGGTTATCCATGCGCCCAGGCGAACCCTAACGGAAAAAAAGCGCGCAAACCCGGACGAGGCCGACGCTATCAAGGATTATTTGCGAAAAAATTTTGTACACCTCGACAGCGCGGCGGTTTTAGCACCGTACAAGAACCAAGTGTCGCTGCTGCGGAAAAATTGCTACCGCTTTGTGGGTGACAATATTTTGACCGTTCACGGCTCCCAAGGCCGCGAGTGGGACACGGTGATACTCAGTGTCTGCGACACGACCGACAAATACTTCACCGATTCGTTTAATGCGCGTTCCAACGGAAAGCTCATCCTAAATACCGCCGTCAGCCGCGTCAAGAAAAGGCTGGTCATCGTTTGCGACGAAAACTACTGGTCGCGTCAAAACGGACAGCTGCTGTGCGAGCTGGTGAGAAATAAGAATTCATGAAGGAGATAAAAACGACTGATGGAGAGTAAGGACAATATTGTGGAAGTCAACGCGGAGTTAGATGATTTATGGTTTATGTTCGGCTCGGCTTTGCGTTACGATCTTAAACACCAAACTTATGCGACAAGCCGAGCGCCGGGTGTGATTGTCGCCAACTTTGCGTTATTAGACGAAAAATGGACAAGCAATCTTTTGCGAGATTTCAGCCACTATGAGCGGAACAGGGCAATCTGGCACTCAAGTGCTGACGATAAAAACAATTACGAAAACTGGATGCATCTAAAGCAACAACTATTGACGTTATACACGGGGCGCGGTTATATGCGCTCAATAGAGTAATGCCAAGTCTTGTTTAATGAAGAGGTAAAAAATGATATTAGGTAAGAATTTTAAACTTAACGCACTTATAAGCGAGAAGATTCAAAAAGAGTCGGAGGAGTTTACACAACAAGCTCCGCTTTGCGATGCCGAAAAAGAGCAAGCACAAAAGAAAAAATTTGCAGAATGGCGTAAAGTGGATAAGCTCCATGCTGAAAAAGAAGAGCGTGTAGAAAAAAACTACAAGGATGTTGTTGACATTGAGGGATATGCGCTTGACGAATATTTAATGAAATGGCTGAAATGCCGGTTGCCTTTAGTCAAAACGGGCTGGGAAAAGGTTTGCGATATTGATAAAGAAACCTGTCCTTCTCAACATCAAGAGTACAGCGAACTTTGTGAATTGATTGAATTGACCGATTATATCCTCGGCGAGAAATGGAATGAGGAGTATGAAAATCCTAAAAAACCGGAGGATGATTTGTTTGCCATGTTAGAGCGCGGTGAAAAAACGGAAGACGGTTCTACGATATTGCCGCCGCTCTCAAAAGAATATAGCGCGTACTTGAAAAAAGTCCGCAAGTTAGAAACTCAGAAAAAAGAGCGTTGGCTGGGATTGTTTACAAAATTGTTCTAGCGGTTGGGCTGGTAAATAATAGTTTGAGTATATTGTTTTCAATGGACAAGTCAACGCAAAAATGATATTATATAGGCAGAATCACCGAGGAGGCAACAGAGTAGTGGATATAAAGAAATTTCAAAAAATCCTTAGCATAGGCGAAACCATTGCAGTTGAATTTAAAACCTGCAAAAAAGGTGCCAAGGACGATCTTTACGAGTCTATCTGCTCGTTTTTAAACCGTTTCGGCGGCGATATTTTTCTTGGGGTTGAGGACAACAGCGAGGTGACAGGCGTTCCGCGCAATTCGGTTGAGGGCGATATCAAGAACATCATTTCGATGATTAGCAATCCGGAGGTCATCTCTCCGACGGTTTATCTTTCCCCCGAATCTTTTGTTTACGAGGGCAAGGACGTTATTCATATTCGCGTGCCGGAGTCATCCGAAGTCCATAGCTATAAGAAGGTCATCTTTGACCGCGTGAAAGAGTCCGACGTAAAAGTGACGGCAACTGGCTCGATTGCGATGATGTATATCCGCAAGCAAAGAATTTTTACCGAAAAGAGGGTTTTCCCCCATGTTAAGGATGAGAGCTTGCGATTTGACCTTTTTCCGAAAATAAGGAAAATGGCCGCGCACCGTGATGCAAACCATCCTTGGAAGGACATGAGCGACAAGGAGATTATTAAAAGCGCGGGACTCTATTCACAAGATGTGGAAACCGGGAAATGGGGATATAATCTTGCGGCGGTCTTGCTGCTGGGGCGGGATGAGGTTATTAAAGACTGTTGCCCTACGCACCGTACGGATGCCTTGTTGCGCAAAGTGAATACCGACCGTTATGATGACCGTTTAATCGTCGAAACAAATCTTATCGAAAGCTATGATTTGCTTATGAGTTTTGCAGAAAAGCATTTATGGGATAAGTTTTATCTTGAAGAGGATGCTCGCGTTTCATTGCGCAGTAAAATTAGTCGCGAGATGCTGGTTAATACGCTCATGCATCGCGAGTTTACGAGCACACGTTTTGCGAAATTTGTTATTGAAAAAGATAGGATGTTTGTTGAGAATGCAAACCGCGCCGCCCGCATAGGTGAGCTTACGCCAAAAAACTTAGAGCCTGACTCCAAAAATCCTATTATTGCGGCATTCTTCAGAAATATAGGCTATGCGGACGAGCTGGGTTCGGGCGTTCGCAATCTGTTTAGGTATGTAAAATTGTATTCGGGTAAGGATCCGCAATTCATAGAGGGTGACATCTTCCAGATAATCGTGCCGCTGGATGATAATTACTCTTTTGATGCTAGAATAGGAAAAGCGACAGGTCACCAAAATGGCGGGATAAATGGCGGGATAAATGGCGGGATAAAATTAGAGCCGAGCGAGTCTGCAAAAGCTGTTCTTGAGATAATTGCCCAAAAACCGACAATAACAATGCCTGTTTTAGCCGTAGAGTTAGGAAAAGCAGAATCAACGATCGATAAAATAATACGCGAGCTTAAAAAGAAAGGCTGGATTCAACGCGCAGGTTCGCGGAAAAGCGGCTATTGGGAAATATTGAAGTAAGCCCGTGCCCCATATGCTTGAGTTTTTGCTGAATGAATAGTGGATGCCTGAGAAAACCGTCCCCGAAAAAAGTACTTAAAAAAGTACTTAGACCACACGCAAGATAATTTGAGATAATTTACGAAACGCAAAAGGGGCGAGATAACGAATCACGATACGAAAGATAATCGCTTTTACGCAAAATATTCGCGACATCTGCCTTTACAAAGCAGATTTCACTAATAAAAAAACAAAAAATTTTTCAAAACCGCCTCAATAATGCTTGAAATTATTATAATTTGTGGTATAATAACAGGGAGGTGAATTCATGAAGCGGTTTATCAACAGAGTTGAAGAATTAAGCGCGCTTGAAAGAGAGTATAAGGCCGATGGTTCTTCCTTTGTTGTCATGTACGGTCGCCGCCGCGTCGGCAAGACAGAGCTTATTGCGGAATTTATCAGAGATAAGGATTCGCTGTATTTTTTGGCGACAAAGGAATCCGAAGCGCAAAACGCAAAAGCATTCAAAGCGCAGGCGGCGGAATACTTAGGAAACGAGCTACTAAAGTCCGCCGATGCGGATTGGGCGCGCGTGTTTAAAATGCTGGCGGACAGTAGGCCCGAAACAAAAAAAATACTCATCATGGACGAGTTCCAGTACATCGGGCAATCCAACCCCGCTTTTCCTTCAATCATGCAAAAAATTTGGGAAACGGTGCTTAAAAACGCCAACGTTATGCTAATACTTTGCGGATCGCTGATATCCTTAATGAAGTCGCAGGTGCTCGATTATGGAAGTCCGCTGTACGGCAGGCGCACGAGCCAAATAAACTTAAAGCAAATTGAGTTTAAATACTACGGAGATTTTTTCCCGGCAACAAAAACCGCCGAGGAGCTGCTTCCGTATTACGCCGTCACGGGCGGCGTGCCGAAGTATATTGAGGTTTTTAATCTCTACGACGACATCTTCAAGGCCATCGAAGAGAATGTTTTAAGGAGCACAAGCTTTTTATACGAGGAGCCTTATTTTTTACTTCAGCAGGAAGTGCAGGAAATCGGGAGCTATTTTTCGCTTATTAAGGCCATCGCGGCGGGGAACAGAAAGTTAGCGGACATTTCATCGGCGTTGGGCGTGCCTTCAACCGGCCTGACAAAATACCTTAAGGTGCTGATTGATTTGGACTTGGTGGAAAGGGAGGTGCCGGTAACGGAACCGAGCCCCGAAAAAAGCAAATCCGGTCTTTATAGGATTAAGGACAACTACATCGCTTTTTGGTTTAAGTTTGTTTATCCCTATCAATCTAATTTGGCAAAAGGCGAAACCGGTCACGTCTTAGAGCGGATAAAGCAGGGCTTCGTTCAAAATTTTGCTTCTTATATTTATGAGGATATTTGCCGTGAAAAAATGTGGGAGCTGTTAAGCCGGGGCAAGTTCAAATTCCCGTTCAATAAAGTCGGCAGTTATTGGGGACCAAAGACGGGCCAAACCGACATCGTGGCGTTGGATACGGTGGAAAAAAACCTAATCGTCGGCGAATGCAAATATACCACATCGCCTAAAGGATTGGATTGCCTGCACAATTTAGAGGCCAAGGTGACGGCGCTGGCCGAGCTGACTGCAAGCAACGCCGTTCAATTCGTTATTTTCAGTACCGCCGGATTTACGCAGGGCTTAAAAGATGCGGCGAAAAAGAATTCCGATATTGTGTTGGTAGATAAGCTTTAAATAAGGATAAAATGCTGAAATTTTCCGAAATTATCAATAAAGCCGGCCAAGCCATCCGAGAGCGGGCCGGGGGCTACGCGAACGACCGCAGGATCGGCGAGTACATCTGCAGCGAAAGCGTCGATTCCGGCGTGGAGATTTGCGAAATAAGCGCAAAAATCAAGGGGTCGTCGACCTATAAAACCCGCATTGTTTTCCATGACGGCGCGTTTTTTAAATCTTATTGCTCATGCCCGTATGCGGTCGGGAGCGCAATTATATGCAAACACATCGCGGCGCTGGCGATATACGGCCGACAGCTTCAGGAGCGGCACGGCTCCGTCGTCGCAAGTACATCTGCGGCTCCGGCGGCCAGGATTCAAACATACACGGAAATCGAAGAATACGATGAAGACGACGATGAGAGTGAAGACGACGATGAAAGTGAAGATGGCGATAACGCTCAAACAAACAGGATAATTTCTCTTTTTAAGGAAAAACTCGGCGGGGTTTACGGGGAACTGTTTGCGCAGATTTATGAAAAAAAGGAGCCGCCCGCAGCCGCCATTGCGAGGCCTGCTTTTGAGTCCCCGAACCGGCTTGTGGCCGAATACGCCAAGCAAATCAACCTAGGGCTTTTGGGCGAGGGACAAGAAAAGGTACATCTTGTGCCCATCTTAAGTGAACGCAACGGCCGCATAACGCTGGGCGTTAAAATAGGGTATGAGCGGTTGTATTGCGTAAGAAATCTCGTTCGCTTTTACGAGGACGTAAAAAACGGAAGGGAGCGCAGTTATGGCAAGGAGTGCTCGCCCGTGCATTCCGAGGCGATGTTTTTGCCGGAGTGCGCACCGTTCGCCGCCAAGCTTATACGCTATATCGATTCAAATCAAAGCGAAAGCAGCCGGTATTACAGCTACAGCTCCTATAACACGATAAAAGACGAAATCACATTTGAGGGTAGTGCTGCGGATTTGTTTTTCCCGTTGCTGCTCAGCATGCAGGACGAGTACCCGCTTTATAAAAGCAACTGCGAAACGCGTTTTTGCGAAGGCGATCCGCGATTGAAGATGACCTTTTCCGTAAAAGACGGAACATATAAGTTAAAAGAGGATTACTGGAGCGCGATAATGATTAAGGGTATGGCGCACGATTATGCTTTCGTCCGAAACACAATTTACCGCGTGACGTCCGCATACGCCCGCGCCGCCGCGCCGCTGTTCCGCGCGCACTCCTCCGATAAAATTTTTTCCGAGAATCAGTTTAAGGCATATTTTTTAAAGGCGGCTCCCGAGCTTTCCCCGCATTTCGACATCAAGTATAAAGATATCGATCTGAAAAAATTCACCGCTGAAAAATTTGACTGTAAATTTTATCTTGACCGGGTTGACGGGGCCATCACCGTAAAAGTGGACGCGGGCTACGGTGCGGTGCGGGTCAACCTCTCGGACATAGATAGTTATGTCAGGTACGATACCGTGGGCGACATGAGGGTCGAGCTCGAAATAAGAAGCCTATTAAAAAAATACTTCGAATATGATTGGCGCATGAGGGCGCTGGTGATAAAAAGCGACGACCGGCAATTTGCCTTTTTATCCGAAGGGCTTTGCGAATTTGAAAAGGCGGGGGAGGTTTACGCCACCGACGCATTTAAGGCGATACGCATCAATAGGCCGCCTGATGTAACGCTCGGGGTCAAACTCGAAAACGACCTTTTGGAAATTGATATTAAGCTGGAAGGCGAATATACGGATGAGGACATCCAAGCAATTTTGTCCGCTTATTCGCTAAAGAAAAAATATGTGCGCCTAAAAAACAGCGCCTTTATCGCGCTGGGGGACGACGGGCAGTTGGCCGTCGCCGCCGAGCTGATGGAAGCGTCCGAGGTAAAAAACGTCACCGGGTTGAACGATGGAAAGCTGCTGCTCCCTAAATTCCGCGCGTTGCATGTCGACGGACTTTCGGGGCGGTACGGTCTAAAAACCGAGCGAAATTCTGCGTTTGACGATCTCGTCAACGACATCTCAAGGTTTGACGCCCTTGATGCGGAACCGCCGCCGGGTCTATCGCCGATGCTCCGGCCGTATCAAAAAAGCGGTTTTAGGTGGATGAAGGCGCTAAGCGCGTACAGCTTCGGCGGCATACTCGCGGACGATATGGGACTTGGCAAAAGCGTACAGGCGATCGCTTTTATGCGCTCGCTCGATGCCGGTGCGCCTTATCATGCCCGGCTATCTGTATTCGTACCACCGCTTTAGGGAAACGTTTGAAAGAAATATCGTAAAATACGCGGACATGGCCGCAACCGGACGGCTGAACGCCATGACCGCGCCGTTTATCCTGCGGCGCTTAAAAAGGGATGTATTGAGCGAATTGCCCGAAAAACAGGAAAGCGTTATCGAGATAGAGCTTGAGGATAAGCAAAAGGATGTGTATGCGGCGCACGCCCTCATGTTCAAGGAAAGTATAAAAAGCCTTGCGGACGATGCCAGAGGAAAAATACAGATTCTCGCATTTTTGACGCGCCTAAGGCAGCTGTGCTGCGACCCGTCGCTCTTTTTAGAGAATTACGCCGGAAACAGCGCAAAGCTGGAGGCGGCGCTCGACTTAGTTTCCTCGGCTGTGCAAAACGGGCACAAGGTATTGCTGTTCTCCCAGTTTACCTCCATGCTGGCGATTATCGGGAAACGCCTTTCGGAGGAGGGGATTGAGTTTTTTCTTTTGCAGGGAGATACAAAGGTAGAAGACCGGGTCGGGCTGGTGGATGCCTTTAACGCGGGCTCCACACAGGTTTTTCTGATTTCCCTAAAGGCGGGCGGAACGGGCCTCAATTTGACGGGCGCGGATATCGTCATCCATTACGACCCGTGGTGGAATTTGAGCGTTCAAAACCAGGCGACCGACCGCGCCCACCGCATCGGGCAGAAAAACGTTGTTTCGGTGTATAAGCTGATTCTCAAAAATACAATCGAAGAAAAAATCGTCACGCTCCAAAACCGCAAAAAGGAGTTGTTTGACAGTATCATCCGAGAGGGCGAAACCGATATAACCAAAATGACCAAAGATGAAATTTTGAGTTTGTTAGAGTAAGGGCAAAAAAATGATATTAAGCGCAAGCGATGCCGCTTAATTATTGGCCCAAAAGAGTACTTAAAAAAGTACTTAGGCCCCTCGCAAGATAATTCGAGATAATTTCCGAAACGCAAGGAAGCCAAGAAAGTCGAGAAAGATACGCAAGATAATCAAAGATACGCACAATATTTTACTAAAAACAAGTAAAATAAGGAAAATCCCACGGTTGCCAAGGCAAATGTCGCGAGTTCGAATCTCGTCTTCCGCTCCAACGGAAGCGCGGTTTTAGGGTATTTTAAGCCTTAAAACCGCGCTTTTTTATTTGTTTTTGCGATTATCTTGCGTATTTTCGATTATTTTTTGAGGATTTTTGACACTCTGCGCCCGCCCGAAAAGGTAGTCTCCAAAAAAAGTACTTAAAAAAGTACTTAATCGGAAAAACTCAAAAACCCTATGCTTAGACGGGTTCCCCAACGAGGGCGTCAGCCCTCCTCTACAAGCCCTTTCCGCTTTCTCATGGAGTCGTTACCTCCGATGACGATGCGGTAGGATTCGTGGGCGATGCGGTCGCAGATGGCGTCGGCGACGATGGACTCGCCGAGGTTGTCGTACCAGCCTCCGACGTCCACTTGCGAACAAAAGACGGTAGAGCCTTTCTTGTAACGCGCCTCGGCAATCTCTAAAACGTCGTGCGCCTCGGCCTCCTTGAGCGGGTAGATCAGCCAATTGTCAAGGATAAGCAGCTGAACCTGCTTCAGTTTTTTCAGGAGTGCCTTGTACGTTCCGTTGCTTTTGGCGAGCGCCAACTCCGCCAGCAATTCGGGCAGCCGGATATATTTAACGGCGTAGTAGTTGCGGCAGCGATATCATGCCGGTGGCTTTATTGTCGGAGATAAATGCGTCAAAAGAAGCGGATCGGGAAATTGTTTTGAAACTCGTTGAGGGTACATTCGAAGATTATGTACTAAGGCTTGATGCGTGGCTTTGCAAAGAGGACTCGCCAATATTTAAAGTCGGAAACTCATATAGGATTTATTCCAAAGCCTGTTCAGCTAAAACCCACAACTTAATACAGAGCCCCGTCGCCCGGAACGGAATCTGGCCAGCGGGGCTTTTTTCTATGGCATCCCGCGCTTATATGCAGTTTTTTCTTTTATGCAGAAAAATATATTTCGCGGGATAAGGTGAAAACGTTTGTGTTTTTCGATTATTTTTGATACAATGCAGAAAGGTAAGTTGCTCATTTTATCCTGCAGTTTATCCTGCAGTCTTTTTGCAAGTCTCGCTTGCAAAAAGTTTGAAGAGGAAATAAAACTATGTTAATCGACAACAACGAATATTTAGAACTACTGAACGGAATCAAGCAAAAGATTTATTCCGCGCAGTACAAAGCTACGCTTGCCGCGTATGTTGAAATGACGAGGTTGTATTGGGAAATTGGAAGCGATATTAACTCAAAGCGTGGTTGGGGAAAGGAATTTGTAAGAAACTTGGCGCGTGATATTAGAATTGAATTTCCTATGGCACAAGGCTATTCCGAGCGCAATCTTCGGTATATGGCAAAATTTGCCCGCACGTTTTCGTCGCTTGACCTTATAGAAAAGATTTTGGGACGCATAACTTGGTATCATAATCAAGCTCTTATGGATAAAAGCAGCGGTACGGAGGATTATTTGTGGTATGCGGCGGAAACCGTAAAGCATAGTTGGACGCGCGACGTTATGGTGCATATGGTGGAGTCGGGTTTATATCAACGTCAGGTGTTGGCGGAAAAGGTGACAAACTATAAGTTGAGACTTCCCGCGCCGCAAAGCGACCTGGCTGTGCAAACGATGAAGGATCCGTACATTTTTGATTTTATCCCGTTCCGCGGGGAAATTGACGAGCGCACGATTGAAGATAAACTGGTTTCCGACATCACAAAGGTTTTACTTGAGTTTGGCTCCGGCTTTGCGTATGTTGGCAGGCAATACCACTTGACGGTTGACGACGAAGATTTTTATATCGATTTGCTTTTTTACAATCTTAAGCTCAGATGCTACGTGGTAATTGAATTGAAAGCAAAGTCGTTTAAGCCCGAATATGCCGGAAAACTGAATTTTTACATCTCGGCGGTCGATGATATGCTCAGAACGGAACTGGATAATCCGACTATCGGCCTGTTGCTCTGCAAAAGCAAAAAGAATACCGTTGTCGAATACGCGCTTAAGGATTTAAATAAGCCGATAGGCGTAAGCCATTATGAGCTTGGGAAGCCCTTGCCCCAAGAGTTTGTAAACGTACTGCCGTCCGCAGATGAAATCAAAACGCGTATTGGAATGCTGGAGGGATTAACGATTAATAAAGGAGAGCCCCTTACAAAACCCGAACAGCGCGTTTTAGACCTTCTGAAATCTGACGGAACCTTGACGGTGGAATCAATCGCCGATTTAATCGGCCGTAAAACCCGCGCCGTTCATGATACATTGCGCTCGCTTAGGAACCGGGGCGTGATTACCCGCGTTGGCGGCAATAAAAACGGTCGATGGGTTGTCATACAGGATATTTAAACGAAACGAAACGATATGTCGAAATTTTCCGAAGTTAATAAAAGATTAATCGCTATATTTGAAGAGCATGGCTTTTCGATAGATTTTGAAGGAAGCGGCGCCACGTCCGCGCAGGATTCGGAATTGCATGAGCATTTTGTGTCGGACTCTTTTAGGACGCTGTTTTACTTTGGATTTAAGCCGTTTGACGACGACGTGAGCGCCGGCGTGCGGTTTTTGCACGGGCTTTCGGAGAGGATGATCGGCCTCATTGCAAAGCGGGGCGACATTGAGTTTTTGCGCGAGAATGCGGAGCTTGGATTTTCCGACGACGAGCTTTCCAAAATGGTGCGGGCCGCGCCCTTTGCGCCGGGAATGGAATATATCACCAAAGCTTGGCTGAGAGAAACCTTTTCCCGCCTCGGCGAAGTGTTTAAAATCGACATCGCCGCATACAGCGGAACCGTCGCGCAGTTTTTAACCGAACAGAAATCCGATTTGACGGTGATGGGCAGGGTATTTTTTCATCTGGTTGAAAATAAAAACGACGAGATGCCCTTTGCGTTTTTAGCCACCTACTCCACCCCGTCCGATACCCGAAAAATCAACCACGTTCCTCTAAAAAACGCGCCCTATCGTTGCCGCGTCAGTTTGCAAAGGAAAATTCAAAGTTTCAGTATTCCGTGGTGGAACGAAACGGTGCCGCAAGGAAGTTTGAAAGCAGTATCGATTGGCTCAAAGAAGCGGGACTTGTGCTTCTTTGCGATAACTTAACAACTCCGCAATCGCCTTTAGAGAGTTTTGTTAAAGCGGGATATTTCAAACTTTATTCGCACGATACAGGCTTGCTTGTTGCAATGCTTGAGGATGGCGCACAAAAGGATATTATTGACGACAAAATGGGCATGGGTAAGGGCGCGATATACGAGAACCTTATCGCTTCTATGTTTGCACGACTAGGCAAGTCGCTTTATTACTATGCGGACGGCGACAGACTGGAAGTGGATTTTGTTGTCCGGATTAACGGTACGATTACGGGCGTGGAAGTTAAGTCAGGCAGAGGCAAGGCAAATTCGTTAAAAGTTGCGATGTCGGAAAACGAAAGGATTGCGGGCATAAAACTTACAAGCGGCAATATCGGCAGTTTAGACGGAATAACGACTTATCCGCTGTATATGGCGATGTTCCTGTAAAAATAACAATGGATGAATGGTGGATGGCGGGGACAGCCGTCCCCCAAAAAAGTACTTAAAAAAGTACTTAAACCCCACGCAAGATAATTTGAGATAATTTGCAAAAGCAAAAAGGGGTGAGATAACGAATTGCAATACGCAAGATAGTCGCAAATACGCAAAATATTCGCGACATTTGCTTCTGCAAAGGATCGGGGCAAAAATAAAAGGTATGCAGACACCACAAACGGTTTGATGCACCGTATGGAAGCGAAAATTCGCTTTTTTAGAAAAAATCCCGGTTCAACAAGGACTTTTCATGTGAAAGCTCTGCATTTATCCATTCATACCCGTTTAAATCATTGACATGCGGACAAAATTACTATATAATAAACTCCGACTCGTTTTTACTGGAGTAAAACCTTACAATGAAGAAAAGAATTATCACTCTTGCTTGCGTCTTGCTTTCGGCGGCCCTCTGCTTTTCGGGTTGCGGGTACCCCGACCAAAGGATAGAGAATCCGCAAAAGGATTTCGATTACGTCGTGTATTCAAACGGCGGCTCTGCCGTGCAATACGGGGAGTACGTCTATTTCATCAACGGTCTGCGCGGCTATGCCGACGAGGACGCAAAGCAAAACGTCTTCGGCAACGTCGTTAAGGGCGGCATTTACCGCGCAAAGCTGAACGTAGAGGCGTCTAAGCGCGTCGACGGCGACAAAAATATCGCGTCGGTCGGCTCGGCGATTATGGCAAAGGACGCCGACGGCAATCCAATCGCGGGCATGCCGCTTACGGAAATGCTGTTCGACTTTGAAATCGCGGCCGAGGGTCGGCTAAAGTTCGCCGATACGATTAACAAGTACGGCAAAGACTTTGCGGATCTTGAAATCACGGACGAAGAAGAAGAACTCGGCGAAAAAATCGATTGGGTCAAAAACGTTGCGGTCGCGCCCAAAACGGCCGGCACGGCGGGCTATGCGCAGGGCGGCATCTTTATTTTCGACGAATACCTGTATTTCGCGACGCCGAACAACGAAAAGAACCGCTCGGGCGTCGTTCAGTCGACCCACACGGAATTTTGGCGGATGCACGTAAGCGGAAAAGACGTCCGCAAGATTTTAACCACCAAGGGCGTCGCAGAAAGCACGCCTTACGGATTTTATAAATCGGGCGATAGCGTGTATTTGGTTTGCTCGTACCAAAACGAAGACGGAAAATTAGACGTTGTTTCGGTGCGCATGAAGGGCACCACCATCTACAAAGCGATGTATTTGACGCAGGAAGCGAACAACGTTTATATCCCGGTACGCGACACCTATGACAAAAATAACTCCGCTCCGATCGGCTTAGGGGACTTTGTGTTTTACACCCGCGACGTAAAAGAGGGCGACAAGATGAAGCGCGGCAACCTGATCGAGGTCACCAGCCCCGACGGTGCGGAGCGTTTCAGCTTTGCGATGACGGGCAACGACAAGCCCACTCAGATTGAGGACGTGCGCGACGGGCTGATTTTCTATACGGCGCAAACGGAATGGGAAACGACCGAGGTGCAGTTTTCAAATCTCCACGATATGCTGATGATGCCGGAAACGGAGATAGAGGGCGAGTCCGGCATCAAGGTGCAGGGCAGCAAGCGTTATCAGGATTACGAGGCACAAGCAACCGTTAAGCGCGGCCAGGTGTCTGGCACCGTGTTCGGTCAGCAGAATTTTGACAGCTACCATACCAAATACTATTACCGCCAAAACCCGTTCGATTCCCACGCGTATATGTTGGGCTTTTCGGACTCCGGCGTTTTCCGGCTCACCACCGTCGGCGCGGAGAGCGCGGGCGTTAAGATACTCTCGTCCAGCCCCGAGCTTTTGATGGTAAAAGGCCAATACATGTACTATTTGCAAGGGGCGGCGATTTGGCGCACCGATATATTTAAGACCGCGGCGGAAAAAGCCGCCGCATCCCCGACCGGCGAAGAGGGTGAACAGCTCACCGACCGCGACGTGGTGACGGCCGGAACCTTTAGGACGGACATCGTCGCCGGCCATTTGGTATTTTTTGCGGCGTACGACGAATGGACTCAAGCCGGGACGGCGTATACCTTCTTTAAAAAGCTGAGGCCGGGCTCGGTGTCCTTTATGATCGGCACGTTGGCCGAAGAGGATTACCCCACCGCCGAGCAGCTGGCGGATTACTTCGGCCTTACCGATCACGACGACCACGACGGCCACGACCACGGATAATTAAACAGTAATAAAAAGAGCCGTCTCGCGGGGAAAGTGAGACGGCTCTTTTTTTTAAGTCGTTACTTTATTATCACCTTGCTGATGGCGTCCTCGAGCTTTTGCCGCCCGGGGGCGTCTTTTTCGGATAGGTAGTACTCGAAAAGCGTGGCAGCGTTGCGGCGGTTGAGTACGACGTATTTGCGGACGGGCACATAGGGTTTCGACGGGGGAGCCGACGGCATTTTTGGAGAGGACGGTTGACGGTTGAGCTTTGACGGTTCCGGATGGCCGGATGAATCGGAGAGAGTCGTTGGCACATCGTGTTGCGGCGGGGGAGCTGTATTTTTCTGTGATGCGGGGCGTCGGGCGGGCTTGCGAACTTTGCGAATTGGCACTTCAATTGCCGACTTCGGTTCTGGCGGTTCTGCGGGTTCTTCGGCTTCTTCTGGTTTTGATTCGGGTGGTTCTGCGGGTTCTTCGGCTTCTTCCGGTTCGGGCTCGGCGGGCGGAAAATAAACCGCCCCTACAATATCAACTTCTTCTTCACCGTCCACTGTCCACTGTTCGCCGTTCACTTCGTCCTCACTGAAAACTTCCCACTGATCACTGATCACTGCTTCCGTCAGCGCTTCTTCCAATGCGGCCAGCGCCTCGGCGGCCTCAAGCCGCGCGGCGTCGGCGGAGCGCATGACGGCCTCGAAGTCTATTTTCGGCGACGGCGCGACGAAAACTATGGGCTCATATTCGCATTCTTCTTTCGGCTTCTCATCTTCTTCCCTAACCCCTAACCCCTGACCCCTGACCCCTAATTCCCTTCGTCCGCCGGATTTTACGATATGCAGCGCCGCGCACAAAAGCGCCGCCGCTCCCGCCGCGCACAAAAGCGCCGGGCCCATCCAAGTCCCGTATAGGAGTTCCATCGGTTCTTTGAAAGTGGCGTACGGCAATTTCCGCAAGTTCGTAAGTATTGCGATTGCCCCGAACGCAGCGGTTGACAAAAGCGCCGCCCAGTTGACAATCGCAAAAACCGCGTCCAAAGCGTTGCGCCGATACTTTTTTTTGATAAAAAAGTAGATGGAAAAAGCAAGGTACGACAAAAGAATCGCCCCGGCGATTTGCAAAAACACAACATGAAACAACGACTGAAAATTCAGCATTAAGAATATTGTACCCCATCTCGGCATACTTTGTCAAGAAACTTTTGCATCCCTATTGACAAAGTGCGCATTGTACGTTATAATTAAGATATTGTGGAGGGATAAAATTATGTCGATACGGAATAAGTTCGATGCGGAGTTAAAAGAGCTCCATAGCGCCATCATCAAAATGGGCGCGGCGGTTGAAGAGGCCATCGGCCTTAGCGTTAAGGCGCTGATGACCCGCGACGCGGAGCTCGCCAAAAGCGTCATCGAAAACGACAAAAAAATCAACGAAATGAACGGCGCCATCGGAAGCTCCGCGCTCAAAATCATGCTGTGCCAGCAGCCCGTTGCCAGCGACCTGCGGGCCGTTTCGACGGCGCTGAGGATGGTGGGCGAAATCGAGCGTATGGGGGATCAGGCGGCGGACATTTGTTCGATCGTTTTAAGGATGTGCGAGGAGGGCTGCCAAACCGACCCGGCGTTTATCCCACGGATGGCGGAAATCGCGCGGCGCATGGTGCGCGGCTGCATCGACAGCTTTGTGCGCACCGATTTAGAGCTTGCCAAAGTGATTATCGAGACGGACAACGAGATGGACGAGTTGTTTATTGAAAGCCGGCAAGAGCTGATCGATCTCATTAAAACCAATGCCGCCGTCGCCGATCAGGCCATATACCTGATGATGATCGCCAAGTATTTCGAAAAAATCGGCGACTACGCCGAAAACGTAGCCTCCTGGGTCATTTTCTCGGTTACGGGCAATTACAAGGGCAATTTTTTGATTTAGGATTAGGATTGAATCCCGAATCACGTTTCCCACCGCTCCGCCATATCATAGGAGTAGCACCATCTATCAAGGAGCACTACATATATGGCAACGGTTGTTTTGGACGCAGGCCACGGCGGGTACGATTCCGGCGCGGTCAGCGGCACGCGGTTGGAGAAAGACGACAATTTACGCATGGCGTTGGCCGTGGGGCAAAGGCTGAAGGACTGCGGCGGGATAAACGTGATTTACACGCGCTCAACCGACGTGTTTATCCCGCTGTTGGAACGCAGCCAAATTTCGAACGCGGCAAACGCGGACTTATTTGTATCCTTCCACCGCAACGCCTCCACCAACCCCAATTTAAACGGCGTGGAGGCTTGGGTATACACGAATCCGTCGGCAAAATCCGTGGCGACGGCGAATTTGATACTCAGCCGCGTCGTATCGGCGGGGGTGCAGCGCAATTTAGGGCTTGCGTACGGCAATTTTTCCGTGCTGCGCCAAACGTATGCGCCGTCTACTTTGCTGGAGCTCGGGTTTATCTCCAACGCCGAGGACAACCGGCTGTTCGACACGCGATTCGACGCCTACGCCGACGCGATTGCCAGCGGAATCATAAGCTCGCTCGGAGTTACGTGCCGGCCCGTCGAGCCCCCGCAGCCGCCCGTCATCCCGCCCCCTCCGCCCGGCGATTATGTCGCCAACGTGCGCAGGATTCAATCCACCCTAAACGAACGCTACAACGCGGGGCTGGTGGCGGACGGTATTTGGGGGCCGGTTTCAAACCGCGCGCTCATCCGCGCCTTCCAGACGGAGCTAAACCGCAATTTTAACGCGGGGCTCGTCACCGACGGCGTGTGGGGGCCGCGCACAAGGGCGGCAACGCGGCTCGTGCGGCAGGGCGACCGGGGCAATATCGTTTGGATTTTGCAGGCGGCGCTGTACGTAAACGGGTTTTCCACGATACCGGACGGCATTTTCGGTCCTGTAACCGACCTTGCGGTGCGCAACTTCCAGCGCGCCAACGGGCTTGGGATGGACGGCATTGCCGGCCCCAACACGTTCGAAAAATTGTTTGCGAGGGCGTAGGGAGATAAGAAGATAAAAACTTATAAAAAAACTCCCCTTCAATTGTGTGAATTGAAAGGGAGTTTTTAATTTCGGTAGAAATCAGAGTACTTATTTTCCAAAATTCATATTAATGGCTCTATACTTTGCAATAACGTTATCTAAATCAGTTAGTTTTATATCGATAAAATAATCGTCAAACACATGAATTGCGGCATATCCGCTTTGAAGTGGCAGGAAATTGCTTAACCGTACTGGTTGGCCGCCGGATCTAATAATTAGATCAACTCTTTCCGGGATTAGTAAATCCTCAATGCATAAACTTTTCTTGGTATAAATCGTTTCATTGATTTCATCGATGGGATTATAGGCAATTAACAAATTGACAAGTAAATTATAGTCTTGAACAGTTTGCTCTTCATTTAGTTTTCGTTGCTCCAATAAGTCAAGCAAACTTTTTGGCCATAAGCTTTTATCTCCTATGAATCGCAATTTAATATTTTGATTGCTAAACGAAGATAAAATGTTCTTGGATAAAGCATTTTCAAATTCCGCTAATATTGCATTTAGCTCTTCCACTGAGCGCATGAAATTTTCTTTGCTGGCTACATAAAAGCTGATTATTTTCACTTCTTGGGAGTGCAAATAATCAACAATTTCAACAAACTTATCAAAAAATTTGTTATATGCCTGCTGAACGGTTGCGCCATTCATTTTTGCCCAACGCCGGTTGCCGTCGGGAATAATACCGATATGATTAATTTCCATAGATATCCCGAATAACAGCATCTGCTACGAAGCTATTCTTAGAATCGAAAACATGAGTACCTATCTGTTCAAAGTCACTTTCAAAGCGTTTTAGAGTTTGCTTATTTATTCGATAGTTCGGTAAAAGTATGCTCTTATTACTTCTGTTAATAACAAAGGGAAGGAGTAAATTATAATCTGCCATAACCATGGGAAAAACATCTTCCGCGGATCTGAAAATTATGCGGACATTCTTGGGAAGCTCAGACAGGATGTTCACTAAATTTTCTTTGGCACTCGCAATATTATAGTTAGAATCACTTTCATTATATTCAGATTTTGTATAAATGTGAATTAACGTCTTATTTTGGGTATCGCTAGAAGATAACCAATCTATTAGAATATCATAAAAACTTTGTTCATTAGTGCGTCCATTTTGAGGACCCAAAAATAATGTCGAAGTTTTTTGTCCAAGGATAATTTTACTTTTAGCGTCTTTAATTAATGTGGTTCCGTTAACATAAATAGCGTCGTCAACATCAATTAATGTATCCGTTTCTTCTTCGTAATCGCCGAGACGCCTTGTTATTTGATCGTATAATTCCTCTGGAGTAGAAAAGCAAGTACAGTCGTCTTTAGACATTTTTAACGGAATGGTTTTAAGCATATTATTTTTGAGTTGTTCCGGCCATCGGGCGTAAGGCAAGTCCTTATCAACGTGCAATAGGGGGATTATATGTAACCCTTCTTCAATAGCAATTTTGCATTCATCAGCTACTGTATCTGAAAAGTATTCACCCAAAACTAGGAGAAATATAGGACTGTCCTCGCGCAAGATTTTTTTAAAGTTTCGTTGCGTGGCGCCAGAATCCTCATTGTTACATTCTGCCTTAAACCCTGAGAATTCGATAGCTTTTTTTGCAATGAACCGAAATTCTCTGAAATGTCCTGATACAATAACCGAAGAGACACAAACTTTTTTCATTAAGAAAGCCTATCCTTTTTTTGCTGATTATATACAATCCGACAGATTTTTGTCAACTATTTTTAAAATGCCGTTAAAGCCGTTAAATGCTTAATATAGGGGTTTTGGGGGTTAAAATGCGGTCTATTGTGCTGTTTCCCGCGCCATTTCAGAAAGTTTTTTAGGTCGGATTTAGGTCTTTTTTAGGTCGTGCCTATCAAAAGTTTTATCCTGCCATAGTCGCGGGTGCGGTAAAGTTCGGGTACAGGTCGCCATAGATATTTATGATGTCCTGTTTGGTGATGTTCGGGTCGTAGGTGGTGTAACGGTCGCTTGTCATTCGGCTGTCCTTATGCCCCATAGCGTGTTGGCGG
>Ga0123356_10001594_pt1 | contig 24915 bp, 6 predicted proteins | sample TergutEmb28metaG_2_FD_92546 | JGI IMG/M metagenome (GOLD analysis project Ga0123356, IMG submission 92546) | Embiratermes neotenicus P3 segment gut microbial communities from Petit-Saut dam, French Guiana - Emb289 P3 | ecosystem: Host-associated > Arthropoda: Insects > Digestive system > Gut ...
GACGGACGAACCTCTGGTGTGCCAGTTGTTCCGCCAGGAGCACGGCTGGTTGGCTACGTTCGGAAGGGATAACCGCTGAAAGCATCTAAGCGGGAAGCCTGCTCCAAGATGAGGTCTCCATCCCGCACCATGTGTGGGGAGAGGCACCCGGCTAGAACACCGGGTTGATAGGCCAGAGGTTGAAGCACTAACTAACGAGGTGTGTAGCCGACTGGTACTAATAGGCCGACAACTAACAACAACAATCAACAGCAACATAATGCGAGCGTCCACTATACGGTTCTCAGACAACCAGCCGACAACTTCAGACTTTGCGGCGGCCACAGCGAAGGGGAAACGCCCGGCTCCATCCCGAACCCGGAAGCTAAGCCCTTCAGCGCCGATGGTACTGCCACCGTGGGGTGGTGGGAGAGTAGGACACCGCCGCAAACCAACCAGCCGGACGGGCCAGCAGGCCCGTCCGGCTGGTTTAACCCGAATACCTCCGATGTTGTCAAGTCGAAGCGGGTAGACCGCAGGCTCTTCGAGCCAAGGTAGAAGTTTGGCGACCAAGTCAGAGGCGGACCGCGCTGCTGGCACCGACGGGACGTAGCCCATCAACGCCCTCCACACCTGAAGCTGACTGGCAGGTAGAGCCAGATAATCGCCCGCAATGGCGTCAACTGGCGTTGGTTTTGCATGCGGGCGTAGAGTGTTCCAGGCACGGAGGTTCATCACAAAGTGCCCCGGTTGAAGCGGATTTCATCCGGAAATGCGGTCTCCCGCCACTGACAGGGCCGTGTCAGCGGCGGGAGACCGCGCTGTTTAGTTATAGGTTCATTTACCAGGAAGCCCTGATGAAGTAGTAGCCATAGTTTTCGATGGGGTCTGCATGGCGGATTAACAAGTAGTACGTCTGGCCCGGCGTCAAACCACTTGCCTGCAGGTAGAAGTTGCGGTTGCCCGCACCGTCATCATCAAAGGCCAACTCGTTGCCGGCTGCATCGTACAGCCAGGCAATCGGATCGGGGTTGGCGCCAGTGTCCCAATCAAAGGACTCAATGACCACGTCAGCGGCTGGAGCCACAAAGTAATACCACTGATCGGTGCCCGTATCCACCCAGACACCCTGGGGTGCCAGGTTCCAGTCACACGAGGTGCCCTTGGTGGTGCACATGGGCCACCAGTCGGATGTTTGTTGGATGGACAGGTCTACCCAGTCCGTGCCACCAAAGGCGTCCGTCACGGTGAACCTGACAAAGCCATCCCGGTTGTAGCCTTCGGCAACGTAGAACTCTGACACCGTGATGGTGATCTCGGAATAGGTGCCGGTACCTGCGGTTGGCGTAACGCTGATCCACGGGTCACTAGCGTCAACCGTCCAAGAGTCATAGTTGGTAGTCAGCCCCACGATCAGTGACTGCTGAGCCCAATCTGGGTACCAACGGTACTGAGTGAGCTTCACAATTGGCTGTGGCGCAAATCCAACCACGGTGAAGGTGGTATCCCCGGAGGTGCCACCGGTAGTGACGCAGTACTTGCCACCATACTTGGCGCACTTCTTGGCCAGCTTGGCAGCCTGTTCCTTTGCCTTCTTCTCAGAGCACTTGGTCGTCTTGTTGGCTGAGTCGTCGGTCCGCCAGACCACCAGGTAATAGGTCTCGCCCGCCGTCAGGTCAGCTGAGAACTCAAAGCCGTCAAGACCATCAGTGTCATAAGCGATGCGCTGTCCAGCAGAGTTGAACAGTTCACCGTGAACATGGCCAGCATCGAGCCCAATGTCATAGGAATCAAAATCATGCGTGCCGTTGATGTCAGCGGTGAACTTGAGGAAGTACCGGGTGTTCAGGGCAACGTCAACCACATGTGGGCTTAGGTCCCAGTCGCAAGCTGCGGCGAAGCTAAAGCAGATGGTGCCCCTTGAAGCCTGGACCACGTTGACCAGCAGCTTTTCCTTGCCGGCTGTGACAGTAATGGTGGCTTCCCTTTCGGCGCCAGTGTTGGCTGCCACCGTGCCATTAAAGCCCCTGCCGCTCGCTCCAGAGGTGGCGGAGAGTTTCAACCATGAGGCACTGGAACTGGCCTTCCATGAGGCGTTGTTGGAGGTGGTGACGGTGAAGGGCTGCGTCCCACCCGCCCAGTCAGTAAACCAATAATCTGGCGCCACAAAGATGGCTGCTGCACCCTGGGTGACAGTGACAACCTGGGAGGTCTTGCCAACGGTGAAGGTGATCTTGGCTGATCTAGCCGAAGCTAAGTTTTCTGTCACGGAGGCTTGGACCATGGCAGCGCCAACGCCACTGGCGGCGCTGAGCTTCAGCCACGAAGCACTGGAGGTGGCTTTCCAGCTGGCGTTGTTAGCGGTGGCTACCGCAATGCCAGTGGCCTGGGCCTCGTAGTTGGGCGCCCAACTGGCTGGGGTGACAGCAATGCCCTCCGTGACGGTGCCCATGATGGTGTAGGCCCCGGTCTGTTTGGAGCCACTATGAGACGCCACCATGTAGTAGGTGGCGCCGGCCGTGAGCGTGGTGGAGATCTTGAAGTTCTTGCCTACGCCACCGTCGTTGTTGTAAGCCAGTCGCTTCGAGGCGCTGGAGTAAACCTCGCCGTACGGGTCGCCGCCGGCGGCGAAGTTGGTTGACTCAAAGACATACTTGCCGGTGTAGGGAGCGACAAACTTGAGCCACATTTTCTTGCCAGCCGCTGGGGCGACCTCGACTGTGGAGAGGTCCCAACCGCAAGACGCCGTTGCACTGGCGCAGCCCGTCAAAGGCGCTGCTGTGGCAGGTGTTGCGGTAAGGACAGCACCTCCAGCTACCAGAGCGAAGGTGGTGAGAATCGAGAAAACTCTCTTTTTCTTGGGTTTTAAGTTGATGTGCATGGGGCCGTCCGTTCTTATTTGCACAATATTGTTTCAATTGCATCATGTAACAGATCACCCTCATGGCTGAAGAGTGACCAATTATTGGCTGCGGTGCCGCTTCGATGGTACGAAACGGCAACGACCGATTCAACCATCTCCCACACTGGAACCCACCCAGGGCACCATGAGAGGGAGCAGCGCCGGCTCGGTGGTTGACCGATGCCGGCACCGTCCGTTAGGGCTTTAATGCAGTTGGCAGCGGGCTTTGGTGGGTGGTGTCACTTTCGGAAACCCGTTTCTGCCCGCGTGGACTGCGGTGTCAAGTCCATCAGCCCCAACCAAGGTAGAAACACCTAGCCGAGTGCTGGCTGTGGCTCAGCAGTCACCTGCGGCTTGTTCGTGGCGCCTTGGGCAGGGTCTTTGCAGTGGACCTGGGCAGGGGCGCTGCAATGGGCTTGGGCAGGGGTGGCTGCAGTAGGCCTGGGCAGGGTGGCTGCAGTAGGCCTGGGCAGGGGCGCTGCAGTGGGCTTGGGCAGGGCGGCCGCTGGTCGGTTTGATGGGGTGGGCGGGCCACCTGATCACTGCCGTTTTCACATGGAAACTGGGGATAACCGCCGATGCCCTGGGCATTGTTGTGTAGTAACACCTCAAAACCTCTGGTGGCCATGGAGCCATTCGAGAGATTGGCACGGTGGTGCGTAGTAGCACCCAAAACCGAGATGTGACCTAGGTCACACCCAGTATGTTGGGTGGAAACCGCACAAACGGCCCAGTTGGAAGCTTCCTTCTGGTGTGGAATAACTGGAGAAACGCATGCACACGGCCCATATGTTTGCGCCCAATAAAAGAACAATGGCCCCACCGGCCCGTAGTTGGCCCCCGTGGGTGTCACTGGTGCCGCCGCTGAGACGGTGTGCCCCAGGCCCCAACACCCCCCTCCAAGTATTTTGCGCGGTGCAACGCCGGACCGCCACCCTCCCACTGCCGCTCAACCTGGCGACCAGGCAACTGCTGGTGATCCCCAGTCTTGACCCAAATGCGGTGCAACGCCGGACCGCCACCCTCCCACTGCCGCTCAACCTGGCGACCAGGCAACTGCTGGAGATCCCCAGTCTTGACCCAAATGCGGTGCAACGCCGGACCGCCACCCTCCCACCGCCGCTCAGCCTTGTGACTAGGAAACTGGTGATGGTCCCCTGTTTCCTAACCCCGAACCATGCTTGCCGCGTTTCCTTAAGTCAGCGCGATGCGCTGACCACGTCAACCCGGTCGGAGCTTGTTGCACAACAGGCCACTTGGAGGGTGTTGGATAACACCCTCCAAAGCGACCCGCCTAGGTATTCTTGCGGCGTTTCCATGAGTCAGCGCGATGCGCTGACCACGTCAACCCGGTCGGAGCCTGGCTGCGACCTGCCAGGCCAACAGCGGTATTGACCACTGATCTTCGAGACCTCAGCCCCTAGCCCCATCTAGTACAAGGATTCACCGATGAACACCCACTTAACCCCATCCGTCGCCGCCGCGGTCAGCCGTCGGTTCGGTCAACTGGTCAAGCCAGTCACCTTCCTGGTGGCGCTGACTCTTGGGCTTGGGGGGGTGAGCCTTGTCCAATCGTGGATGTCAAGCCAAACGGCTCACGCCCTGGATGGCACAGTCACTTGGATCAAGCCATTGACTTGGGAGTTTACGGCCGACGCCGTCTACGGCGTGGGGGATTCGGTGGACCCCACTGCCCCTGAGGGTAGGGTCTGGGAGGTGCGGGCACCGGGTAGTGCCACGCCCACCATCGATTCCTACTACACCTCTGGTGGGATCTACAGCGCAGGGGAAGACTGGTCGCCCACTCAGATTGGCACCATGGCGATTGCCCCTGACATGACTCAGGCGGAGCGCCCATTGGTGGCCTACCACTGGCCATGGGGCACAGAGGGCACCGTCTCAAGCCACATCCCGGTCAAGAAAGTGGTGCCAGGCCAAGTCGATGCCGCCGAAGCTTGGGCGCCGTACCCGATTGGTGCAGTCTGGGGCTGGGACGCCGGTGCGGGCATTCAAGGTACCGGTGAGATTATCTTCGCCACCACGCGTTTGGCTGACCTCAACAACCGGGGCTCCGGCGGTTACCGGATGATGATCTGCAACCCAGCGAAGCTAACTACAGTCACCGTGCAAGAACGCATGCAATGCCGACGCTCTGGGGACCTCAGGCCGGCTACCCCAGCCGATCAACTGACCCCAGGTGGGCTGACTGGCACCTGGTATGCGGCTGCTGGAATGGCCATGGACGCTGAAGGCAACGCTTTCCTCCTGGTGGGCCGTCAAGATGTCAAGCACCTGATCAAGGTCATTCCCGGGGCGGACGGCCGGTCATGGGAGTGGCGCAAGCAGGTTGAAGTCTTCAAAGGCCCGGGTCTGACCCAGGCTGAGTTCGATGAGATCCGAGGTGTGGAAGGCATGGCCGCGGTTGATGGCAAGCTGTACACCCGGATTTCCGACACGGTGGTTGGCGTGATCGATCCTCTGACCGGCATCTACGACAGGGCCACGTGGGACCTCCCCGAACCGGCCACCCGCGACTTTGCCTCAGCCCAGACCACCGCCCTGATTCGGGGGCATGTCTACATTGACCAATCCGGCCAAGGCGTTATCTCCGAGGCCGACAAGGCTAATCCGGCCAACGCAGCGGCTGGCCAGACGGTGGAGCTGTACCGGCCCGGGGATCCCAACACCTACACCACGGTGACCGACGGCACTGGCGAGTACAACTTCCTGATCTCTGACATTCGGGATTCGACTTGGTACGTGCGTTTGGTTCAACCCCAGGTGAACGGCTACAACGCTCTGCAAACCTGGGCGGCTGGCTATGCGACCAGGTTGACCATTGATTCCAACATTGACCCGATCACCGTACCGGGCACCCGCAACACGGTCACCACTCGTTGCCAAGGAGTAGAGGCCCCCGGCATGCCAGATGGCACCGCCTGCTTTGGCGCCCGGACGGACGGGGTTGACCCATCAACCGGCGTGACCAGTAGCAACGTCTTCACCGCCACCGGGGCGGAGATTGTGGCAAAGGTGGAGGTGCAAACTGAGTCCGAGGTCTCCGTGGTGGACTTTGGCATCACTCTGCATGGTTCATACGGCGACGCCCCAGCAGGGTTCAAAACCACCCGGGCTCAAGATGGCCCGCTGTCCTTCCCCAGAGCCGGGGGACATGAAGTGTATTTGGGTGCCCTGGCCGGTGACTACGCCGACGGCACCAACGATCCGGCAGCCGCTGCCCACGGTGAAGACGATGGTCTTGAATTCCGCGGCACCGGTACCGGCACCTATCTGCCACTGCAAGACCAGCTATTAGTTGTGGGAGGGCGCTATGACTTCCGGGCGAAGCTGACAGGGGCAGGCGCCGCTAATGGGTTCGCCAAAGCTTGGTTCGCCGAACTGGCGAGTGATGGTACGGCATCGACCACCTTCCCAAACACCCCAGTGATGGGGGCCACCCAAGCCGCCTCAGTGGTGGAAGCTGACGGCTATGTCTATCTCTACAACTACCAGGTGCCAGACACGCGCCCACAGGGCGGTCTACAAGACATGTTGGTGCGGGCCAGGGCCGGCTGGGATGCGGCCGCCAATTACACGGCGGTGGACAACTACAATCACGAACCAGTGCCAGGCGACGTGGCCTACAACACCAGATCGTGGGCGCAGTCCGGTGAAGTCGAGGATTATCGCATGTCCGTCGCCGAGGGCGCGGTCAGGATGGAAGCCAGAACCCTGGGCGGGGTGTCTTCCAAGTTTGACTTCAGTTTGACCAATGTGTTGACCACACCGCCGTCGTCTAACAGCACCTCCATCATCACCAACGCCTCAGAGGATTGGGCCGCAGCCCCGAACGGGCATGCCTTTGCCACTCTGGGCAGTGCGGTGACCATTACCGCCCAGAACATCCCGCAGGGCTGGCGCATCAGTGACCGGACCGACACGGCCGGTCAGCCGCTTGACACCTACTGCTACGACCAGGTCACCGGCCTGGACGTGGACTACGAGCTGGTTTTGCCAACCACGCTGACCCTAAAAGCCAGCGCAGTCCAACTGGGGGCTGATGTGGTTTGCCGCGTGACCTTTGTGCCCATTGGTAACGTGATGTTAGCTGTCTTGACCACCACCCCCACCCCCGATGCAGCCAATCCACTGCTAGTGACCTTGCCGGCTGAGCCGGGCGAAGAATACGCGCTGGAGGCTACGCTGACCGGCTCGGTGGCTGACGAGCATGGCGTGATCCACGACATTGCGGTGCCCGCCACCGCGGTGCGGATGAGTCTAACCCCCGTGACAGCCAGTGGAGCGAGTGCCACTGGTGCCTGGTTTACCGACAACAACTTGCAGAGCGCCACCTGTGAGACCGGCGCCGCAGGCACCTGTGTCTTGTATGTTCAAGCCTCACGTAGCGGCACCTACACGGTGACGGCGCAAACGCCCAACCCGCTTGGTGTTATGACCAACTTCCCGACCGTCACCACACCAGCGGACAAGCGTCACCCAGCCGAACTGTATTTCGAAGCAGGGGAGGTTTGTGATCCACCCTGGGCTGACACATTCAACATTGACAACGCCGGCACCAAGTACGCCAATGGCGCTGACACGCGCACTGGCACCATAAAGCTGGAAGACTGTGGCCACAACCCCGTGACAGGCAAGACGGCGGCTGATTTTGCCTTTACTGTGCTGCGCAACGTTGGCGGACCGACCCTGATTGCCGGCACCGACTACTGGATTGAGGACTTGGCGGAGAGTGCCACCAAGGGCACCTACACCTTCACCATCCGCACTGTCCGGTTCGGCAATCTGCAGGTCACGGCCACTTACGACCCAACAGGCACGAACCTGACCCTGGGCACTAAGCCGGCTACTTTCGAAGATCCTGGCACCGTTTGCATTGAAGGTGACCCCGATCCAAGATGTAACACCTATTCGACCTTTGACATTGCCGCCAAGACGCCAATGCCGTATGCCGACTGGCAGTTCACCCAGATACCTAACTCTGATTGGGGCTATTACGAAGGCACCATCACCCTGGTTGGGTTCTTTGACAACCCGGTGGTAAACGGCATTGGCCGGATCACCATGCTGGATGACACTCAGCCTCCCAGCGCGCCAGAAGGGGCTAAGTTCTGGCCGGATGGTAATCCGCCGGCTAAGCCGGCGATTGATGCTCCAATGGGTGTGGTTTGCTCGGAGCCTCTCACCGATGGCCGCTGCGAGACCGGTGTGTACACCATCCGGATTTACTCCACCAAGGTCGGTGTGCGGGCTGTTAGTGCCATGGTGAGCCAAGCCGGTGCGCCTAACGACATTGTTGACACCAAGCCGGCTGAGTTCCGGCCGCGGTCCCATGTCGATTTTGATCAGACCAAATTGGTGATTACCCCCTCGCCTAACCCGCTGGTACCGGTGGCCCCGGACGGCACCTCGCCTTACAGCGCCACGGTGACAGTGACCGACGAGAACGGCGTCAATGAGCTGGAGGGTGCCGTTATCACGTGGTCGATCGCGCCAGATGTCAGTGCGCCTGCCGGCGGCGGCGCCACCATGCGAGATGCGACGAGTGCCGTGTTGGCTAGTGGTGGGACCACCACCACCACGGCGGACGGTACCACCACTGTGACTATCACGGCCGTCATCCCAGAGGGCAACTACCTGCTGTCCGCCACCTATGGTGGCAACCCGGTGGGTCAACCAGCCGCCTTGCCGGCCAATCAGAAGTCGCCGCAAGTGCTGTATTTTGCCACCGGTGACGTTGACCCCGACAAGTCGCTTATCTGGGTTGATCAAACCCCGGTGGTAGCCAACAACACCGACACCGTGACGTTGCGGGTCAAGCTGTTTGACGCTGGTGACCTGCCAGTTTCCGGCAAGGCCGCCAGGTTGAGTGCTTCTGGTCCAGCCGGCATACCGCTGACCTTCTCCGCTTTCACCGAGACTGGTACCTCCGGCGTTTACTATGCGACGGTCAAGTCAACCAAGTCTGGCAGCTTTAACATTCAGTTCTGGCTTGATGCGACCACGGAGCTGTTAACCAAGGACACCGATCCTTATGAGAACGTGACGGCGCATTTCCTCCCCGACCTGCCGTGCGACCCGATTGCCGACCCGACCAATTGCCCCAACGGCGCCCTGAAGGCCGAACTAAAGCCAACGGTGCCCCTGGATGGCAGCCACCCGCGGGTCTACGCCGATGGTGCTGATAGTTACACAGTGACCGTGACCTTGGCTGACGCCAACGGTAATCCGGTGACCGACTGGGCTGGCACCAAGGTGTCTAGGGAGGTGGCCGGTACTCCGGCCACCGCCACAGCCGATTGGGACGGCCCCACCCAGGTTGGCGCGGATAGCGGCATCTATGAACTGTTCCTGACCTCCGAAGACATTGCTTCGTTCCTGCTGACCTTGGGTTACGACCCGTCCGGTAGCAGCCGAAACATTCCGTTTGTGAACCCGCCTGGCAATGAGGCGGTCTTTGGGGCGGGTCCGCCTTGTACCATTCCTGGCACCAGCAGTTTTGCGCTCGATGCCGGACCGAAGTATTCGCAGGATCCAACCTCTTATTACAGCGCTGAAGTTGTTTTGATGGACTGCCAGCGGCGGCCCATCACCGATGCACTGACCAACCCCAACGCCATGTTGAACCTGAACCAGGCTTCTGGCACTCCAGGGGCTATCTCGGTGCAGGATCTGGTTCAGAGTGCCACCTCTGGCACATACACCGCCAAGATCTTCGGTGAAGCCGCTGGCTCCTACACGGTGGATGTCGACGCCATGGTTGGCACCGCGCCCACCGGCACGCTGATTGGCACCGAAGCCGCCGAGTTTGTGCCCGCAGGGGCTGATTGGACTAAGTCCTACTTCGACGCCACGCCAACCACTGACATTCCGGCTGGAGAGAACGGCACTATCACGCTGTACGTGTTCAACAGTGCCGATCAACCGGCTAACCTCACACCGGCTGAACTAGCCGCAGTGGTGGCCCAGGCAGTCAAGGATGGTGGCGGGGCTGACGCGACGGTCACCTTGCCCTTCGTGTCCACGGGCACAACTGGGGTTTACACCGCCAACGTCACCACGACGGTGCCAGGGGCGTACCTGGTGTCCGTGTGGCACACGCTGACCGTACCAAGCACCAACATTGCCCTGAAGGCCGGCGGTAACGACACTTTGACCTGGGTGGCTGGCCCGGTGGACCCGCAACGGACAGTTGACTCGTTGACCACCAAGCCAACCACCACGCGTGACGATGGCGACGACACAGGTTGGGCTCAAGTGATTTTGCAAGATGAGCACGGCAACCCGGTGAAGAACACCTCTGGGGTCTGTTTTGTGTTCATGTATGACGCGCCCGGGTTCACCCGTAGCAACGACGGCCCAAGATGGATTGACAATCCTGCCAATAAGGCCACCGCTGCCACTACCGGTCCGACTCAAGTATGCGGGGATTCTGACGACTCAGGCGTAGTGCGCTTTGAGGCGGTTTCAATTGTGGCCTCTCCCACTGGCACGCCAGGCTTTGAGGTCCGGGCGCGCTACTACGACACCGCCTTGCCTGGCGGTTTCGTGGAGAACAACGTCACTGCGCCTGATGGCTACCCGCGTTACCTCCATTTCTCGCGGACGCCCATTGACTACACCAAGTCTTGGTTCACGGTGGAACAAACCGACCCGCTGAGTAGCGATGTGATTGCCAACGGCTCTGACAGTTACACGGTGAGAGTCTTTTTGCGCGATGCCGACAACAATCCAGTACGCGGTGGTTCGGTCGAGCTGCGCTTTGAGCCTGACCCAGCCCTAACGGGCGACCAACCGGTGCCGTCTGGCGGAACCAACTTCCTGTCCGACGCAGACGGTCTAGATGCCAAGACCGTTTCTTCGACGGTGGATGGCACCTGGACTATTCGAGTGCTGGCCGGGGCTGACGAGTTGAGCCTGAATACGCCCAGCGGCTCGGTGAAGTCAGCCGACCTCACCTTCAAGTGGGGTGCCCCATGGCAATACAAGCTGGCCGATCCTGGCTACTATTCGTTTGCCGACGGCGTCGATTCCCAGTTGATCACCGCTGAAGTGCGCGATCAATATGGCATTGGCGGGGCCGGCAACCTGGTGCCAGGCGCCACGGTGGTCTTCCACGTGCCTAGTGGGGTAGCCGCTCGTTGTCAGGAGTCCGGTGGCACTTACACCAGTGGCATTACCACGTTGACTTGTACCACGGGCGACGGCACTGGCGGGACGGCCCGCGGCGTAGCCGGCCTGCAAGTGGTCTCCGACGAGCCAATTACTGGCCCCACCGAATATGACATTACGGCCCAAGCGGGTACACCGCTGGTGTGGATCACTGCCGGCTCGCCGGCTAAAGCCCGGTTCAAGCCGGGTAACACCCCCAGCCCGGTTGAATCCACCTTGGAGATTACCTCGACCGATCCAAAGACCGCTGGCGTGGAGATGCACGTTGGCCGGATCACCATCAGGGACAGTGCCGGCAACGTCATCACGGCCGATGAAGACCAAGCTACGGTGGTGCTGGAATGGCGCCTGGTCGGTTCGAGCGGACCTTGGCAACAGCTGAGCGACGTGACCACTGATGGTTGGGTTGACATTGAGTTCACCGACCAGGTGGCGGGCACTTATGATGTGCGCGCCCTGGTGGGTAGCCAAGTCATGTCCTATGCCGCTGGTTCGCGTCAAACGGTCGTGTTCTCGCCTGGACCACCGGTGTGGGCTAATTCAGATTTTGACACTTCGAAGAACGCGGTCTTGGCCAATGGTGTGGCCACCCACAGCGCTTGGGTGATTGTCAGAGACCAGTTCAACAACACCGTACCTAATGTGCCAATCCGCTTCACGGTGGATCAAGGTGCACCGGATGTGGCTGGACCGTGGTTTGGCACACCCAAGAATGACCTGGCCTACATTGACGGGGTGACTGGCCCGAATGGCCGCTGGGAAGTTGAGATCCGGTCCGAAGAGCCTGGGTCGTTTGATGTGACGGCGGCTTCCGGCACCAACCGGATCCCCAACGCCCAAACGGTTAGGACCATCCAGTTCACCGCTGGTGAAGCTGATCCAAATCGGTCTTACTGGGAGGTTGACCCCGATCCGGCGGCCTTGTCCACCAAGGTGCTGGCTGGTCCAGGTGGCGGTTCCTACACGGTGACGGTGACAGCCGTCTCGGTGTACGGCATCTTGGTTGATGCCGTGGGCGTGCGGTTGAACATCACCGATCCTTTGTTGCATGCCGCGCCTGGCAATACTGGTATTACCGGTACACCGACTAACCCAGAGTGGGGTAAGTACACCTTCACGGTGACAGCAGATCAGCCGGGTAGCTACCCGTTCCCGGCTCAAGTGATGACTAATAATGGCTGGGTCACCATCACCAACCCGTCTTCTGAGATTGTCTTGAAGTTTGTGGCGGGTAAGCCTGATCAGGGTTCGTCTTGGTTGGTGGAGCCTGGTGTGCCGGCGGTGGCTGGTTCTAATCAGACGGTGAGCGCTTTTGTGAATGATTCGAGTGGTTTCCCGGTGGAGGATGGCACGGTGGTGACGTTCACTATTCCGGCTGGTGTGGTTGCTAAGACTGCTGGTGGGGATGTGGCTGGTCCTACCACGGTGAGCGTACCGACGGTTGGTGGGCAAGCTTCTCTGGTGGTGGTTTCGGAGACGGCTACCACTCAGGCGGGGGCTTATCAGATTAATGCTACGGCTGGTACGGGGGCTGATGAGATTCCGTTGCTGGATGTGCGTCAGGTGGCTGATCCGTCTGTGAGTGTGCGGTCTGATGGTAATGTCTGGGTGTGGTGGACGCCGGGTCCGGTTGATCCTGTTAGGACTTTGGAGTCGTTGGCTACGGAGCAGGGTGCTGCTAGGGCTGATGGTTCTCAGACGCGTTGGGCTAGGATCACGGTGCAGGACCAGTTTGGTAATCCGGTGGCTAATCAAGAGGTTTGTTTCGTTTTGATGTGGAATGAGCCTGGTCCGGGTAATTTGGCTAATGGCCCCAGGTGGGGTACTGATGCTTTGACTGGTCCGACTGTGTCTTGTTTGACCTCGGGTGCTACTGGCGTGTTAGAGGTGTATGCCAGGTCGTATTATGCCTCGCCGTTGTCTTCACTTGATGGGTATGTGGTTAAGGGTCGGCTGGAGTTGAATAGCCAGATTTACTGGTCGGCTGATAGCCCGGCTAAGAAGGTGGCGTTCTCTAATGATGCGCCTGTGGCTGAGGAATCGGATTGGGATGTGGCGCCGACGGTTGGGAACCCAACTCCGGGCAAGGTGGTGGCTGATGGTTCTGATTCGTTCACGGTGACAGCTAACCTGCGTAACGCTTTGGGTAACCCGGTTTTCCAGGGTAATGCTGTGGTGACGGTGACGCCGGTCAGTGCTTTGGGTAGCACTATTGGTGGGCCTGATTACACCATCACGTCGGATGGTTCTGGTGTGGCTGTGGTTTCTTTCGCGTCGTTGATGGCTGGTTCGTACCGGGTGACGGTGTCGATTGGTAGCGATCTGGTGCCAACCCCGGTCAAGGGTTCTGGTGTTTTTGAACAGATTATTGTGTTTGCTCCTGGCCCGGTTAGTGACAAGTATTCGTCGTTGACCTGGCCGGTGAATTCGGCGGTGGCTAATGGTGTAGAGACCCAGGTGATTACTGCTACGGTGCGTGATGAGTTTGGTGCGCCTGGGGTTGGTAACTTGGTTGGTGGGGCCAGTGTGGTCTTCGATGTGCCGTTGGGTACTTGGGCGACGGGTTGTACTGAGGGGATGGTGACTGGTTCGGCTAGTGCGGTTTGCACCGTGGTGACTGGTTCGGCTGGGGCTAATCTTGGGTTGGCTAGGTTGACGTTGCGTTCGACTATTGCCGACACCTATGAGGTTGAGGCTGTGGCTGATGGTGTGCAGATCAAGCATGGTAGCCCGGCAGAGGCTGTGTTTGTGGCTGGTCCGGTTGATCCCGATAAGTCGACTTTGGAGATAGTGACGTTGCCTGGCGTGAAGACGGTGGGTGAGGATCATGTGGCTAGGGTGACTATTCGTGACGCTTTCAACAATGTGATTGTTGCTTCGACTGGTCAGGTGAATGTGTCGCTGGCGTGGGTGTTGGCGACCGATTCGTCGGTGTCTGGTAGTGCTATTAACCGGCCGACGGTTGGTGGTGTGGTTGAGATTCCATTCACCGCGACGGTGGCTGGTGTTTACGTGGTCAGTGCCACTGTGCCGACTGGTGAGGTTGGTGGCAGTGGTGTCCAGGTTGAGTTTGTGGCCGGTACGCCAACTCAGGGGCGGTTGGCTGCTTCTGGTGGCCGGATGTTGAACGATGGTGTGGCTTATCACACTGGCACTATCACGGTCAGGGATGCCTATAGCAATGTGGTGCCTTTGGTGCCGGTGGTGTTCAGTGTGACTGGGGATGCGGTGTTGCAGGCGTTCGATGGGACTGGATGGGTGCCTTGTTCACCTGACCCGCAGTACTGTGAGTTGACTACTTCTAGTGCTGGTCAAGCTGGGGTGCGGGTGGTGAACCACACTAATGAGACGGTTTTGTTGTATGCCGAGGTGCCGGGTACTTCGATTGTGGTGGTGAACTCGCCTGCCCCGTTGGAGTTTGGTCCTGGTGGGTCTGATCCGGGTAATTCGACGTTGACGGTGGCTCAAAGTGACTTGTCTGCTACTTGTGTGGTGGCTGATGGTGTCGAGTCGTGGACGGCGACGGTGGAGTTGCGGGATGCGGCTGGTTTGTTGGCTGGTGGCCAGTCGGTTAGTATCACGGCCACTAGCCCGGTGGTGATTGATCCTGTGGCGGTGGGTGGTCTTTACACCACGCCGGTGAGTGGGGCCATGGAGGGCATGGTTGAGGTGAGGTTGACTTCCACTAGTTCTGGCACGTTCAGTGTCAGTGCCATGTTGGGGAACAGTCATATCACTGACAGTCCTGCCAGTATTGCGTTCTGTGCTGGTCCGATGGATCCGGATGTGTCATTCCTGACTGCACCGGTCGTCAACGCGGTGGCTAACGGGACTAGCCCGCAAACCATCATGGCCACGGTGTTGGATAAATTCGCTAACCCGTTGGTTAACACTACGGTGGTGTTCGAGGTGCCAGATGGTACTTGGGTGCAAGGCACCACGATCAGTGGTCCAAATAGCTACTCGACGACCACTAATGGCAGTGGCGAGGCTACTGTGACGTTGGTGTCTACGGTGGCTGGTACTTATGATGTGACTGCTGCGGTTGGTGGTGTGGATATCAGGACTGGTTCGCCAGCGCAGGCTGTGTTTGTGGCTGGTCCGGTTGATTACGATAATTCGACTATTGAGGTGTTGGGCACTAGCCCGAAGGTGGCTGATGGGGTGGAGTACTACACCGTCAGAGTGACGTTGTTGGATGAGTTCAACAACCCGGTTATTGCTGAGCAAAACCGGCCGGTGACTCTCACCTTTGAGAATGGTGCTACGGTTCTGACGCGTTACCCGACGGTGAACGCTAGTGCGCAAGCGCTGTATCAGTTCTCCACCACGGTGGCGGGTACTTGGCAGGTTTCGGCTGAGTTCAACAGCACACCGATTGCTGGTGGGCAGAAGCTGGACATGCTGTTTGTGCCGGGGGAGCCGGATTTGTCTGAGTCGGTCTTCGAGGTGTCGGGTACTTTGGTGTTGGCTGATGGTGTGCAAGCGCACTGGGCTAGGGTGGTTTTGAAGGACACTAACGGTAACACTATCCCTGGTAGGACTATCCGGTTTGAGGTGACGCAGGGGGCTGCTAGTGTGCCTGGCCCGTGGTTTGGTTTGACTAACAATAATCTGGATTGGGCGACTGGCGTGACTGACGCTAATGGTGTGGCGTTGGTGGAGATCCGTTCCGATGAGCCTGGGGCGTTCTTGGTGAGTGCCACCTATGGTGGGGATGGCATCAATTTTGATGGGGATACTCGTGGGATTGGGTTCACCTCTGGTACGGCTGACCCGGATATGTCTTGGTGGGAGGTTGTGCCTGACCCGTTGGCTCCGGCTACTTTGGTGCGGCCTAATGATAATGACACCTATGAGGTGACTTTGTTCATCCGGTCGGCTTCTAATTTGAAGGTGGATGGTGCTTCGGTCCGGTTGGATCTGAGTGCTCACCCGAATTTGTCTATTACTCAAACTGGTACTGAGTGGGTGACTGGTACGCCGACTATCCCGGAGTGGGGTCAGTTCACGTTCAATGTCAAGTCGACTCTGCCTGGGATTTTCGAGTTCCCGGCGCAGGTGAATGTGAATAGTGTTTGGCTGGATATACCGCATCCACAGCCACTGGTGACTCTACAGTTCAAGGCGGGTAAGCCTGATCAGGGTTCGTCTTGGTTGGTGGAGCCTGGTGTGCCGGCCCGGGTTGGCGAAGTGCAAACCATCACTGCTCATGTGAATGATTCGAGTGGTTTCCCGGTGGAGGATGGCACGGTAGTGACGTTCACTATTCCGGCTGGTGTGGTTGCTAAGACTGCTGGTGGGGATGTGGCTGGTCCTACCACGGTGAGCGTACCGACGGTTGGTGGGCAAGCCACTCTGGAAGTGGTCTCTAGCACACCGAGTGATGAAGCCGGAGCGGCCAAGATCACTGCCACGGCCGGTACCGGGGCTGATGAAGTTCCACTGGGCAACGTGCGGCGGGCCAACCAGCCAACCGTGAACATCCGCACTGACGGTGAAGTCTGGGTGTGGTGGACGCTGGGCGACCCAGACCCAGATCAGTCAGTGTTGACCATTCCCACAGCTACTGGTGGGTCTACCCGAGTGGCTAACAATATCCAATTCCACACCGCTCAGGTTGATGTGGCTGACGCTGCTGGCCAGCCAATACCCAACGTTTCGGTTTACTTCACCTTCAACCCAGTTGGTTTGGCTCCAGAAAGCTGCACCGCAGTGTCTAACAGCAGCGGCGTGGCGACCTGCAACTTCACTTCGACAGTGGCTGGCGAGGTCACAGTGCATGCCTACCTGGGGACTTCTGCAGCCAAGGATGAAGTCAGCGATTCGCCGGCCACGGCCCAGTTCGTGGCCGGTCCCGTTGACCCACAAAAGACCGTTGATTCCCTCGAAACCGAACCTGGTGCAGCCAGGGCTGATGGCACCCAGACGCGTTGGGCCAGGATGACAGCCCAAGACGAGTTTGGTAACCCGGTGGAAGGCGAGACAGTCTGCTTCTACATGCTGTGGCCCAGCCAGAACAAGACCCAAGGACCCAGGTGGACTAACGCCCGGACTGGTCCGGTTGAGGTGTGTGGCACCTCTGGCCCCAGCGGTGTGGTGGAAGTCAAGGCCGTGTCGCTGTATGACTCGCCAGATGATTCGCCTGATGGCTATGAGGTCAAGGGCAAGATGGACGTAGGTGGCACCACTTACAACTCACAACACTCCAAGAAGGTGGCATACACCACTGACGCGCCATTGCCGGCCAATTCGGATTGGGCCGTGGCGCCAACCACCGGTAACCCGGACGCGACCAAAGTAGTAGCCAACGGTTCTGATTCGTATACCGTGTCGGTCAACCTGCGCAACGCTGACGGCGATCCGGTGGATCTGGCTTCAGCGGTGGTCATTGTGACTCCAGTTGGCACCATCGGTGCACCTTATACGGTGGTATCTAACGTCAACGGTGAGGGCACAGTGCTCATCCGGTCCGATGTGGCCGGCACCTTCACAATCCGGGTAGAGGTTGGCGGCGCTGCGCTAGCTAACTCATCATCTGGAGCCTATGAGGAGACCATCACCTTTGCGGCCGGTCCGCCAAGTGCCCTCAACTCGGAGTTGACCTCGCCGCTCAATGCCGCCGTAGCTGACGGTAGTGACCAACAAGTAATTGTGGCCACGGTGCGTGACGCCTTTGGCGCCAACGGCCAAGGCAATCTGATTAGTGGTGCGACAGTGCGCTTCACGGTGCCGCTAGGAACCGTAGCCAGCGGTTGCCAAGAAGGTACAGTGGCAGGCTCAGCCAGCGCGGTGTGCACCAAGCTGACCGGGAGCACCGGCGCCAATCAAGGTGTGGCCCGGTTGGTGCTGACCTCGAACGTGGCAGGCAACTACAACACCACGGCTACCGCCCAGGTGGGAGCCAACCCAACGGTGGCCATTACCAAGGGTTCGCCAGGTGTGGCCCGGTTCACCGCTGGACCGGCCGATCCAGGCACTTCGACCTTCGAGATCACCACAACTGGGGCCATGCGCGCCGGTTTGGATTACCACAACGCTCGCATCACCATTCGCGATGCCGACAACAACCTGATCACCGACCCAACTGCTCAAGTTGAGGTCGAGGTGCGCTGGTCCTTGGCGACCGATCCAACCCACGGTGGCAGTGCTGTGCTGACCACGGTGGGCGGTGTGATCAACATTCCGTTCACCGACACCAAAGCCGGGGACTACAACGTCACCGCCTTCATCTCAGGTGGGCAGGTTGGCACTACCAGGGTTGTCACCTTCTCGGCTGGACCAGCCGCGAAGGTGACCATGACCACCACTGGTGGGCGGGTGCTCAACGATGGCCTGGCCGCACACCGGGCTTGGGTGCTGGTGACCGACCAGTATGACAACCCGGTCGGTAACACCAATGTCGAGTTCTCTGTGACCGGTTCAGCCCGCCTCAATGGCGCCGTTTCACCGGTGGTGCGAGCCACGTCCACCGTTACTGGTATCACTTCGATTGACATCACCGACCTAGTGGCTGAGAGCGTGATGCTGACAGCCAGCGTGGGCAGCTTGACCGTGACTGGCTCGCCAGCCACACTGCTGTTTGGTACAGGGGTGGTCCAACCAGGCACCTCGAATCTGACGGTGGCCCAAACCAACCCAACGGCCGCCTGTGTGGTAGCCAATGGGCTCGATTCGTGGACTGCGACGGTGACCTTGCGTAACGCCGCAGGCCAGCCAGTGCCTGCGGAGCAGGTCGGCATCTTGGCCGACAGCCCGGTCACCATCAACCCAGTCGGCTTGTATCTGACTAACGCCAGTGGCCAAGTCGTTGTGACACTGCGTTCAGAACAGACCGGCACCTTCGATGTGTCGGCCATGATTGGTCTGGTTCACGTTAGCCAAAGCCCACAGTCAATCACCTTCTGCGCTGGTCCAATGGATCAGAATGTGTCTTCCCTCATCGCTCCGGCGGCCGCAGCGGTGGCTGACAACGTCGACACCCAGGTAGTGACAGCCATTGTCAAGGATGCCAAGGGCAACCCGATTAGTGGCGCCACAGTCAATTTCGCGGTGCCAGCCGGCACCACGGCAGTTGGCACGGCTAGCCCAACGACCAATGCCAATGGCGTAGCCACGCTGACCCTAAGGTCCACTGTGGCCGGTAGCTACTACGTGACCGCCGCTGTCGCTGGCGTTCAAATCAGGACAGGTTCACCAGCCAAGGTGACGTTTGTGCCTGGCCCGATCGACTACCAGCTGTCTCGCATCTGGAAGAGTGAGACTGGACCAATGACGGCCAATGGTGTGGCTAGCTACACCGTGAACGTGGCTCTGGTTGACGCCTACAACAACCCAATCACTAATCAGATTGGCAAGATTGTCACGCTCAACATTGCCTTAGGCGGCCTTGAAGAAACCCGTGCTTTGGCACTGGAACCGAATGGTCGGGTGAGCACTCAGTTCGCCACGACCAAGGCCGGCAACTGGCAAGCCACCGCCACCGTCAACGGCCTGGCCATTGAAGGTCCAACTTCGGCGCCGCCGCCAGTACCGCTACTGTTCCAAGCTGGTCCACCTGATGTGGCCGCCTCTGAGTTCACGGTGTCTGGCTCGTTGGCCCTGTCCGACGGTCTGGAGTTCCAGTGGGCCAAGGTTGTGCTAACCGACAAGTTTGGTAACCCGGTGGCGAATCAGACCATTCGCTTCCAGGTGACTCAAGGTAGCCCAACAGTGCCAGGACCCTGGTTCGGTTTGACCAACAACAATCTAGATTGGGTCAACGTCACCACTAATGCTGACGGTGTGGCCTATGTTGAGATTCGGTCCAACGAGCCAGGTGCGTTTGACGTGACCGCTTCGTGGAACAGCCAGCGCATCAACCACGCCACCGACGTCCGGCCAATCGGCTTCACCGCTGGTTCACCTGACCCGGCTAAGTCCAGGTGGTGGTTGACACCAGTGGTGAACCCGACTGACAACACCACGTGGCTGCAGGCCGACGGGGCTGACCAGTACACCATCAGGATTGAGATCAAGTCGAACTACGACCTGCTGGTTGACAACGCTCCAGTGAGGTTGGACCTGACCGGTCTGACTGGCTTGGCGCTGGTTGAGACTGGCACTGAGTTCTTCACCGGTACACCGACCACTGGCACGTATGGTGAGTTCACCTTCCACGTGACTTCAACCAAGTCCGGTGTCTTTGAGGTGCCAGTCCAGGTCTTCACGGGCGGTACTTGGCAAAACATTGAAAACCCCGCGCCAAAGGCCACGTTGCGGTTCAAGTCTGGGCCGCCATCGTCCACTAACACCTGGTTGGTGGAACCGGACCCGGCCACGGTGGGTGACACCATGACCATTACCGTCAAGTCTGTCGACGAAAACGGCAACCCGGTAGACAATGGTTCGGCCATCATCCACGTGCCGGTCGCTACCTGTCCAAACGGCGGCGGCAGAGTCTTCGACAACGAAGGGCCAGTTGAAGTGCCGTTCGTCAACGGCGAAGCCTCGCTGACGTTGGAAGCCAACTGCGCCGGTAGCTGGGAGCTGACGGCTGATGTGAAGGAGGATGGCTCAAGCACGCCAGAACCCATCAGCATGGTCAAGGACGCCAGCGCCACCGATGCCAGCGATCCGGACCTGCGCACCGACGGCACGGTGACGGTCACCTTCAACCCAGACGGGATCGGGGAAGGTGTTTTGACCATCCCAACCGCGGTTGGTGGGGCCACCAAGGTGGCTGACGGGGTTGAACAACACCGGGCTGAGGTAGCGGTGACAGACCAGACTGGTACGTCCCCGGTGCCGAACGCACCAGTGCGGTTCTACCAGGCGGTCGGGGCTAACGGCCTCACCGCGCCAACCACGTGGCCAACCACCTATACCCAGGTCAACACCGGCGCCAACGGTGTGGCCGTCTTGCCGATCAGCACCACCGTAGCTGGTTGGGTCTGGATCAAGGCTGAGGTACAGCTCACCGCCACTGGCGTGTGGACCGAAGTGACCGATTCCCCAGCCGCAGCCCAGTTCGTGGCTGGTCCGCCCAGTCCGTTGACCTCGACCATTGAACGCGAACGCGCCTATGTCGAGGCTAACCATTCCAACCCAACAGCCCGTGGCATGGTTGACACCGCGGTGTTGAAGGTCACCTTGCGTGACGCGTTTGGCAACCTGATTAGTAACCCCACCAACACCATTGTGGTCAACGGTTCACCTAACGGTGTCAACCTGGCCAACGGTGGTGTGGCCAATAACCAGGGCGACGGCACCTATCTCATTGAGGCGTCTTCAGACATTGCCGACACCTTCGTGTTCCGCTTCACCATTGACGGTGGGCCAAATTCGACCGATTCCGCCTCGGTCACGTTTGTACGCACGCCGCCTGCACCTACCTTCGACAAGCCAAAGGCTAAGGCCAACCAGCTGACTGGTCACACCGAACCCAATATGTGGGTTCAAGTGGTGCGCCAGGACACTGGTCAACTGGTCTGTGAGACTCAGGCCAACGCCGCCGGCGAATGGACCTGTGACTTTGCCACCGACTTGGCACACGGTTTGGGCTTGGTGGCCCGGACGGTGGACAAGCGCTTCCAGGCCTACGCTGACCGGACCAAGAGTGGGGACCTAGAGGCTCACACCTTCGTGTCTTCCCCCGCGGCGACCAGCGTCAAGGCGAATGCACCGGCCAACCCGATCATGGATCCAACCAACGGTGAGCAGATCACTGGCACAGTGCCGAAGTACGACCCGACCTTGGATGGCCCGCTGAAGGTCACTATCACCGATGAAGACACCGGTGCGGTGATTTGTACCGCCACGGTCAACAACGACGGTACCTTCGGCTGCACTCCGTCCAAGCCACTACCCAATGGCAAGTGGGTCAAGGCGACGGTGGAAGACGAGGCTGGGTACACCTCTGAAGGTAGGGTGCAGGTCGTCAAGCGGGCGCCCAAGCTGACAGTTGACCCGTCTGATGGCACGGAGTTGACCGGTACCAGCGATCCGGGTAACACCATTGTGGTGAAAGATGAGGACGGCCAGGTAGTCTGCAGCACCACCGTCGGGACCGACGGTCAGTGGAAGTGCACGCCAAATACGCCGCTTGAGGAAGGCGACATTGTCACCATCACATCGACTGATGCGGCTGGCAATTCGACTACGAAACGGTGGCGGATTGGCCTGCCGCGGATTGTGGTGGTGGTTTCCCCCATCCGAGTCAAGCAACCCGAGACAGTCGAGGGCTACAACTTCCAGCCCGGTGAGTCTGTCACGGCCACGCAGTATTCCGATCCGTACCGCATTGGTACCGCCAAGGCAGACTCTAACGGCCAGGTCAAATGGACCTACGCCATTCCAGTTGGCACGGATTTGGGTGCCCACAAGGCAGAGTTGGTCGGTGTCCTTTCCGGCACCGTAGACGCTGACTTCATAGTGATTGCCGATCAGGGGACGCCTACCACTGACCGGCCATTCCCGCCGGGCCAGCCACAGCCCCCGGACCGCAGGCTACCGTTCACTGGCTCGAATGACATTGTCGGGCTAAGCGGTGCTGCGCTGGGTGCATTGTTAGCCGGCTGGCTACTGCTGTTGGCAAAGCGGAGGCGCCGTGAGCAGGAGGAGGCAGCGGCCACTAGGTAGTTCAGCACCACCATCCGCCCGGGGTTTGGCATTAGCCGGCCCCGGGTGGATGGTGTTGGTTGTGTCTTTTGTCGTAGCTTCGTGGACGGTTCTGTCTGGCAGCTCGAGGACAGTTCTGTCTGGTACCTTCGGGGACAATTGGTGGTGACTAGCGCGCAGCACGGCTGGCCGTTGAACAACCACCAGCGTCCAAGCCAGCACCGGCCGCGGGCCGGGGCAGAGCCTTTTGGGGCCTTCGGTTGGCCATCAAACCCAAACAATGCCGGCACATTTCGCTGACTCTTTCAGCTGGCCGCGTCCAAAAGTGGGACAATTAGAGCAACCGTTTCCGAACTACAGGAGGTGCAGTATGGCAAGAGGTACCGGCATCTTGGTTGGCGTGGACGGTTCGCCATCTTCTGACAGGGCGTTGGCTTGGGCAATAGCCGAAGCTCGCACACGCGGTGAGCCTCTACGGCTGATCTGCGGGTATGTTCTGCCACGTTTTGCCTCTGGGTCGCTCGATTCGACCTATTCCTCCGCGTCCAATAACGCCGTGCGGGAAGGTGCCCAGGGTGTGTTGGATCATGCCATGGCGCAAGCCCAACAAGCCGGCTTGGCGACCAGTGGCGAGGTCAAGGCCGGTGACGCCGCCGGTTTACTAGTTGAGGAGACCAAGCAGTGTGCCTTGGCAGTGGTCGGTACCCGCGGTCGTGGCGGCTTTGCTGAGCGCCTTTTGGGCACTGTTTCCTCAGCCCTACCGGTCCACGCCCACTGTCCGACAGTGGTGGTGCCCTGCGACGCGCATCAGTCCGAGTCGGACCAGGGCGACCCATCAGCTAAGCCAGTGAGAAAAATTGTGGTTGGCGTGGATGGTTCGGACGCCTCGAAGGTTGCTTTGCGCTTCGCCATCGATGAAGCCATGGCTTGGGGGGCTGAACTGACAGCCTTCACGTCCATGCCAATGGCTTCGGGGGCTTCGCTGTTTGCTTGGGCGCCGGGTCCGGTTGATCAAGCTGCCATCATGGCGGATCTTGAAGTTGAGCTGGATCAGATCCTGCAAGCTGAACTGTCCCAGCGCGAACTGCCGGAAGGCTTTACGGTACACCGCCTTGCCCTGGACGGTACGCCATCGGCCTTACTGGTGGAGTTTTCCTCCACGTCAGACTTGCTGGTGGTTGGCTCCAGAGGCCGGGGTGGGTTCTCTGGGCTGTTGCTAGGTTCAACCAGCCAGGCGGTGCTGCACCACGCGGCCTGCCCCGCCATGGTGGTCCCGGCTCGCCTGCTCAGCGAGGCGTCAGCCTCCTAGTTTGACACGTGACGGCGGCTGAGGGTTCCGGTCAACTGGCGCTCGCGTTGGACAAGGCGCGGTCGCGGGCTAGTCAGGCGGCATTGGCCACTGGCCGCCGTCCAGAAACGGTCAAGTTGATGCTGGCTACCAAAACCCAGCCGGCGGCACTGATTCGACAAGCTATTGCGCTTGGTTTCACGTTGATTGGCGAAAATCGGGTGCAGGAACTGGTGAGTAAGGCGCCAGTGTTGGCTGACCTGCCCCACCGGACCCATCTAATTGGGCCGCTTCAGTCCAACAAGATCAACGCCGCGCTGCGTCACGTCGAGTGTGTGGAGACGGTGGCCAGCCTAGGCTTGGCTGAGCAGTTGTCGCGGCGCAGCACCGACCGGCCCGAGCCGCTTGAGGTGATGGTGCAGGTCAACACTTCGGGGGAACCAACCAAATCCGGTTGCCAGCCGGCCCAGGCCGCTGATCTAGCGGCCATGGTAGGGGCTTTGCCTGGTTTGCGCTTGGTGGGGTTTATGACCGTGGGTCTCAATTCGCCCGATGCCGGTGCTGTGCTAGGCAGTTACCTCGCCTTGCGCGTCATCCGGGATCAGGTGGTTGCCAGTGGAGAGGCGGGCACGGCTGAAGCCAGGGAGTTGTCAATGGGGATGAGCGGTGACCTGGAGCTGGCGGTGCAAGCTGGTGCCACCATTGTGCGTTTGGGCACCGCCGTGTTTGGTCCTCGGGCGCCGGCTACCTGACTGTCGCTGCCAGGTGCATGCTGACCGCTTGTGTGCCATCTGAATTTTGACCCCTCAACTAGTGTCCTGGGGCGGAAATTCGTCTCATAATTGTGACCCCTGGAACCACGCTGGACTGCGTTGGGTTCCTCACTGCGCTCGTCAACAGCTTCTCGCTCGGCACCATCGAGCATGACGGCTGCGCCGTCTGCTCGTGGGCCTCACTC
>Ga0123356_10001595_pt1 | contig 24906 bp, 19 predicted proteins | sample TergutEmb28metaG_2_FD_92546 | JGI IMG/M metagenome (GOLD analysis project Ga0123356, IMG submission 92546) | Embiratermes neotenicus P3 segment gut microbial communities from Petit-Saut dam, French Guiana - Emb289 P3 | ecosystem: Host-associated > Arthropoda: Insects > Digestive system > Gut ...
AGAGGTGGCCGAAAGTGTGCCATCGGCTGCGAATGCTGCCAGCTATGCCGAGCTGGTGCGTGATGCTGCTACTAGGCGTAATTACATTCATGTTGCCACCGAGATGACAGAGCTAGCTTTTGGTAGCGAACTACAAGGCAAAGAGCTAAACGACGAAATCGAAGGTTTGGTTTACCGCGCCAGCGAAAACTACAGTTCGGACGACCTAGTGTCGATAGAGTCGTTAGCGGCCCAAGCCTTTGACCGTTTGGAAGATTTAGCGGCTAACCCTGAGAAATTACGAGGGCTAAAGTCGGGCTACCCAGACCTAGATAAAATCACTATGGGGTTGAACAAGTCAGATTTGATTATCCTGGCGGCGCGACCAGGTATGGGTAAGTCGACTTTGGCGCAAAACATCATGACCAATGTGGCGCTCAAAGAAAAGAAAGCCACGGTGTATTTCTCTCTGGAAATGAGTAGTGACCAGCTGACAGACCGTATTCTTTCGGCTCAGAGTGGGATCGACAACCAAAGAATCCGCTCCGGCCAGCTAAAAGGCGATGACTTTACCAAGATCACCGAGGCGATTAGCGAAATTAGTGACGCACCGATTTTGATTGACCAGTCGGCCGGGCTGTCAATATTAGAGATTCGTACCAAAGCCCGTCGCCTAGCGCACCAACAGCCCTTGGGGCTGATAATAGTGGACTATTTGCAGTTAATGAGTGCTGCGCGGCAGTCTCGGGATGCCAACCGTGTACAGGAAGTTTCAGAGATTTCGCGGGGGCTGAAGTTGCTAGCCCGCGAACTTAATGTGCCAGTGCTGGCGCTGAGCCAGTTGTCCCGTGCAGTGGAAAGCCGTACCGACAAACGCCCTATGCTGGCGGACCTGCGTGAATCTGGCTCCATCGAGCAGGATGCGGATATTGTGGCTTTCATGTACCGTGAGGACTACTACGACGAAGAAACCGAAAACACCAATTTGACAGAGCTGATTATTTCTAAAAACCGTAACGGTCCGTCCAACAAAACCGTTAATTTGTATTTCCACCCAGACAAGTTGAAGTTTGTCTCGTATTCGAAAAAAACTCGATAGTTTGATATAATTCTTGCGTAGATGAAGAATTCCTTAACTAATTCTGTGATTTATCAGAATCGCCACATACTAGGGTTTTTTGCGGTAGCGATATTGCTGTATTTTTTTATCGTGTTTGGTTTTGCTCGCACACCTATGGGACTAAGTGCTAGCGAAATGGAAAGTGCGGTGTTCTCGGCTGGGTTTAGTTTTCCAGATTCCATACTTGATTTGCCGTATCATTTTTTGCAGTGGGCTAGCGTGTCACTCACGGGCATTTCGACCTTCTCCTTAAGGCTTCCTAGCGTGCTTTTGGCACTACTAGCGGCTGGGCTAGTAATTCTGGCTATCCGCAACTTCACTCGTAGCAACGTGGCCATTATCACCGGTGCATTGGTGGCTTCTAGCGCGTTTTTCCTGAACTTTGCGCGCAATGGTTCGCCGGAGATTATGAGTATTTTCCTGCTGGCCTTGGCGGTTTTTGCCATCAGCCAGATTATCACCCAGAGAAAGCCACGAATTCTCTGGCTAGGTTTGCTAGCGGTAGCTTTGGCATTGGCGGTGTATATACCGATGGGCGTGGTGTTTGCGGTGGTGCTACTAGCAGTGGCTATAATCAGCCCCAAAAGTCGGGCTTTGTTAGGGCAGTTAAGATCGTGGCAGATTGTTTTAGCGGTATTTGTTGGTTTGGTGGCTTTGGTGCCGTTAGCAGTGTCAATACTGATGCAGCCCTCGCTACTGCCGGCGATCTTGGGTATAGAGAATATCAAGTACCTGCCAGCGGATGTTTGGACAAATATCCAAATTATCTTCTCGCCATTTGGCGCCCAGTTTGGCGGGTTAGTCACGCCACTTCTCACTTTGGGAGAAATCGCCCTAGTGATTTTGGGCATCGTAAAACTAATTCGCGATGGTAAATCAGCGAGAACCGCCTTTACTATCTCCATCGCGGCGGTGTCGATGATTATCACAATACTTGACCCCACCAAAGCCTATTTGATGTTTGTGCCATTTGTTTTCTTACAAGCCTTTGGGGTGGCGTTTATCATCGACCATTGGTACAAACTTTTCCCACTTAACCCCTATGCTAGAGTGCTGGGCTTGGTGCCGATTGCTGTGCTAATAGTGACCATGATGATGGTAGGCCGAGGGCATTATTTGTCGGCGAATTTTTATAATGTACAAGTGGTGGGGGAACGTAACCAATCGTTTGAGGTCTTGCGAGGCGAAATAAATTCTATGTCGGCGCACGATATCACGGTAGTGGCATCAGAAAGCGAGAAAGAGTTTTATCGGTTGCTGACAAAGTCCTACCCGCTGGTAACGGTTACTAGCCTTCCTGACAACAAAGCCAAAACCCAGATCCTGCTCCCAAGCACATTTAGTTTGAGAGCAAATACTACCCCCACGCGAGTGGTGACCAGTAGTATGAGCACCGATAACCTGTTGCTGAAAATTTATGAAAAATAAGGTATACTAAAGTGAAATAAGAAGGGGGTTATATGTCAAGTATTGGTGATCAAATGAAGATGGTGAGCCAAATGCGTAAACTACAAAAGGAACTTAGCAAAGAAATTGTGGAAGTAGAAGCGGGTGAGGGTGCGTTGGTTATTCAGATCAGCGGCGAAATGAAAATTATTAAAGTAGAGGTTAACAAAGAAGTTTTTGACGAAGCAAGCCAAGCCGATATTGAAGGCTGGATCAAAGCCGCCGTGCGCGATGGGCTCAACGAGGCCCAGCAAATGGCAGCGGAGAAAATGAAGCCAGTGATGGGTGGGCTAAACCTCGGTGCCCTAGGGATGTAGATGAACAAAGTCTTACCGGGGGCTCTGACTGATCTGATTGACGCTTTGGGGGTGCTGCCAGGTGTGGGGCAACGCACAGCGGAGCGTTACGCTTACTATCTACTGCGGCAGGAAAAAGCGATGTCTCGGCGTTTGGCGGGGTTGCTAGAGACTATTCACGAGCGGATCGAACTTTGCCCGGTGACTTTTGCTTTTATCGACGCCAGCGAGGAAGTCTCGTCCCTATACGCTAGTACAGAACGCGACAAAGCCGTCGTGGCGGTGGTAGAAAACCCCTTTGATGTGATCGCTATCGAGAGCACCGGGGCCTATAACGGCACCTACCATGTGTTGGGGGGCGCTATTTCGCCTATCGATGGTGTGGGGCCGGAAAAACTGCATATTCCAGAATTGTTAAAGCGTCTGGCGTCCGACAAAGTGCAGGAGCTGATCCTAGCTACCAACCCTAGCGTGGAAGGTGAGTCTACGGCGCTCTATATCCAAAAACAACTTGAAGATTCTGGACTCACCAAGATAAAGGTCACGCGGCTGGCCAGAGGCTTGCCCAGTGGGGTAGACCTAGCCTACGCCGACCAAATTACCATTCAACACGCCCTGTCTGGGCGCAAAACGCTGTAAAAAATAAAAGAGTTATATTAATTGTAATTAATATAACTCTTAAACAAAACAGCATCCATCACTTCCCGTCCGCAATCCATTTTATCGCTGCGATTATCACTACTACTATCCCGATAATGAAATAAATAAGTGCGATGACAGTGATCGTGTTCTGTATGTTGATTTCTATTCCTAGCAGATTAGAAATTATAACGACAATCATAGTTGGGATGAATAGAATTACAAACAGGAAGCCAAAGATACATCCGACTGGGCCAAGCCCTCCACCACCGCTAAAAACCTCAACGAGGAAAAATCTAGACATTTCACACCCCCTACATAGTCGTTCCAGCAGTGGCAAAAATAACCAATAAGCAGAGCCCTAACCAGATTGGGCCCAGGAGAATAGCTATAATCCAGTCACCTGCTCCTCCCACAATCATCGGATACCCACTACCAAAAGTAGCTACCTGGGCAATGTTGATCAATATACTGCCAATTATGCCCGAAATTGGCCACCCTATGACAACCATAAGTCTTTTACCTTTCGTATCTAAATTCATTTCTTTTCCTCCAAATCTTATCCATAGAAATACAATCAAAATACAAGATATACATTAATCACTATCCGTCACAACATAAATGCTATTTTGTTTATCAAGGTGCATCACGAAAGACGTGCACCCACCCCAAACCAATGTTTTTTGGAACTGCTCTCCTGAATATTTAAGACTATATCATGTTTCCTTAATATTTTCAATAGAACTTAATTTAAATATATAATTTATAGTATGATACGCTTAAAATTGGTGACTTAAACCTTCTTAGTATGGCCGCTGTGGCCGTTTTGTGTATATTTGTTTCACAAGTCTTAGCCCTTTTATAATCGGGGGTGATTTAAATGAAAAAAATCTCTTTGTTTTTATCAGCGTGTCCAATAGTGTTCTCAGTGACCATTATCAGTCCGCCAACCGTGTTAGCAGTCCCGTCAAGCACGCCATATCTACAAGCCACGTTTTCTAACAGTTATGAATATATAGCTTCGGGTTTTCCCAGAAGTCCCCCGTTACTCGATTTCTTATACAATCACTGCCAAGTTTTATGTTGAGACACTCAGCACTCAGAGATCTCGCATTACTTATGACTCATCAGGTTTTTTCGTTAGCCCTTGCATACAACAGCACGGGGGCTGCCCAGTGGGGTAGACCTAGCCTACGCCGACCAAATTACCATTCAACACGCCCTGTCTGGGCGGAAAACGCTCTAAATTGATTTATTCAGCATAATATGCTATAATTGCAGATATAAGGACTGAAGATCATGTCAAATGTGCCTAAAGACAATGGAGAATACCATGACGACCATAACTTACTGAGCCGTCGTGAGTTTATTAAGGGTACAGCCATCTTAGTTGGCGCAGCAGTTGTTGCGCAAAACTTACCAATCCGCGAAGCTTGGGCAAGCACCAACAAGACAGAGATACTAGGCACCGAACCACCGTACACAGTTAAGAACTACCATGGATACGAATACACAATTAACGACCCGTTTGCGGATCGTTCACGCCCAGGCTCTGTTGCTGGTTCCCCGGATACCTTCTATATACCTGGCCCTCATTCTGACCCAGGTCTGAAACCTGGCTATAATCTACACACAGTTGATAGTAATGGGAATACTGTCAACTATAAGAATGCCAATCATAGCATGGAGCTTAAATTCCACCCTTCTGGCGAGCATCCAGAGATAGTGGATGATCCATTTTATGGAGCAAAAACTATCGCTGAAGCTGAATTGCCATTTATAACCGCTATGAACGGCGACTATTCACTACTTGAAAAATATAACAATTATAATTCCTCTGGTGCATACAAGGGTTATGAAATTCTATCAATAGAAAAACTCCCTCCTTCAAGAGCAGGAAAGAATTCCTATTTAGTTATGCGAAAAAACCCCGACCCACTTGGTCGAGGAGATGACAGATATAGCTCTTATGTAAATGTCTTCGACGAGCAAAAGCGACGAAAGATTGTTATTACCTTAGAATATTATGGGACGCCTCCTGAAATAAACCCTCAAGACCCTAACAATCTTTACGCTAATCAAGGCTTATGGTCGGAGTACTCACTTGACAACATAAGTGAGTACGCCAGGCAAAAGTACATTGATCTTGTCCGCTCATTAGACTATTGGGATGGTACTGAGCCGCGAGAAATGGAACCAAAAATCGGACATTACTTGTATCAACCGGAATACCTCAACTGCGCACCAGTGGATTTGGAATTTAAATGGCCAACGGGCTTCGACTGGCTGAAATCTCACCCAGAAGAGTCGCGCAAGGCTGGGATGGCTCTGTCGGCAGCGGCATATCAATACCAGACTGAAGAGGTCTTAAAAAGTTTGGGCTTAGAAGATATCGAGAATTGGGATGAGTCAAACTGTAAGTACTTTACTAACAATAACAATTTGACTTTCACCTTGGCACATCAACCACTAGACGACGGGACAGAACTAATCTGCGTGGTGGCTAGGGGCACCGAGGGCAGGATGTACCCTATGTCTCCCCAATGGCTGAGCAACATACTTGGAGGCTTGTCGTCAATGAGTTCTGGTGACTATCACCATGGTTTTGCTGGGGCAGCCATTGGGCTCGAAAAGCAACTCCAAGACTATATAGATGCACTCAAATCTCGTGGTGTTGACGAGAACAAGATGAGAATATACTTCACTGGTCACTCTCGTGGTGGCGCAGCGATAAATATTGTGGCTGAGGCTCATGAAAAAATGCGCCCTGGCAAAGTGTTGGCAGACACCTTTGCCACCCCAAATACTAGCTGGCGGCAAAATACCAGCGCTAGCGGGTCTATTCGAAACTATGTCAACACAGACGATATTGTCCCAGTAATCGTCTTAGGCGGTAGCAAAGCGGGTGCTACTTATGGCTATAACCCCAACCCCGAGCAAGTCAAAGCGTTTTACTGCGTAAATAATCTAACAGATAATAGTATTGTGAATAATCATATGCCAGAGGACTTGGTAGCGAAGGTTTATGGCACCAACACTCCTAATACAAAGTGGACTGGCAGTAAATGGCTAGAGGTAGGGTTGCATTGCCCAGTGAATGCTGAAATCTATGATGGGAGTAAATTGGTGGCGAAGTCTGAGGGCGACACTAGCGATGACGACGCTTGGTTTGACACCACAGCTGGAGTTCTGGCGACAGAATTTGAATCCGAGAAATTATTCTACCTACCAGCCGACAGGGAATATACCCTAAAAATAGTGGCTACAGGTGCTGGCGAGGCGACCTATTCTGTGCTGCAATCAGACGGCTCTGAGGCACCTATTGAAATAGTAAAATCGCAAACAATCCCAGTAGAGTATGGCGATGAAAAAGGAACCTTAGTCGGTGAGGAATTTGTGCTGTTTGAAGAGGAGCCAGGGGGTGATGACTTAATTAGCGGCGCGTATGAAGTAAAAATATCTCCATATGTAGCCGCTGGAGGTGCGGTAGCCCTGGCCGCTGGCGCAGCGGCCGTGGCAACAGGTGTTTGGCATCACAATAAAAAACAAAAACAAGACGAAGACGAAGAAAAAATTGCCTAGGTTTCGAGTTTATGCTAACATGTAACTATGAAAAACGAGTTTCATATTTCTGCTCGTACATTGGTACAGTTTTGGCTGGTGCTTTTGGCAATTGCTGCCATTGTGGTGGCCATATGGGCAGCGCGCTGGGCCATCGTGATGATACTCGTAGCGTTTTTCTTGGCGTTGGTGCTAAACCGCCCAACGGAGTTTTTCGCGCGGGTTTTGCCGGGGCATAGCCGAGGCTTGGGCGCTACAATTACTTTCCTCATCACACTCATAATTTTGGGTGGAGTGGTGACTTTAATCGTACCGATTTTCCTAGAGCAGACAGCGGTGTTCCTGAAGTCCCTGCCAGACACCCTTGCACACGTCCAGAGTGAAACCCAATGGATTGGTTTCTTAATCGCCGAATACGGACTAACTGATACTTTTAATGCTATGGTCACCGATGCTGGTGAGCAGTTTAAATCTTTCGCTGCGTCTTTAGGTGGCATGTCGATAAACTTTCTCACTGACGCTGTGGCGATGATTGCTAATACCTTTATCATAGCGGTGTTGACGCTGTTCATGCTAATCGAAGGCCCTACTTGGCTACAGAAATTCTGGGACATGTTCCCAGACAAGAAAAAACGCGCCAAATACCAAGGGCTTGCTAACAAAATGTACGATGTGGTCAGCGAATATGTGATCGGCCAGGTGATCGTAGCGACAATTTGTGGGATTTTAGCGGGCGTGGGCGTCTTTGTCCTGTCGCTCACATTCGGCTTACCTTCAACCCTGATTTTGCCTATTAGCGCCATCACATTTATCACAACCTTTATTCCGATTTTTGGGCCGATTGTTGGTTGCGCTGTGGCCTTTATCCTGGCGTTACTCTATAACCCTATCGCCGCCGTTATTCTGCTAGTATACCTGACGGTTTATCAGCAAGTTTTGTGGAACTTTGTCTCGCCGAAAGTGCAAAGCCGGCAGATCAAGATTTCAGCCTTAGCGATTTTGATAGCCATCGTCATCGGTATGACCATGGGCGGAGTGTTCGGCGCCATCGTCGCGGTGCCGATTGCTGGCTGCGTAATAGTGTTGTTTAGGTATTATCTATCTCAGAAGACTAAGCCCGCTGCCCAGAGCACCAAATAAATTTGGTGCTCGGCTACGCAAATAGCCTATTTCCTATTCCAGATTGTTCCATTAGGAGCATCGTTGAGTTCCACACCTTGTTCTAGCAGTGCATCGCGGATTTCGTCGGATTTGGCGTAATCGCCACCAGCTCGGGCGGTGGCGCGTAGCTGAATCATTTCCTTAATATCATCAGTGATATCTGGGGTGGTGTCGGCAAGCTCTAGGCCCAAATTGTCATCAATAAACTTGATTAGCGTTTCTATTAGACCAGAGGACTCAGTGGCACTGGCAATATCAAACGCTTTATCAAGGTATACAAGCACTCCTGGGGTGTCGAGGTTGTTCTGCAATGCTTCTAGCGCCTGAGAGAGTAAACTAGCCACAGTCGCCCCTTGGGGGCTGTTAGCGGCGCCTGAGGACAACTGATGGCGTAGTTCGGCTACATTCTTCCAGTTTTTTAGGCGATTATGTGCTGATTCTAGGTTTTCCCAGGTAAAGTTAGAGGAAGACTGATAATGACTTTGCAAGACCAACATACGAAAATCTAGTGGCGAAAAGCCTTTTTGCTCGATATCAGCCAGGGTATAAAAATTATTGGCGGATTTTGCCATTTTTTTGCTGTCAACCAACATATGGCCATTGTGTACGAAGTAATTCGCTAGTTTTTCCGGCTGGCCATCAGCGGTACTTTGAGCGATTTCGTTTTCGTGGTGGGGGAAAATAAGGTCAATGCCACCGGTGTGGATGTCAAAAGGTTGCCCTAGGGCTTTCACGCTCATAGCACTACATTCGATATGCCACCCCGGCCGACCAGGCATCTGCCCAGGGAATCCCCAGGAAGGCTCGTCAGGTTTCGTGGCCTTCCATAGTGCGAAATCTTGCGCTGATTCTTTGTCGTATTCGTCATTGTTGATCCGTGCCTGCACCCTCTCTGGCAGTTCAATTTTTGACAACTGGCCGTACTTACGACTCTCGCGATACTTTGCTATGTCAAAATAAATACCATCGTCGGCTTTGTAAGCCATGCTCGTCTCGAGCAGTTTAGTAATCAACTCTTGAATATCTGCCATAGCATCAGTCGCCCGCACAAATTCCACTGCCCCCACGTCGTTACCTACTGCCGCCATGTCATCCATAAATCCTTGTTCGTGCCTGGCGGTCAACTTTTTCAAGGCCTCCATAGGCTCAACGTCTGGGAACTGGGTGAGAGAATCACGGATGGTTTTGTCGTCAACGTCAGTTAAGTTCATCACGTGTTTGACCTCGTAGCCTGCCGATGCCAAAATCCGCCTGAGCAAGTCAGCATAAATATAACTAGACAAATTCCCAATGTGCGCTGGTGCGTACACTGTGGGCCCACAAGAATACATTTTTACCGGGCTACCAATCGGCACAAATTCTTCGGTGGCCTTGCTCAGGGTGTTATGCAGTTTCATACGACTCCAATACTTTATCTACGGCTTGCACAAGTTCGGGCATGAATTCGTCGAGGTCTTCATAGATACGGAATCCGCTGGCGTATTCGTGCCCACCACCACCGAAAAATCCCGCGATTTGCTCTGCAATAGGGATATTAGAGCGGATCTTGGCGGTCAATTTGCCATCTGGGTAGGTTTTGACACCGATCGCGACTTCTACGCCGATAACCAGGCGCATTTCGTCTAGAACCAGCATCGTAGGGTTGTATTTGTCAGAATACTCCTCAATTTCCTCAAAAGGCACATGAATTGTCGCCAGGCGACCATCCAAATGATACTCGATGCGTTCTAATAGTCTACCTTTATATTCTAGAATTTCTGGCTGTTTTTTGATTAACTCACGACGAGCATTCTCGATTTCGCTAGGGGCAGCCCCTAGTTTGCACAACTCAGCACAGATTTCATACTGTTTGGCTGTGACATTCTCTGTGGTAAGCCCCAGAGTGTCAGAATTGATAGAAATAAACAAATTCGTGGCCGCTGAAGCGTTGATTTTGTTGCCAGCCACGAGGCTGTCGTAAATGACTTCACCAGTAGAGGTGGCTTTTTCGTCGGTTACATATTCGGCCTTGAACCCTAAGCCATCGGCGACTTTGTGATGGTCAAACACCACCACGGGGTGGGTCTCAAAAAAGTTCTTGATTTCTGGCTGTTCGAGCGCTTTTTTTAGCAGCACAGTTGAGGCTGTGTCAACAATAATCGCTACGTCCGCGCTAAAATCAAACTCGTCAGAAATTCTGTCCCAGCCAGCGATGTAGCGCAGGTATTTGGGGATCTGCACCGGGCAGTAAAGCGAGACATCTTTGCCAGCATCGCCCAAAATTTCTTCCAAAGCCAAAGCCGAACCAATCGAATCGCCATCTGGGTTTTCTGCCTGAACGATGACTATCTTACTGGTTTCGTCAATGATCTGCTTAACCTTATCCATATCTTTTAGATTATACCATAGTATTTCTTTAAAAACTCGTCCCGTAGCTGCTCAAAAGTCCCATCCAAGATTGACTGGCGGATTTGCTCAAACAAACGCTCGATGAAACGCAGGTTATGAATAGAAGCGGCCGTAAAAGCCATTTCTTTGTCGTCCGACTTAAACAACTGGCGCAAACGGCTTTTGGTCATGCCACTTTGGCAGATAGGGCAATCACAAAACTCATCCAGTATGGAGTTATCATCAGCAAATCTGGCATTATGAATGGAGATGTCGCCAGTGGGTGTATAAATCCTCCCGTGCCTGGCTTCACGCGTCGGCGCCACACAGTCAAAAGTGTCACAACCATTTGCCACGCCAACGAAAATATCATCAGGTTTGGACAGCCCTAACAAATGTCGGGGCTTGTTTTCGGGCAAGATGCTGTTGCACCACTGCAGAATCTCCCCCAGCTGGGACTTTTCAAAAGCCCCGCCTAACCCATAGCCGTCAAAGTCCATTTCTCCTAAAAACTTTGCAGTTTTTTGGCGCAACGACTTATAATGTGCTCCCTGGAGCACTCCATATAGTGCCTGGTAGGGCTTGAGGGGGCGTTTTTGGCTCAAACGTGCGTGTTCTACCAGGCAACGCTGCGCCCACGCATGCGTGCGCCTCAGTGCCTCACAGTTGTATTTATAACTATCGCCGATGCTGGTAAGTTCGTCAAAAGCCATCATGATATCAGCGCCAATAGCATGCTGGATTTGCATGGAATATTCTGGTGTCCAAACCTCTACTTGGGCGTCAAATGGGTTGCTGATAGTCACTCCATCATCAGTGACGATTGCCAGGCGATCTTTGACAGAGGCAGTAGCGTGCTTTTTGGCAATGTCTTTTTTGTCCATACTCACCACCTTGCCCACGCCTGAACCTAAACTCATTACCTGAAATCCCCCAGAATCAGTCATGGTCGGACCATGCCAGCCAGAATATGCCGCCAAGCCACCAGCTTGATCAATCTTTTTGGCCCGACGCGACAAATGGTAGGCGTTAGAAAGCATCACCTGCGCCCCTGTTGACTTAACTTGCTCTGGCGTTAAGTATTTAACCTCGGCATGAGTGCCCACAGCGGCAAAGGTTGGGGTTTTGATGTCGCCATGTGGCGTATGGATAACTCCGGCGCGTATCAGCCCGCGTTTTTTGATGATTTCAAATCTAAACTCTGAAGACATCTTTCAGCCCTAGTTTCTTGTCGTAGTGGTCTTGGCCGGTGAGTTTCTTCAGCCAACGTATCACCGTATAAGTCACTGGTAGTAGCACTGTCTCGCCGACCATTTTGGAAGCATATGCGAGCGCCAACAGGCCGATAAATTGCCCGCTGGAAATGGTGCCGACAAAGGCAATCGTGATGAAAATAAGCGTGTCAACCAGATTCCCAACTAATGATGAGCCTAAGGCCCGTACCCAAAGCCTTTTGCCCTTAGTAGCGACTTTGATTTTAGAAAACACATACGAATTCAAAACCTGTCCAACCAAATACGCTATCACACTCCCTAGCACAATGCGTGGGAAGAACCCCAAAACCGCCTCGTATGCCGTTTGGTTCTCCCAGCCTGGCCCGGGTGGCAAAAGTTGCACGCCAAACAAAGTAAGGGCCGCCAGCAAAGTCATCAACATGGTGATGAAGATGACCTTTTTGGCTTTTTTGAAACCATACAACTCGGTGATGACGTCACCCAAAATGTAACTAAGTGGGAACAAAATCGCTCCCCCGTCCCAAACCAACCCTGTGCCAAAAAAGTCAAACATTTTGGTACTAGCGAGGTTGGAAACTATCAAAACTGTGACCGAAAGCGCCACTAGGGCTGTGTAGACTGTGTTTTTAGATACTTTCAAATAAAACTCCAGAGGTTAACTGATATTTTGCCATATGTCACCTCTGGCGTGCAATACTATTTTAGCACAAATTGAACTAATTCTAACTCTGCCAAAGGCCGTGTAGGTTGCAATAAGCAAAGGCCGTCAGTTTAGTAGGGTCGAGGTCTCCAAGTGCGAAATCGGCTTTTGGCTCGTCGTTAGGCGCGAACTTATGCACCGTAGAGTTCGTGCCATCGGTTAAGCAAATCCACTTGATCAAGTGCGCAGCCTCCATGGGGTGGGGCACTTCGCCAACCTTTACTATAACTTTGCCGCTGTTTTGTTCTACCACTGGCACGTGCTTTTCAGTGGCGGCATCAGTTGTGCCGGCTTCTAGAACTTCCATCTCTTCGCCACAACAAGACGGCGTCACACCACCGTCATTCATCACCATCACCAAATTCCCGCAGTGATTACATCTATAAAATTTCACGATTCCTCCTTTTCGTCTCCCATATTAACACCAAACGGGTCGTCCGTCTCCCAACGATCCGCTGAGTAATCCGGTAATATATTTTCGTCATCCATGCTTCGCCTTTCGTTTATTATTGCGTTTATCTAGCTTGATGCTAAATTTGTAACCGTGTTTTTCAAACATGCCCAGAAGCTGGTTCCCGTTAATCAGCGTGATAGGCTTGTCCTTTGCAAATTCACGCGCTTCTGGGCCATAGTGGCTAGTCGTAATGATGATCCCACTTCTGGCTCCTTCGTGCACAACCGTCCCATACAAGTCCCTGACGGCCGAAACAGGTACTAGGATGTTGTATCTTTTGGCTTGTATAACAAACTTGCCGCCTCGTATTGGGTCTGGGTCAAATGCTATTGCATCTACGCCATTGTCGCGCGATGCCTGTGTCACGTGTACTTTTGACCCATCGCTAGAAAACTCCCTTGCCATCAAATCTCTAACTAAAACTTCAAACTCTTCCCACGGCATCGCGGCTAGATTACGTGATTCACCCAACGAGTCGATCACGGCATCAGCCTTGATGATGCGCTTATCTTTGCTATCGATCTGAATCAGCGGCGTAACTGGTTCCAGCTCAACTAGCGAACCGGCCGACACCCCGTGGAAATGTTTAAAGAATTTTTCGGCGTCAATCTCGGCGAAATTAACTCGTTTTAAATCGTCTCGTTTGACCTGGATAGACAAAATGGTTCTGGTCTCGTGGTTGCCTGTGGCTTTATTTTTTACGCTGGTTATGCCGTTTATGACAATGGTCTGTACCTTTTGTGGCGCAACTTTATTAGTCGCATATATAGTCAAGGCGACACACTGATGTAGCAACTGATTATAAAAAGAATCGAATTCCTTATTCGTGGGAAGCTTAAAGCTGTCGATGTCGGCTTCAACACACTGCAAATCACTATTGTATTTATATGTCATAGTTTTTGCCTCATGGTATGCCTGATCCTCCGTAGGTAAATTTATTTCAAGTGCCAGCAGGTGTTCATTTTCGTCGAAAACTATCTGGTTAGTGATGGCAGAGCAGTCAAAAAGTTGTTTGGGCTCGAAGTTAGCATTAGAGCCATAAAACTGCTCAAAGACATCCTTGAGATATCTTGATAACACTCTTTCGACCTCCACCCTTTCGCCGGCAACGAATTTTTTCTTTTGCGTCAACAATTTCGAGCCCCAACTAACTCCTTTTAAGTCTTTAGTAGCTGATTCGACAAGTCTTCCTAAAGAAAACCTCCTTTCAATAGATTCCATTGACATTTGGGAGGCACGTCGATACCCATCAGCAAGCGATAAAACCTCCTGGTGGTCATCATTGCCTATATATTCCACTATCGCTGGCTCTACTAACGAGTTTTGGCTACCACAATTTTCACACCTGCTAGACCATTCCAAAGAGTTCGCACCACACTGCCAACAGACAAACTCGGAGCTCGCTTCATCCATAGCATTATTATACTCTAAATAAACACTAAGACAAAGTTTGGAGGCGCTAGCCTCGCTACGCAAAACCCGGGGCTCCAAACCACCTTCCTATGAAAAATATTCTTTGGGCATAAATGTCCAAAGAATATTTTTGGTTGGGGAGGAGGGATTCGAACCCCCGAATGCAGGGACCAAAACCCTGTGCCTTACCACTTGGCCACTCCCCAAAAATAATTCTGCTAGATTATACCACAATCTTATTCGTATTGAAAATATTCTTACTTAGACACAAAGTATCGCATCGTGGATTTTACCCTCGATTTTGCTTGTGCTAGGAGAGGCCAGTTGTTATAGTAATTATGGTTACCTAACGTTTGGTAATACGGTGAAGTAAAGGAGACAAAATTATTCTTATAAGGGCGATACGTCGCACGCGAGACCGTTTTGGGCGTAGATTATTCATCATTTCTATGATTCCACTTCTTGTGGTGGCTAGTGTTTGCAATGCATTTGTAGCGCAGGCGGCTAACTTCACCGTTACTTCGGTCAACCTCAACTATGGTCCGAGCGCTGGGGGACAAACGATCACGATTTCTGGCTATGGTTTTGACCAACCCAGCCAGTGGCAACAGGTCGCGGCCGGTGGTGCCCACGCCTGCGCTCTGGACTCTGATGGCAAGGCGTATTGTTGGGGGCTTAATAGTTCTGGGCAGCTGGGTAATGGCAACACTAATAGCCAAACTACTCCGGTGGCTGTCAACACCTCTGGGGTGCTAAATGGCGTGACCTTGGTGCAAATAGTGGCTGGTGATTCCCATACCTGCGCCCTGGACGATGAGGGCCTTGCTTACTGCTGGGGAGCAGGCGCTAATGGCCGCCTAGGCAATGGCGCTACTGGCAACCAGACTTCTCCTGTAGCTGTGAATACGTCTGGTGTGCTGCTTGATGTGTCATTAACGCAAATTACCGCTGGTGAAGCCCATACTTGCGCCCTAGACGCTGAGGGGCTGGCTTACTGCTGGGGCACTGGTGCTAACGGACGCCTAGGCAACAGTGGTACCACTAACCAGAACTCCCCGGTGGCCGTGACTACCTCTGGTGTGCTGCTTGATGTGTCGCTGGTGTATATTTCGGCCGGAGGGTCGCACACCTGCGCTGTTGATGACGAAGGGTCGGCTTATTGTTGGGGCAACGGCGTTAATGGCCGCCTAGGTAATAACGCCACTTCTGGCAACCAAACTTCTCCTGTAGCGGTGAATACCGCGGGTGTTCTAGCGGGGAAGTCTCTTGAAAAAATCGCCGCTGGCGGTTCTCATACTTGTGCCATAGATGACCAAGGAGCGGCTTACTGCTGGGGGGCTGGCGCTAATGGGCGCCTAGGCAATGGCAACGTAGCAGACCAAAGCACCGCGGTAATTGTCAACGTATCAGGCGTCCTGAATGGTAAGTTTCTGGAGCAAATCACCACTGGCGAAGCCCACACCTGTGCCTTAGATTCCGACGGCAAAACATACTGCTGGGGGCTTAATAGTTCAGGACAGTTAGGTGATGGCAGCAATACCGACAGAAACACGCCTGTGGCGGTTTATACCCAGGGTAATTTAACAGGGAGGGCGCTTGAACAAGTTGTGGCTGGAAGTCTACATACTTGCGTTGTGGCCAGTAGTAGTGAGGGCTTTTGCTGGGGGGCTGGGGCCAATGGGCGCTTAGGTAATAACAACAGCGCTGACCAAAACGCACCTGTGCTCATCGACACTTCATCGCTCTCTCTGCCACCTGCTGTGCCCAGGGTGAGGCTCGATGATGCGGACTGCATCAGCGTCACGGTTGTTTCTAACACCAGTATTACTTGCATTACCTCCCCTCACGTGGCAGGGTGGGTAGATGTTTCGGTCACTATTAACGGCGAGACCCAAGTGCTTATCAACGGTTTTAGGTATGACTCGCTGGATGTCACGGCGATCAGCCCAGATTATGGCCCAGACACTGGCGGAACCATGGTGACTATCACAGGTACGGGGTTCTATATGTCGGGAATCTATATCGCCGATGTGGCGACCGGCACCAACCATACTCTCGCCATTGACGATGAGGGCAATCTCTACGCCTGGGGGCGCAATAACCAGGGACAGCTGGGTAGGAATAACACCACCAATGCTAGCGTGCCGGTCAAGATTTCTGGTGGGGTCATCTCTGGCTCACCATTGGTTGCTGGGGTGAAAATCGTGCAAATTGCCGCTGGCGACGAGCATTCTATGGCCATTGACGACCAAGGGAATCTCTATACCTGGGGTAACGGTGCTTACGGTCGCCTTGGCAGGGGGAACACCACTAATTCCAACGTGCCAGTCAAAATATCTGGGGGCGTAGTTTCGGGGTCGTCTTTGACTGCCGGTATTAGTCTGGCGCAGGTGGCGGCTGGGTATCTGCATTCGATGGCTATCGACACCCAAGGTAACCTCCATACCTGGGGGCGGAATAACCAGGGCCAACTAGGTAGAGGTAATGGTACCAACTCTAATGTCCCAGTTAGAATTTCTGGTGGGTCAATTTCGGGGTCGCCTTTAGCTTCGGGGGTTATCATCACTCGGATTGCGGCTGGTGACACCCATTCTATGGCGGTGGACAGCCAAGGCAACCTTTATACTTGGGGGGACGGCGGTAATGGTCGTTTGGGTAGAGGAAACACCACTGGCTCTAATATGCCAGTTAAAATCTCTGGTGGTGTGATCGCCAGTTCAGCTCTGGTCGCTGGTATCAGTATCTCTCAAATCTCGGCTGGCTATCAACACTCCATGGCGGTTGATACCTTAGGGAATCTCTATACCTGGGGACGTAACAACCAGGGTCAGCTGGGGTATGGTAATACTACCGGTTCTAATGTGCCAGTCAAAATTTCTGGTGGGGCTATCAATAATTCGGCTCTGGTGGCCGGTGTTAGTATTGTGCAAATTGCGGCTGGTTATCAAGACTCCTTCGCCATCGACAGTCAGGGCAATCTTTACGCCTGGGGGTACGGCAACGTTGGTCGGCTTGGCAACGGTAGTACTGCTAGGCAGACTTATCCTGTCAAAATATCTGACGGTGCTATTTCGGGGTCGCCACTAGTCGCGGGTACTAGTATTGTCAAAATATCTGCTTGGGAACAATCCATGGCTATCGACGACCAAGGCAACCTCTACGCCTGGGGGCGCAACAACTATGGCAAGCTTGGTATCAACAACACCACCAACCAAACTCGCCCTGTCAAAGTTATTGGTGGTGCCTTTAACATACCACCCAAACCCCCCACTGTGATGATTGGCGGGGCTCCTTGTATTAATGTCGTGGTGGTTTCTAGCACCGAGATTACCTGCACCACCACTGCGCACGTGGCAGAGCTGACAGATGTTGATGTCACTATTAGAGGTAAAAAAGTCTCCCTCCCGGACGCTTTTACCTATGTGGGCTTGGAACTAACGAGTTTGTCCATGCTTTCGGGCAGTATCATCAACATCGATGCTCTGCTACTTGTGACTTCTTCTGAACACGAAATTGTCACGGTTACCACCAATAACCCCAATGGATACACGCTACTTCTAGCGATGTCGTCTGATGATGTTGCCGACCAGCCTCTCAAAAAAGACGGCACTAGCAATACTTTTCAAATCGCTCCAGCGTCTTTTAGTAATTCTGCTCTAGGGGTTGATGAATGGGGGTTTTCGCTGTCTGGTTTGGCGAATTCTTGGAGCCCGGTGCCTATATTGTCGTCTCCTGTTGTTATCAACTCTACCGCTTCCGCTCCGTCTTCCATGTCGGCCGACGACACCGACCTCTACTTTGGCACCAAAGCCGGCGCCACCCTACCTGCAGGGTACTATAGCGCCACCGTCACCTATATAGCCGTGGTGAATTAGCCGTTTTATTCGTATCTCAGTGCGTCTATGGGGTCTAACCTGCTGGCGCGGCGAGCGGGCAAAGCACCGGCTAGGAAAGCGACCAGCATTATCAGCAACACAAATATCACGAGATTGAAAGGATCAAATATCACCAAGGTAAAGCCTGGTAGCGATGCCAGGAAGGTCTCGGCCGCGGCCATGTTGGCAACATACCCGGCGATAAACGCTACCACAATCCCCACTAGTGAGCCCCAGAACCCCAACAAGATCGCTTCTAGCGAGAAGATAACTTTGATCGAGGACGGTGCCATACCGACGGCTTTCATGATACCGATTTCGCGGGTGCGTTCTTGCACTGCCATAAACAGCGTGTTGATGATGCCAATCACTGCAGCCAGCAGGGCAATTACCCCAAACATTATCAACACTGTGGTGATAGCATCAAAGAAGGCTTTGAGCATAGCGATACCGTCTTCGTTGGTGAGGCCAATAAAGCCAATTTCTTCTAGGCCTGCTTTGACATTAGCAATGGTGTCTTCGTCGTCGTCCAGCAGGACCGCTATGGCCGCGAAGGCTTTGTTGCGGTATTGTTCTGGCATGCCAGCCGTCAGCGCCTCGTACAGCGCGTCGTTGAGTGATGGGTTCGCCCAGGCACCCGACATGCTAATGATAGATCTGTTCTGCACCCCCACTACCACAGCCTCGACCTCTTTGATCTTGTCACTAGCTTGGTTTTTGACGCCTATCTTTACCTTTTCGCCAACGATGGCTTTGTCGGAATAGTACCCCAAAGCCGTGGCGTAATCTGGCGGTAAGGCAATTTGTCTTTGGCTAGCATCGGTAGTTGGCAAGCGACCGGCGATCATATCTATTTTGTAGCTATCGGCAGGGATCTCTGATACGCTGATGTTGAACTTTTTGTCGTTTTCGACGCCGCGTATGTATTCGGTGGTGACGTCAAAATAGACATCGACGCTTCTTATCCCGAAAATCTGGCGCATTTTCGCGAGATCCTCATCCGTAATAGGGGCTAGACTTAGTGACTTATCAGGATTGTATTCGGTAGGACCATCGAGGTTGCCAGTGAGCCTGCCTGTACCACCACCCATAGACATCATACTAGCAAGCCCGCCCTCGGCCGAAATAATCTGGATGGTGTCGTCACCCCCTACAGAAGCTAGTTGTTTGTCAATGTATTGGTTAACGCCGGTGTTGATAGCAGAAGTCATCACGATGGTAAAAGCACCGATAAAAACCGCTAAAATCGTCAAGACCGAGCGAAGTTTGTTGCGCCAGAGGTTTTGGTTGGCCGTGAAAACAATGTCAGTGAACTTCATTTGCGGCCTCCCTTCCTAGCACTTGCTTTTTTAGTTACTTGGGCTTTTTTGGCACGTTTTGCGTAATCAACAATTTCCCCATCCTTGATGAAAATGCGCCGTTTGCAGCGTCGGGCGAGGTCGGCGTCGTGGGTGACTATGATCAAAGTTATACCTTTGTCTTTGTTGAGTTTAAGTAGCAAATCCTCGACTTTTTTGCCAGTTTGGCTATCGAGGTTGCCGGTGGGCTCGTCAGCAAAAATAATCTCGGGGTTGTTCACCAGCGCCCTAGCAATACAAACCCGCTGTTTCTGCCCGCCAGAGAGGTTGTTGGTCTTGATGCGGGCTTTTTCAGTTAGATCTACCACCGCTAGAGCGTCCATGGTTCTCTGTCGGCGCTCACGCTTGCCGACGCCAGCGATTTTTAGTGGCAGAGCAACGTTGGCCGCCACAGTTTCGCGGGGGTTAAGGTAAAACTGCTGAAAAACAAAGCCGAACTTGTCGTTGCGCATGTCGTCAACTTCCCATTTTTGTAGTTTTTTAGTGTCTTTGCCGGAGATTTTGATACTACCTTCCGTGGGCGAGTCTAGCAGAGCCATTAGGTGCATCAAAGTTGACTTCCCACTACCACTTTTGCCGATGATAGCCACGCTTTCGCCTTGTTTAATGTCGAGTTTAATTTTCCTCAGCGCCGTTAAGGCCGAGCTTTTTTTGCCATATGTTTTAGTTATATCCCTGAGTTCTATCAGTGCCACAAACGTCCCCTCTCGCATTATTTATTATGTAACTTAGTACTATAATAACAATCTTAGACGAAAATGTGAAGAAGTTCAAGCGCCCTTCTATTATGGTACAATTAAAGCCATGGCAAGGCTAAATAAGGCGCAAACGCAGGCTGTGGAGGCGATTGAAGGGCCGGTGATGGTGCTGGCGGGCCCCGGCACCGGCAAAACGCAGATCCTGGCGCACCGCGTGGGGGAGATTTTGGCTACCACTGACATGAACCCCAGTAATATCTTGTGTTTGACTTTTACTGATGCCGCCAGCGTCAATATGACAGAAAGAATAGCCGGGCTGATAGGCGCCGCAGGTTACGACGTGGCGGTGCATACCTTCCACTCCTTTGCCAAAATGGTATTTGGCCGGTGGAGTGAGTACTTTTATCGCGGGGCGAGCTTCCAGCCAGCGGGGGAGATTGAAAAGTTAGAAATCATCAACGACATTTTGCGCGGTCTTCCACACGACAACCCTCTGGCTGGCACACGTGAGGAGATCGCCAACCACCTGAAGTCAGTCAGGTCGGCGATTTCGGCTGTTAAGCGCAAAGGCGCCCTCACGCCAGCGAAGTTAGGCGAAGTTTGCGCTTCTAACCTAGAGTTTATAGACTTTGCGGAAGGTATAATGGCAGAAACCTTTGCTGCCAAAATGAGCACTACAGACCTACCGCTTCATAAAAAAGGTTACGAACGGCTTGCTAAGTTCAAAGACGAAAAAAACACCCTAGCAGTCGCAGTAATTAACGACTTTGCTGATGCTATTAACGAAAGTTTGGAGTCTGGAAAAACCAACGCTGTCACGGCATTCAAAAACCAGTATTTCAACGCCAAACTTGGCGTGATGAAGGATAGGAAAAAAACCGAGAAGACGTGTGTGTTGGTAGAGGTTTATGAGAAATACCAAACAGAGCTCGACCAACGCGGGCTATATGACTTTGACGATATGATAGTGCAAATTGTTGACAAATTAGAGAGCTCTGCTGAGCTGCGCGCCGAGTTGCAGGAGCAATATCAGTATATTTTGGTTGACGAGTTTCAGGACACTAACGACGCTCAGTTGAAGGTACTGTTTAGTCTGGCAGATGCGCCTGACAGCAACATCATGGTGGTGGGCGACGACGACCAAGCCATTTATTCCTTCCAGGGGGCAAATGTCAACAATCTGCGCGAGTTTGAGCGGCGTTACCCGAGGTGTGCTAAGGTACAGCTATATGAAAACTACCGTAGTGAAGCACCGGTGCTGAAACTGGCTGAAAGTACCATAAGTGGCGCCGAAATTCGCATCAAACAGGGGTTCTTTGAAAACTTAGCCAAACTCACTAGCCAAAAAATTCACGAAGACGGGGAGAAGATAGAATTTATTGAAGCCGCCAGCGAAGTCGACGAGCTAGCTTGGGTGGCGGAAAGCGTCGCAGAAGAATCAAGAATCAAGAGTCAAGAATTAAGGGAAATCGCAGTAATCGCCAGAGAACACAAGGATTTGCTGGCCCTGGTGCCTTATCTGCATTCCCAGGGGCTGCACAACATTGAATACGAGCACAACCTAGACGCGCTAGGTAGTGAGCCTGTGCGAGCGTTAGAAACCCTAGCGCGAGTGGTGTGTTATCTGGGCAATGGCGCCATGAGCAAAGCCAACGAATTGATGCCAGAATTACTAGCGCATCCAGCCTGGGGAGTACCAGCGCGTGATATTTTTGAGCTTTCCTTGGCGACGGAATATAATGGACGTTGGATTGAAACCATAGAAAATGTAAAAACTAAATGTAAAAATGAAAATGTAAAAGTAGAAAATAAAAAATTGACTGATTTTGCTGGTTATCTAGTTGGTATGTCGGTAAAAGTTAAAAATCTGACGCTAGAGGATGCTTTGGATGAGCTGTTTGACTACAAGTATAAGGAATACTACTTCAATGATGATGTGATGCGTGAGAACCCTCAGCAGTATGTGGATTTTTTGACGGATTTAACGGCTCTACGCGAGGCTTTGCGGGAATTCAACGCCGAAGAGGCAAGCCTAAAGACCTTCATAGACTATTTGGACTTAACTCGTAAATACGGGCAGAAAATCCCGACCACAAGGCAGTATGGTGATGAGGCAAAAATCTACCTGATGAGTGCCCACGGCGCCAAAGGGTTAGAATTTGATAGTATTTATATGATTCACGGCACCAAGGATCGTTGGTTGAAGAACAAATCTGATGGGTTTTTCCCCAGTAACTTGCATCTGCAAACACCTGGTGGCAACGACGAGAACCTGCGGCTGATTTTCGTGGCGATAACTCGCGCTAAACATAGATTGTTTATTTCTAGCACCAAAAAACGTAGTAAAAAGGGCGAAAACCTGACAATCCTCCCAGTTTTAGGAGAAATAACAACCCGCCAGATTGCTAGCGAGTCTAGCCCGCAGGAAAAAGCCGAGATCGCCTGGAATGCGAAGTTTACAGAGGTAAACAAGGACTTACGCGAAGTTCTAGCGCCACGACTTGCCGACTATAAGTTAAATGCCACAGCTGTCAATTCTTTCACCAATCTCGAATACGCCGGCCCGCAGGCTTTTCTACTGAACAACTTGCTGCGGTTCCCATCGGCCAAAACCCCGGCAGCGGACTATGGCACGGCGGTGCATAACACGCTACAAAATGTAATAACTAGATGTAATAGTGAAAATGTAAAAGTAGAAAGTGAAAAAGTAAAAAAGACTTTTGAGGAAGAGCTGAAGAAAATGCATATGATGGAGGTAGATTATAATTTCTACCTGAAAAAAGGCCAGGATTTGTTGCCGAAGTTTGTAGAAAAGTTTGAATCTTCGCAAAGTCAGCAAACTGAACAAGTCTTTAACGCACAGCTAGGTGACGTACGACTTACAGGTAAACTAGACCTTATCGAGATCGACGAGAAAACCAAGACTATCAACGTGGTCGACTTCAAAACAGGTGAGGGGTTTAGGGAGTTCAACAAGGGCAAGATAAAGACCCACACCTACTTTCAGCAGTTGATGTTTTATAAAGTCCTGGTAGAAAACTCCACCAACCGCCCGGGGTATAAACTAGGTACCGCCACGCTGTATTTTGTTGAGGATGAGGAAAACGGGAAATTGGAGATTGATTTTGGCCACTATAATGAAGCCGAGTTTGCCAAACTCATCAGCACTATTTGGGAACACATCATGAAATTAGACTTCCCAGATGTCAGCCAGTACAAACCAAACCTCGCTGGCACGCTAGAATTTGAAAAGTCTTTATTAGAGGGAGAAAAGTAAAAATGCGTTTCGTATTGATTGACAATGGTGAGCCAACACAACGGAGGATGGAGCACCTAACGAAAAAATACGGTCTGCACATTAAAATGCCGGTCGAGAGTATAGAGCCTAGTAAAATTCGGCCTGACGACGTTGTCATACTGACTGGTGGTGGCACCGTAGAAGTTAAAGATGACAACGGTTTTTATGCAGATGAGGTCAAACTAATCAAAACTCACCCGGGTACAATTATCGGTGTATGCCTAGGCATGCAATTAATAGCACGCACTTTTGGCGCGCCCATAGTCAAACGCTATCGTCGATTAGATGAACGTCTCATAACTATATTCCCCGAAAGAAACAGTTCGATTATCACTAAGCCAGTAAAAGTCTGGCAAAAACACCGCTATGCCGTCCGCACCGCGCCAGAGGGTTTTGATGTTTTGGCGCGTAGTAATTCTGATATCGAAATAATCAAACATCGGACAAAACCAATCTGGGGTATGCAGTTCCACCCCGAATGTTCTGGTGTGGTAGGCGAAAAAGTTTTTGAGGAGATATTGAAGCGGTGAATTTTTGGAATAGCCTACCACAACCTTTTTTTTGTTTAGCGCCGATGGAAGATGTTACAGATGTGGTGTTTCGCCAAGTTGTGGAACGTGCCGCACCACCGGATGTTTTCTTTACCGAGTTTATGAACGTTTCAGGGTTTTGCCACCCAAAAGGCAGAGAATCAGCCGCCAAACGCCTAGAGACTTATGACTCAAAGGTGCCGCTCGTGGCGCAGATCTGGGGGAACAAGCCCGAGGATTTTGCAAACACGGTGCTTGAGCTTGTCAAAATGAAGCAGTTCGCCGGGGTAGATATCAACATGGGCTGCCCAGACAAATCGATCGTCAAAGCCGGAGGTGGCGCGGCGCTGATCAAAGACCCCAAGTTAGCAGTTGAAATTATTAGCGCAGTCAAGGCGGCACGGGAAGAAAGAAAAGTCCCCGATTTACCCGTGGGGACGCTCGCCTCAATGACACCCGGCTCACCGACTGCGGTTCGGCGCAGTCGTAGCCCCCACGGTCGAACCGGCGACTTTTCTTTTGCGGTTTCGGTGAAGACTCGTCTGGGGTATTCCAAGATAGACGAATGGAAGCCGTGGTTATCGATTCTTCTGCAGCAAGATCTAGACGCTTTGACAGTGCACTTGCGCACCAAGAAGGAAATGAGCAAGGTGCCGGCGCATCACGAGCTAGTTCCAGAGATTGTGAAGTTGCGTGACAAAATCGCACCACAGACCAAACTGATTATTAACGGCGATATAGAGTCTCGGCTGGATTTACGGGTCAAGCCAGAGCAT
>Ga0123356_10001596_pt1 | contig 24905 bp, 11 predicted proteins | sample TergutEmb28metaG_2_FD_92546 | JGI IMG/M metagenome (GOLD analysis project Ga0123356, IMG submission 92546) | Embiratermes neotenicus P3 segment gut microbial communities from Petit-Saut dam, French Guiana - Emb289 P3 | ecosystem: Host-associated > Arthropoda: Insects > Digestive system > Gut ...
AGGCTTCCCGTGCAGCTCGCCGCAATGAATATGACTCATGTAAATGTACATCTTCTGACCATTGAGGCGGCTTTGACCCAAAAGAAGGAGTATATCTATCACGCGGCTATGCTTGACCCGCATACCGCTGCGGAGCTTTCGGCAGATGATATTGTCAAAATGACAGATGAGCTGATAACCGCACACGGAGACTGGCTGCCGTCTTATAGCTAATGTACCCGTCATCAGCAAAGAAGTAAAATCCATCTTGCAAGATGGATTTTACTGCATTACCTGCAATTGCCCATATTAATTGACAGTATCATTAAATAGCTATATTATAAGAGATAGCGGATTCGAACCCGGAATAAAGCATTCAGGGAGAAAAACGTTTTATGACAATATTAAAAAGAATAACCTGTTTAACGGTTGCTTTATTATTTATTCTCGTTGCGGTTTCAGGATGTGTAAACGCAAATAATACTGAAAACCCGGCAGAGCAAGAAGACTCCATATTTCCGTATACATCCTTTAAGGAAATACCCGGTGTGTCAGATGAAGAAATCAAAGCCATAGAAAGTCTTCAAAACTCGGGTCGTAATTTTACGTTCGGAATGACCTCAAGCACGGAAGCCTTTATAATGGAGGACGGCAATACCGGCGGCTTCTCCGCGCTTTTTTGCGGATGGCTGGAGGAGTTGCTGGGGATAGAGTTTAAGCTTGATGTTGTCGAATGGGAAGACCTGCTGGACGGTCTGCACTCGGGCACAATAGATTTCACAGGTGACCTGACGGCAACAGAAGAACGGCGGCATATTTACTTAATGACCGAGCCGATTGCCTTGCGCACGGTTAAAATCTTACGTTTGGAGGATGCGGCAAACCCGTTGACACCGGGCTTGGACAGCCCCCAACGTTATGGTTTTTTCTCGGGCAGTATCACGGTTGACCAAATCAGCCCGACACTTGAAGAGAATGCTGAGATAGTTTTATTAAATAGTTATGAAGATGCCCGTCAATCACTGGTTGACGGTTTAATTGACGCGTTTATTGTAGAAAGCCCGACTGTAGCAGCTTTTGACGATTTGCCCGGCTTAACTGTTCAGGATTATTTCCCGCTCCGGTTCAGCCCGGTTTCTTTGACTGCGTATAACCCCGAACTTGCACCCGTCATATCAGTAGTGGACAAGGCGCTGAATGCCGGCGGTGCCCGCAGTCTTGTCAGACTGTACGGACAGGGATACTCCGAATATATGCAATTCAGCTTCAGAGGCAGTCTGGATGAAGACGAAAAAGCGTGGCTGCGGGAACAAATAGCAACAGATACACCGGCGCTGTACGTTGCCGAATATGATACCTACCCCGTCTGCTTCTATAATAATCAGGAAAATGAATGGCAGGGTATTGCTCTTGATATTCTTCAGGAGGTTTCATATCTGACAGGTCTGCGCTTTGAGCGCGCTAATGAGGATTTGGAAGCATGGCCGGTTCTTCTTGATATGCTTGAGCGCGGTGATGCCGATATCGCGACATTACTTATACCGTCCACCGAACGTCAGGGCAGATTTCTCTGGCCGGGGGTTCCGTATCAAATAGATGCATACGCATTGCTGTCGCGTGCCGATTATCCGGATTTGCGTATAGAAGACATACCGCATATGCGTGTGGGTTTAATAGCCAGAACCTCTTATGCCGACACATTTTGGGAATGGTTTCCCGACCATAAGGATGTTATTGAATATGACCATGCCCTCGATGCTTTTGATGATTTGGAAGAGGGTGATATCGACCTTCTTATGATGACAACAAATCTGCTGCTCCATGTGACGAATTTTCTGGAACGGCCGGGCTTTAAGGCAAATATTGTTTTCAACGAGCCGCAGGAGGTTACATTCGGACTCCATTTGGGTGAGGAAATGCTAAACTCCGTGCTTGGCAAAGCCTTAAGTGTTATAGATACCGAATCCATCACACAAAGATGGATTCAAAGAACGTTTGATTACCGCCTGCGTATGAGTCAGGAGAGGACTTACTGGCTGCTGGGCGGGGCTGCGTTTTTGTTTGTGCTGGCAGTGGTTTCGGTCGTTCTGATAAGAAGCCGCAGCGAAGAGAAGCGGCTTGAAAGACTGGTTAAGGAGCAGACCTCTGAATTAGTCGAAGCATCCGAAGCCAAAAGCCGGTTTATCGCCAATATGAGCCATGAAATCCGCACACCCATGAACGTAATTTTGGGCGTTACGGAAATACTTATGCAAGAGGATATATTTGACAGAGTTACATCCGAGAAGCTGCTTGCAATATACAACTCAGGTGATATGCTGCTCGGTATCATAAATGATTTGCTTGACTTATCAAAAATCGACGCGGGCAAGCTGGAAATATTTACGGACGAATACGATATGGCAAGTGTGATTCACGATACCGCCGCGCTAAATATGATGCGTTCCGGAAGTAAATCCATTTTATTTAAGCTGACAGCAAATGAAGAATTACCCACAACGCTTATTGGTGATGAGCTTCGTATCAAACAAATCCTTAATAATCTGCTCTCAAACGCGTTTAAATATACCGAAGATGGTGAAGTCGAATTATCTATCAACATGGAAAAAACAGGCGAAGAAGATGATTTAATACTTATCATCGTTGTAAGAGATACCGGGCGCGGTATGTCAGAGGAACAGATTAATAAAATGTTCGATGAGTATTCAAGGTTTAATTTTGAAGAAAACCGTACAATCGAAGGAACAGGACTCGGAATGGGCATTACCCGAAACCTTGTACGCCTCATGAACGGTGAAATATCCGTTGAGAGCAAGCTGCGCGAAGGCTCCGCTTTTACCGTTCGCTTGCCGCAGAAGCGATGCGGCAAGGATGTTTTGGGCAGTGAGATTGTAGAAAAGCTTAAGGATTTCCAATTAACCGGATTGCGGCAAATAAGGAAATTAAATCTGGTATATGAGCCGATGCCGTACGGCAAAATTCTGATTGTGGATGATGTTGAGTCAAATCTTTTTGTAGCAAAAGGCTTAATGGCACCATACGGGCTTTCGATTGAGACTGCAACCAGCGGTTTTCTGGCGATTGATAAAATTGATGAAGGCAAAATATATGACATTATCTTTATGGACCATATGATGCCTAAAATGAACGGTATTGAGGCAACAAAAATAATCCGCAGAAAAGGCTATAATGAACCTATTGTCGCACTCACCGCCAATGCTGTTGTGGGGCAGTCGGATGTTTTTATTGCCAACGGTTTTGATGATTTTGTTTCAAAGCCCGTTGATATACGCCATCTGAATACAATACTGAAAAAATATGTGCGTGATAAGCAGCCGCCCGAGGTTCTCGAAGCAGTAAGGCTTTCCATGAAGGATTCGGAAAACGGTGATTTCGTTAATACGGCAAAGTCCGGGGTTTCATCACAATTAGCGGAGTTTTTTGTACGCGATGTATTAAATGCCGTTGAAGCACTTGAAGCGATAAATAAAAAGCTCGGGGATTATAGTGATGATGATATCAGCCTGTTTACAACAACAGCCCATGCAATGAAAACGGCACTGGCAAATGTCGGAGAGATGGAGCTATCAGCTCTTGCCGACAGGCTGGAACAGGCGGGATGGAAAAACGAAGCGGATGTGATATCTTCAAAAACCGAAGATTTTATCGATAAGCTGAGAGAAACTGTTGTTAAATTCACACCTCCCGAGGATGATACGAATAATATCGAAGCCGAGGAAGGCGATTATTCGGATTTGGAGCGGGAGCTTTCGAATGTGAAAGAAGCATGCGGTATATATGATAAAAAGAAAGCAAAGGATATAATTTCCGGGCTGAGGAAAAAAAGATGGTCACCCGAAATAAATGAGCAGCTCGGCACGATTGCGGAGAAGCTTTTAAGCGGTGATTTAGACAGTGTTTTGGAGGTAATTGAAAAAATTTCAAAAAAAAGCTAAAGTTTTCTAAATAATTAACGATATAGCGATAAAGGACAAAATATGTCATGGATGCAGAGACAGGAATCTGATATCAGATGTACACAGAAAATGTCAACCTCACCAACGCATACGCTGTATCAACAGATTATTACGTAAATACCCCTCAATATACCCCCGTACAGGAACCTGTAAACAACACTTTTCAAGAGATACTTGATAATGCTGCCGGCGCGGCAGCGACGCAAAATCAGACCTATCCGGCGGCTCCGGTATCACAGACAGAGGAAACAGAGAATAATATAGTCAACGGGTACTACCCCGCGCCTTCGGCACCTCCGGTAACAAAACCATCGGAACCTGCCGAGGCTTTTTATATTGACAAATATTATTCCATATCCGAGTCCGAGGTTATTCAAGGTATCCGGGATGTCAGAAAAATCATTAACGCTGAAGATTTATCGGCAAAGACGGATATTGAGAAATATACCTGGATTGAGAAGCAGTTTATTGACGCTTTCGGCGAAGACTTTATGATGGCTCGTAATCTGAGTATGCCGAGTTCAATGTTTTATATGATAGGCATTGAATTCAACGACACGATAAACAGGCTTATTGAAGAACCGGCACAAGTCAACCGTGAACGTTTGTTCGGTGATAAAAGCACAGAGGATATTCAAAAATCCATCAGGGATAAATTCCCGGAGGTTTTGACAAACCGGGATTTGTTTTTAATGGTTAATGAAATGCGCAATTCCGGAGTTCTTGATGCAGATTCACTTCGTCAAATCGGAAAAGAGGGCGCAAACAATATTTTTGATACCCTCAATCTGCTCAGAAGCTATGCAAAAATAAGCACTCAGAATTCAGATGATGAAATCGGCAAACTGACGCTTGAAGAACGCGACAGACGATGGGCTTCAATCCTGAATAATCCGGTTAATCTTAATACTCTGATGCGTCTGTACAATGCGTGGTCGCAAGACGGCAGATTCAGTATGGGCAGTGATATAGCTTCCTTTATCGCCAACTTCCTCGGCGGTGAAAAAGATGAAAACGGACTTTTCATAATTAACAACCATGGCGCTCAAGACGGAAATCACGGTCAGGGCGGCGGTCCTATCTATATCAATTATGTAGGTGGTGCGGATTACAGCAGCGGAAATATCCACAATGGTGACAACGGTCCTACGAACATTAATATTTCATCGGGCGTATCCGGCAATTCAAACGGGTTCGGGAATGTTAAGGGTGAACCCGAAGAGGACTGGGATAAAATGCTTGATATGATGCTCAAGGGCATGGATGAGTATGATGACCTTATTCGAAGCCGCATGGAGCTGATTAATGCCGAAGAGCCCCCGGTAATTGACGAAAACCCTGAAGTCGATGATAATCCCGGCGAGGGAGCCGACGAAGCACCGGGAGCCGAAGAGAACGTAGACTCCGGAGAGGGCGAAGGCTCGTCCGAAGGCGGTGGATCCGGCGAAGGTCAAGGAGAGGCTGCTTAAGAGTAAAAAATAAATAATGAAAAACGGCTTGAATGGTGCGTTCAAGCCGTTTTCTGTGTGCATATAACTCTTATCTAAAACCCCCTTTTTCATGTATTTTTGCTTTGAATGGGGAGTCCTTTTTACAAATGAAAAATAAGCCGGTGCAGGTCAGCACAAGACCGCTGATAAGCAGGATGACATATGGTGAAAACCGGTGATATGTACCTGTTTGCGGACTTTTTTCTATGCCGTCCGTCAGTGGAAGCTCAGGTAAATCCACAGTCATTCTGCCATTGTTGCCGAGCCACTGTATATCAGTGCGACCTGCACCGGAGGCGTAGGTATGACGGTATTGAATAACATGAGATGCCGATTCGGTTGGATTTGCGGCTTTTGCTATCCCTCTTTCGTTATAACCGGGGCGTCCGGGCTGATAATAAGGATTAAATTCATTTGGCTGATAAAAAGCAAGTGTTACATTCCTCGGGTGATGGTTGGTGTAAAAATATACATCTTCGTTTATGCTGTGCAAAGCTCTGTACTCTTCGGAAACTCCGGCTTCAACAAGTTGCTTGTTAAGACCTACCTTGTAATGAACACGGACCGGCAGCAGGTTTCCTGTCTGACTGCCGTCACTATGATTAACCTTACGCTGCGGTATAAGACCTGCCGGTATATACCAGCGTATAAGTTGATTTCCTTTATTCAGCAAACGGTTTAAAGGATTGCCTGCGCTATCGGTGCTGAAAACTTCCTCAAAAACAATATTATTATCCAAAGCCGTGACAACATGAAAAGTAATATACATCAAATTTGTTGTTCCGCCGTCAAGTACCGGTGAGCCGAGTGTGCCCCACATTGGAAAAACATCCACAACAGCAACGGCATCCGCGGGGATTGCCGCTTCCGTACCGTCAGGATTAAAGACGCTGCCTGCAAAATCTCTGTTTCCGTAAGCATAATACTTTAGACTATTGTTTGAAGCGAGGTATCCCGCTGTGATATTTGATTGAATCAACTCAACAACCTGTGTTTTTGTAACATAACGCAGAGGGTTGTAGCCGGGGTTTCCGGGCATATTCCCGTAATTCATATGATGGTACAGAATATCTTCATATGCTGTTCTCTCGCCGCCTGTATTATTTATAATAATCTCTCCGAATCCTGCTCTGCTGAAGCTGACATTATTAAATTCAAAGTTAAAAATTCCTCTAAACTCCATATATTCGCCAAGGGCATCCGAAAAAACAAGATAGCCGTCAAACTCCTCCTGTCCCGGTTCAAGGTCGGTGACCGCGGAGTAGCTTTGTCTTTGAATCTCGGTTGCGACTTGCAAAAAAGCATCACGCAGCGTATCTAAGTCGTCGGCAGCGAAAAACCGGTCGGCATAAACAAGCTCTTCAAGTGTCAGGTTTTGCGGATTGTCGATTGTCAGGGGCTGCCAGATATAATTCGGGTAAACAAGCCTGAGCTGAATATAAAATGTTATTGACGCGGGAGATATAAAGCTGCGTAAAAGTGTACCTATCGAATCCATCGGTGCAAATGTCGGCGGACCTGAAGGATAAGCGCCGGCAAGGGTATTTATATTCAAGGATGGAGTTGCATTGTCGGCATTACCGGGTTCGCCGGTACTGCCGGGGATAAACGGGTACATAGTGGCGGAGATTAAAAGCGGCGGCGGCACATTGTTAAGGCTTATTGTGTAAAATCCTACAGGTTCATTACCGCTGCTGCTGTAGTTGAGCACATCGGAATCATGTGCCGGATTATATTCATAATAATGTTCGTGAACCAGTCTTTTTCTGTGAGCCGCTGTCAGAATCGTCAAAAGGCTTACTCCTGTTTCTCCGTTGCTGCCGTCGCCGTGAGTCTGGTTGGTATCGTTGGGCTCCGTTATAAACAGATAATCACTCCATGCCATTGTGGGCTCACCGTCGGTCATAAGTATAAAATTGGGCTTACGGGTAACAAACTCCGGATTTCCGCTGCCATCGGTAACAGGATTTCCCAGAGGGTCAAGAGCGGGAATTGTGAGACTATCCGCAGCCTCTAAAATACGTGAGCCTATAAGAATACCGCGCTGTGTGGGTGTAGACCCCTGTACAAGTACGGAGGAAGCGGCTTTATTTGTGGTATTGACATCTAAATAATGAAGGGTACCCACTTGTCTGTACGCAAAAAAAGCTGTTGAGCCGGGCATAAGCTCCGGACGCCCGAGCGAAATGACATTTTCCGCTCTGGAGAAACCACCGCTGCGACCTCCGTAGGCTACAACAGCTATCCTGTTTTGCGGATTGGCATCAAGCAGGATTTGAACAGCTTCATTCAGCGCGTCAACAAGAACTGCTATCCTCGGGCGTCCGCCGATGCTTTCCATATACATGCTGCCCGAGACATCGATAATAAATACGGTGTCTGTGGGAACCACATAGTTTTCGGACAGAGAAAAGGATTGACTCAAGGCAGAAAGCGTAACTATAAAATCATCCGCACCCGGGTCGGGATTGACCTGAACGCTTTTATCGGTCCAGACTCTGCCGTCATGCAGCCGCGGAATATTCAAAAATCCCATATTCGAAGGAGAGGAGGTGTCGGGGTCTGCCACTCTGCTTTCATAATCGATTATAAATGAAGGAGATTCGGCATAAGACATATATAAGGGGACGTTTGCCGGGAATAATAAGGCAGCGGCAAAAATCAGACATATAAACGTCCTTATTGCTTTTTTTCCTAAATGCTTTCGCTGCATATAAATCTCATTCTCTCTTTCTGTTGAGCCTCCGTTTTGTTTCCCCGCACAAAAAACTCAATCTGATATGTATTGTATGGTTGAATTTGATTTTGTACATCGTCCGAATGGACTAAATTATCACAATTAACCCTTTAAAGTGTGCAAATAATGCACAATACACCTTTATTTTATTGAATGAATATGTGTTTATCGATAAAGTAATTCTTGGAAACGGTGTATTCACCGCTCTAAAAGCGGCGTTTTCTGAAAACAGCGCCGCAAAGTAAGAATTATGAAGGGAATGGTTAAATGCAGCAAAAAAAAAGCGGGTGCTTCGGCTTTCATTATTATCCAAAGCGCCTGTTGAAGAAAATGATGCTGCTCGATGCTTCAAGGGCTACCATAATTGAAGCGCCGTCGGGTTACGGAAAAACTACCGCCGTAAAGGATTATCTAAAGAATGTGGCGGAGCAGGATAATGTTTATTGGTTTACTGCCGTGGATGAAGCACCTGCGGCTTTGTATCGCAGACTGTGCCGGGTAATAGAAAAAATAGATACCGGCATCGGAGAGCATCTGCTTGATATTGACATCCCGAACGCGTTCACAATTGGGGATGTTTGTGAAACCTTAAGGTCGCTTGAGTGCGAGCGCAAAACCTGGCTTATCATCGATAACTTCCAATTCTTCTTACCTGTTCTGTCTCCGTCGTTTTTAACCGCATTATTGGATCACAGCGGAGAAGAACTGAGAATTGTTATCATAACACAGGCTTTAAAAAAGGAGTTTTTATCCGCAATTGTTTGTCGCGGACTGCCGCATATCACGGCTTCTGATTTACAATGGGAGACCGTGGACATTCAACGCTACTTTGAAATGGCGGGTGTGGAGCTGAAGGATTCGGAGGCATTGGAAATCGGAGAATATACAAACGGTTGGGTAATTGCGGTACACTTGCAGCTATGCGCGTTTAAAGAGACCGGAGTATTTTCCGATGATGCTGTCCAGCATCTTATGGAGCATTTGATATGGGATAAGCTGTCCTACAGACAGCAGGATTTGTTTATGCGTCTGTCGGTTTTTGAGACCTTTACGCTGCAGCAGATGTGTGGTGTGCTGGACTGCATTATGCTTCCGGACTATGCGATGGACAGCCTTTCTATCCCGTTTATATCTTATGTTGATGAATATCAGCGGTACGAGCCTCATGCCGTATTTTATGAAATGGTAAAAACCAAACGTAAAAAACAAGGCATGATGTTTGATTGTGAGTGCCTGATTAAAGCCGGTGATTTGTGCCGGATGGAAGGCAGGAACGCGGAAGCATTGGCTTTTTATGCACGGGTTAAAGACTATAAAAAGATTCTGATGTTGGAATTATCACAACTGGTTTATGTGGAAATCGAGGATATCACATTTGCGGAAATCGCGTTGGATATTACACAAAATTGTCTGATAAAAATCTGGCGGGAGCATCTTGGCTCCATGCTGAATATTGCGTGGGCGATAAGACTGGCGGGAAGGATGCCCGAGTTTTGTGCGTTGATGGAAAAGCTGGATGTTGTTTTGCCCGATTCGGGGCAGCTTCGGGCTGAGTGGCTGTTATTGTCTGTATATCTGCATTTTCCGCGGTTGGAATTAATGATTCCTCTCGTGCAGAAAGCGGCAGTAATGTTTGAAGGCTCATGCTCCCGTGTGATTTTGTCCGAAGCGCCGTGGGCGTTTTATGAGCATTTGCAACTTACAGCATTTCATATAAAAGCTGGAAACGCCGACCGAGAGGCTGATATGCTCGAGGAGTTTATTGATACTTATTCCGAATTGACCGGAGGTCACGGTAAAGGAGCGGATGCGCTGTTTCGCGCCGAGCTTGCGTATCAGCGCTGCGATACGGCAGGTGCGGAAATATTTGCTCATAAAGCTGCTTTTATAGCGGAGAGAAGTGAACAGAAAATAATTCAAATCGGTGTGGCAAAACTGCTTGCCGAAATCGCTCTGCTCAGAGCCGATGCGGAAGGCTGGCGAAGCGCCGTGAGCGCAATAGAACATGTCACATCAGGCTCAACACAGAATACATCAATGTTCCGGGCTGTGCTTGATGTGGTTTACGGGTCTCTTCTGGCGCAATTTGAGGATTTCGAGCGGGTTCCGGATTGGCTGAAGGACGATGATTTTATTAATACGGGACTTTCCGATTCTATTGTCAGGCACGCGCTGACAGCACATATTTTATATATGGCGGGGCAGGGTGACTTTACAAGAGTTATCGGACTGATGCAAGCAGTTCCGAATGAAAGCTTAACCGTTCAGTCGGAGTGTTTTTTCAGCATTTTAAAGACAGCCGGTTATTATGCTTTGGGTGAGTATAAGGCGGCTTCCGTCTGTCTCGAGCGCTCCGCAAAAATAGCTCTTGCCGATGAAATGCTGCATTATTTTGTAGGCTTTTCGTGGAAGCTTAACGGTATGTCGGACAAGCTGATTGAAAACAGTTATCCGCATCTTCTTAATATTTTTATGGAGCATAAGGAGCAGTACTTAATCGGTTATTATGCGCTTAGTGACGCTATTTCCGAAAACGCAATTCCTTCGGGCTTAACAAAGCGAGAGCATGAAATTGCTTTGCTGGCTGCGGAGGGTCTTCGTAATTATGAGATAGGTGAAAAACTTTTTGTAAGCGAAAATACGGTTCGGGCGCATTTGCGCGCAATATATCAAAAGCTTGATATTGACCGCCGCACAAGACTGGCACAGAAACTGAAGCAGTAAGTAAAGCCATCAGGTGAGCTGTTTGCGGCGGGTTTTTCGCGTAAGTCGGGCGACAAGACCCGAACTAGCGAAAAATCCGAAGTAAATTGCTCACTGAGGGCTTATATTGCTTATATTTAATATGCTCAGTTTTTGCGGCGCAGGATGAATTTGAGAAGCTCCACTGCGGCGAGCTGCATCAGAGCGAGCCCTATCATTATAAGCCAGTGCACACCGCTTACGTAAACAACACTGAAAATTGACATCAGAGGCGGTGTCAGTGCTACCATTACGGAAAAAGCGAGTGCTCCTATTACAGCGAAGAAAACGCCTTTATTGGAGAGGAAACCGGCTTTGAAGATAGACTGCTGCGTGCGGGTATTAAACGTGTCAAGCGTAGATGCCCAACTGAGTACCAGAAAAGCCATTGTCACTCCGACGGCGAAATTCCCGCCGTTCCTAAGAGCGTCTATCGACCAGGTACCGTCCCAGGAGATATAAAGCACATCTCCCGGCGAAGCGGGTATGACTTGAACAAACGAGCCGATAATAAACGCGGCAAGTGTAAGCACCGAGAAGGTTATCGCACGAAATGTAATAAACACACCGACATTCTGTGCAAAAACTCCTGCTCCTTTCGGCAGGGGTTTTCTTTTCATTACGCCCGGCTCCGCTTGCTCAAATGCAAGGAAAAACCCGGGTATTCCATCGTAAACTACGTTGATAATAAGTATCTGCAATGCGGTTATAACCGTGCGGCCGAGGACAAGCATTCCCGCAAGCAGCACAAATATCTCCGCAAAGTTAACACCAAGCAGGAACTGAATAGTCTTTCGAATATTGTCGTATGATGTACGTCCTTCGGAAATAGCATCTACTATTGTCGCGAAGTTATCATCGGTTATTATCATATCGGCGGCATTTTTTGTGACCTCTGTTCCGGTGATTCCCATAGCGGCACCGACATCGGCGGCTTTTAAAGCGGGAGCGTCGTTTACACCGTCGCCGGTCATTGCTATTACTTCATTATGCTCCGCCCAGGCATGGACTATCCGAAGCTTATCTTCGGGGCTGACACGCGCGTATACTGCTATTCCCCGCACTTGACCGATTAGGTCAACGTCACTCATTTCAGAAAGCTCCGCGCCTGTTATGGCTCTGTCACCCTCTTCCATGATGCCGATTTCTTTTGCGATGGCAACGGCTGTGCCGATGTGGTCGCCGGTTATCATTACCGTTTTTATACCGGCTTCTTTTGCCCTATCCACCGCATCCTTACTCTCGGGGCGCGGCGGGTCTATCATTCCGACCATTCCGAGGAATTTCTGGTCCTTTTCAAGCTCTTCTTCACTTAAGTCCGCCGGTTTTTCTTTATAAAGCTTATATCCGACAGCAAGCACCCTCAGAGCTTTTTCCGCAAAGGAGTCATGGATTTTAACCGCTTTGTTGTGCAAATCCTCGTCCCATGCTATAGGTAATCTGTCAAAAGCGCCTTTGGTTACGACAATATAGCCGTCATTTATATGATGTACCGTTGTCATTCTTTTTCTTGCTGAATCAAACGGCAGCTCATGGACTCTCGGATATTCTCTTTCGGCATCCACTCTGGTAAGCCCCTTGTCGTGGAGCAAGCGGATAATTGCGATTTCGGTAGGGTCGCCGACAACATGCTCATCCTCGTCATGAACCCGCGTATCATCATGAACGATTTCAATCGTTGCGTTACTGCAGGAAGCAAGCATTTCGACCAGATGAAGCTGGTCATCATTAAAGTCCGAACCGGCGGCAATAGGCTCATGTCCGACATGCCATACCTGCTGGATTTTCATTTTATTCAGGGTCAAGGTGCCTGTTTTGTCGGAGCAGATAACGGATGTGTTACCAATGGTTTCTATTGCGGGTATCCTGCGGATAATCGTCTTTTTTCTGACCATGTTAAACACGCCGTATGAGAGAATCATAGTGACAATTATAGGAAGTGTCTCAGGTACCGCCGCAACACCCAGCGCGGTGGCAAGAAGAAGCATTTCGACTGCCGCGTTTCCCCAGACAGCAAAACCTACAATAAACATTCCCACACCGGATATCAGGGCTATCACGGAAATACGCTTTGCCAGTTGCTTAAGTCTCTGCTGCAGTGGTGTCAGCAGCTTTTTGGTATCGTTAAGCAGACGGGCGATTTTGCCCATTTCGGTTTCCATGGCGGTTTCGACAACAACCGCTTTGGCTCTGCCGCCGGTCACAAGACATCCCGAGTAAACCATATTTATTCTGTCGCCAAGAGGGACATTTTCTTCAATAACAGCGTCTGCGTCTTTGTCGGAGGGATGACTCTCGCCCGTGAGCGCGGCTTCTTCAACCTGCAGGCTGCTTGCTTCTATAAGCCTTGCATCGGCTGTTATAACATCACCGGCATTTAATTCAACAATATCGCCGGGTACAAGACGGTTGGCTTCGATTATCTGCTTAACTCCGCCGCGTATAACGGTTGTTTTAAAGCTGTTCATCTTCTTTAGGGCTTCGAGTGCTTTTTCCGCTTTGCTTTCCTGATAAAGCCCGAGCACGATGTTTATGACTACGATAATGAGTATAACCGCAACCTTTGCCCACTCGCTTGCGCTTGCCGCGCCGTATTCACCGGATGTATCAAGTAATGCCGCTACCGTTGCTATAACAGCGGCTGCGATGAGTATAAGAGTGGGGATTTCAAGAAGATGATGAAGAATCTTTTGAAATACTGTTTCTTTTTTTTCTTCTTCAAATTCATTCAGCCCGTATTTATCCAGCCGCTTAGTTACTTCTTCGTTGTCAAGACCGGTCTCCGGGTCAACGCTTAACTTTTGTAAAACCTCATTTATACTGTCTTTAACCCATAACATAAAATTCACCTCCGACTAATATATGATAACATGTAAATGTACGTATGTCAGCCATCAGCGGGCAATTTTATAATTATCAGAAAAACTTGTTAATATCGCTAAAATATTGTATAATACAACATTCGAATTACGTCCCGTTACAGATGATAATAAACCTGAACTGAAAGGAGCAGAGATAATGTTTAGAAGAATTGCCGCAATATTGCTTTGTCTGTTTTTGGTTTTTACGTTTATTACCGCTTGTCAAAACGATTTCACTGATGAAAATGGAGAAAACGGGGATCGGAACGAAGTCCGGGTTTTATTGCCGGAGCATCCTTACGCTGATTTGCTTATATCCTATATTCATGAATTTGAGGAGGAAACCGGTTTAAAAGTTACCTTTGAGCAAATGAATGAGGGTGATATTACCGCGACGCAGGTTGAAGCAATAGAAAATAACACTTTTGTAGCGGATGTGTTTATGACAAGACCTATGACTGAAACACTGAATTTCACAAAAAATGACTGGATGATTCCTTTAGACGGGTTTGATTTATCGGATTATCCCGAAAACACACTTGAAATAGGTTTAGTTGACGGGAAGCAGTATTTTGTCCCTCTGGTGGTTGAATGGCAGGTGCTTTATTACAGAAAAGATTTACTCCGTGCAGCCGGGCTGTCCGTACCGGTCAGCTTTGAGGAGCTCGAAGAAGCGGCAAGTATTCTCACAAAAGACGGAGTAGCAGGCTTTGCCTCACGTGGTGCGCCTTCACCTGCTGTGTCTCAGTTATCAACCTTTATATTTAACTTCGGCGGCAGATATATTGAAAACGGAAGAGCTGCGTTTGACAGTCCCGAGGCAGTGGAAGCAATAAGCTTTTACGGAAGGCTTTTGGGAATGTACGGTCCGAACGGCATATATGATATGTCCTGGAGCGAGATTATGTCTGTTTTTCAGGAGGGTAATGTTGCCATGTGGACAGACGCATCTGTTTTTTACGGTCAGCTTATTGACCCTGAAGTATCATTGGTAGACGCGGCAGATATTGGGGTGGCTAAAATGCCGCGCGGTCCCGCGGCGGACAGTCCTTATATTATGACCTCATGGGGCATGAGTATTTCATCAAAAACCGAGGATTCGGATTCCGCGATGGAATTTCTGAAATGGGCAACAAGCAAAGAGATGGCAAAAAAAGCAATGGTAGAGAATATTCCGATGGCACGGAGCTCTGCATGGAATGATTCGGAGGTCGCAGACCATATGAATCCCGAAATCGTTGAAACAATGATTCACGCTTCGCAATACGGCTATCCGTTTGCCTTGCCTTTTATGACATCAATTGTCAGAGCCAGAGAGCTTATCGGTGAAGTTATTTCCGAGTCGGTAAATACAAATGGAACATCCCCGCGCTTGCAAAGCCTTGCGGCACAAAATGCAAACGAGGTTAATGAGCTGCTTAAGGCGGATGGTGAATACGGCACCGCAAGATAAGAAAGGGCAGCACCTGAAGTGATAAAAAAACTCAAGTTTGTTTCCGGAATAAGGGCAAAAACTACAATTTATATAATCAGCTCGGTAATAATAACTTTTATTATTGCCGGTTCCGTTATGTTTGTTTCTATGCTGAACGCGCAGAGGGAATCCGCGGCGGCGGAGTTTTACGGCATTGCAGGAAGACATGTAGCAAGCTTTGAAAGAGAAATCAACAATGCGCTGGACTATCTTGCATCGGTTACCAGCTTTCTTGAATTCCAGATAGCCGAAGGAAGATTTGACAGAGAGGCGCTTCATCGTGCAATGTATTATATGTTTGACGGACATACGATAGACAGCTCAAGTATTTATTTTGAGCCGGACATGTATGACGGCAAGGATGATGAATACGTAGGCACCGTTTACGGAACAAACCTTTCGGGGCGCATCGCTTACTACTTTTTCCGCTACGGCGGCAGAACCGGATACAGGCAGGAGGCTCTGGCAGACGATTTGGGATTTGCTTCGCCGATTTATCTTGCGACAAAAGAATCGCAGGCCCCGACCTATACTTCGCCGGTGATTTATAATATCGGCGGAGTGGATACGCTGATGTTTTCAATAGGATATCCGATTTTCGGGCAGGAGCATGAGTTTCTGGGGGTAGTTACCGCGAATATATTTCTTGATGAGCTTCATGAGCAGATACAGGAAGAGGAAATATATGAGACAGGATATGTGATTATCGTAAATGATAAAGGATATATGGTGTACAGCCCGCGCTTTGAGGATATCGGAAGAGCCCGCGCGGATTTGGGCTTTACATACCCTCTGCCGCCGGATGATATGCCGTTCGAGGTTTTTAATGCCAGGTCGATTTTAAACAATAAAAGAACGCTTGTGGCAGGACAGATACTATTTTTCCCGCAGATAGACGGCAGGTTTTATGTATCTGTCGCGGCACCGCTTTCGGAAATAAACGCCGATGGAACGCGATTATTGCTGATAGTTATAACACTCAGCATTTCCTTAATCATTCTTATGACCATTTTCCTTTATTATCTTATCGGCAGACTTACAAAACCGCTGGTTGAGTTTACAAAAAGCACACATGAAATCGCAAAAGGCAACTACAGCGTCAGGATAACGGGTGATTATCAGGATGAGTTTGCCGTTTTAAAGGATTCTATGAACAGAATGACCGGACGCATAGAGCACTCAATCGGAATACTACAAAACATTTTAAACGGTATCGGAGCATTTGTTTATGTCGCGGACCCGATAACGGGCGAGCTGATGTTTATTAACGATAAAATGAAGGAGGATCTCGGTCTGGATGATGATGTTCTCGGACAGCTCTGTTTTGAAGTTCTTCACGGCAGCACTACGGGGATGTGTGAGCATTGCCCGCGCCGCAGATTCAACAAGGACCAAAACACGGCGGTCCTGTGGGAAAGCTATGATAGTATAACTGACAGATATTACCATAATACAAGCGTTTTTATTGACTGGATAGATAACGAAAAATCTCATCTTCAGCATTCGGTTGATATCACCGACCTTAAAAGAGTTACCGAAGAGAAGATTAAAGCAGAGGAAATGTCGCAGACAAAATCGGCGTTCCTTGCCAATATGAGTCATGAGATTCGAACGCCGATGAACAGTATAATCGGATTTTCGGAGCTTGCGTTGGATGATGTAATTTCAACAAAAACAGAAAATTATCTGATTAACATCCGTGAGAATTCGAAATGGCTGCTGAATATAGTTAACGATATACTTGATATCTCAAAAATTGAAGCAGGCAAGCTGGAACTCGAAAACATTCCCTTTAATATGCATGAGCTGTTTACGGCATGCAGGGCTATGATTGCGCCGAAAGCCGATGAAAAGGGGATTCTTCTGCATTTTTATGCCGAGCCCTCTATCGGCAGGGTGCCGCTCGGTGACCCGACGAGATTACGTCAGATATTGACGAATATTTTATCCAACGCGGTTAAATTCACAAGCTCCGGTATCGTAAAAATTCAGTCTAAAATCATAAATTCGACCGAAAATACTGTCACAATGTCATTTGAAATCAAAGACAGCGGCATAGGTATGACAGAAGATGAAATAAACCGCATATTCGAGCTGTTTACACAAGCGCAGTCCGGCACAACACGTAAATACGGCGGCACGGGGCTCGGGCTTGCGATAACCAAGTATCTGGTTGAAATGATGGGCGGGGAGCTTGAGGTTGAGAGTACACCCGGTGTCGGCAGCAAGTTCAGCTTTAAGCTTACTTTTGATACCATAAGCGTTGATGAAAGTGAAAAAACCGAAACAAAAATTGTGTTTAACGAGCTGAGAAAACCTACATTTTCTGGTGAGGTTCTTCTATGCGAAGACAATGCCATGAATCAACAGGTCATTTGTGAGCATCTTGAGAGAGTGGGGATTAACACGGTTGTTGCCGAAAACGGAAAAATCGGAGTAGAGACTGTGGAAAAAAGACTACAATCAAACGAAAAGCAATTTGACCTCGTTTTTATGGATGTGCATATGCCTGTTATGGATGGTCTCGAAGCCGCGGAATTGATTCATGAGCTTGACCCGAATCTCCCGATTGTGGCTCTTACCGCAAACATTATGTCCCACGACCGCGAGCTGTATAAAAAAAGCAAAATGACGGGCTATATGGGAAAACCCTTTACATCGCAGGAGCTGTGGCGCTGCTTAATGAATTATTTCACACCGCTGCATTGGAATGCCGAAGATGAAGCGCGAAATGAAAAAAATGAAAAGAAACTAAAGCAGAAGCTTATAAATCATTTTATTGTCGCCAACAAGGATATAATTACGGAGATTGAAGCAGCGCTGAACGAAAAAGATTATACGCTGGCTCATAGGCTTGCGCATACCTTAAAAAGTAATGCCGGACAACTAAAAAAAGAAGCCCTGCAAAATGCTGCGGAGGCTGTAGAGAATGTATTTATTTCCGGAAGTAACAATGTTGAGCCGGAGTTGCTAAAAACACTTGAACGAGAGCTTTTTACAGTGCTTGCCGAGCTCGAGCCGATGGCTCATGAGGAAGCAACAACGGAAGAGGCGGAGTATTACAGCAATGAGGAAGCATATGAGTTTTTGATGAAAATAAAGCCCATGATTGATGATGACGACCCGGAGTGTCTGGAACATATTGATGAGCTTAAACTGGTTCAAGGAAGCGAGGAGCTTGTCCGGCTGCTGGAGGATTTTGAATTCATCCCCGCCGCCGAATTGCTCGACGAGTTGCTAAAAACCTACACAGACCAAAGCTAAGAAGCAAGTCCGCAATACCAAGTCTTATATAATCTCTTTAACGCGGGATAACAGAGTCGTGTTTATCTCAGTTTTGTCAATAATTCCGATTGCCCCGAGCTTATCACAACGTGCCCGCACCTCATCATCAATATATCCCGTAAGGAACACAACCGGTATATCGGACCAGTCTGTGTTCTCTTTTAGTTTTGCAATAGCCTCAAAGCCGTTCATATCCGGCATTTCAATATCCAGCAGAATTAAATCGGGCTGCTTTTTTAACAAAAGCGAAAACATCTTCTCCGCCGATGACATGGTAAGAACCCGGTAATCATTATCCAGAACCGATGCCGCCAGTGTCAAAATAGAATCGGTATCATCAATAAGAAAAATAAGCTTATCCATATTATATAAAACTCCTTGCTATCAGTTAGCAATTTACTCCGGTATTTTCGCTAGTACGGGTCTTGTCGCCCTACATACGCGAAAACTCCGTAGCAAACAGCTAACTGATAGCTATTATTGCAATTTTATTTATTTGCCATTGCGTTTCTGATGCGCCGTCTCGCAATATAGTCTGTCAGAACATCTGCTATTTTATCCTTTAGAATAGCCTCATCAATAGGCTTGACTATAAAACCGCAGGCACCTATGTTCGTAGCTACGGACACATTATCAATTGTGCCCTCAGATGTCAAAAATACAATAGGTGTGTTTTCATGCTCGGGTTCATTTCGAATCAAAGGAACAAGCTCAAAGCCGTGCATAACCGGCATATGGCAATCGAGCAGGAATAAATCGGGAACAACCCTGCTTAAAACATCTTTTATGGCTTGAGGCTGCGGAAGTGTATAAACCTTATAATCATCACTCAGCAAATGATTAAGAGTCTGTAAAATACTGGGATTATCATCAATTGCGAGGATGATGGGTCTGTTCTCCCCGCTTCGCGACGGGTCAAGATGCGATTCGATACAATCAATCAGCTTTTCATTGTTAATCGGCTTTGTTATAAAATCAACCGCACCGAGGCTCATGCCCTTATGCACGCTTTTTCTGTCTGTTTTGTTGCCCGTTAAGAATATAACGGGAATGTCTTTATAACGGGGGTCATCCTTAAGCTGCTGTATGATATCAAACCCGTTACTTTCCGGCATTTGAATATCCAGAATAATCATCTCGGGCATGACTTTTTCAAGAAGCTCAAAAAGGATTTCCCCGGTCTGCGCGGGATAAACCTCATAGATGCTTTTTAATCTTTCCTTAAGGGTTGTCAGGACGTAATTAACATCGTCGACAATAATGATTTTTCTTCTCTCTTCATCCATATTAAAACCCGTTCCTTTCGCTGCATATAAATCAATCTTTGGTAAGCATTTTTACTACCTTTGGGAATTGCATTAAATCAATATGATTTTGAATCCTTTTTACAAGCCCGTCATCCGCCTCATACTGGTATTCATCTATTTCCGCCATAACCGAATCAACATCATCCATGCTGTAATTTTCACATGCGATTATTAATTTTGCGAGCAAAGCTTCGTCCGGTTTGTCTTTTTTCGGCTTCGGATTCTCCGAATCGATAGCGGAAAGCATATCTTGAATATCATTAATAAGCTTATTTGCGGATTCTAAAAAAGCAGGGTTGTTTTCCAAAACAAAGCTCAGGTCACCGGCTTTTGCGGCATCCTCAAGCGCTTCAGCGCTTTTACCGAGTTGCTTGGCATTAATATCATAGCTTGAGCCCTTTATGCCGTGGACATTTATTCCGTAGGCGGTAAGGGTGCTTTCATCGACGGTTTCCATTTCGGCGAGTGTGGAAAGTGTGCCGGTAGCAAATGAACGTAATGTTTTCAGATAAGCCTTTTCGGCACCTTCAAACCTTTTAAGTCCTTTTCTAATATCCAGACCGGGTATTGTTCTGCCATTTATAAGACCGCTCTTACGGGTTTCTTTTGTTTCATCTGTGCCGTCCGATGGAGAATCCGCGGAGCCGTTCTCATGTTTTTTTACTGTTTGCAAAACTGCCGCGTATTCCATCGCCAGAAGTCCCGCTTCTTCAAAATCACTATGAAGCGCATACTCTTTGATTTTATCAAAAACCTCGCTTGTTTTTTCGGAGCGGTTCTCAATTTCATCAATTATGGACAAAACGGATTTTCTGTCGTATTCTACGCACATTTCTTCAATTTCGTGCAGTTTTTTGCACAGGATGTCTATGTCATCCTTGCTGTCAAATCTTTTTTGCCCCAGCTTCTCAAGCAAATCGCGCATTTTTTCAATAAAACCGGGAGTCTCCGATTCAATAAAATTAAGAACCTTCTCACGTCCGGCAAGCTCCAGATTTAACGCAAATTCCGAAAGCTCATCCTCACCGATGCATTTAAGTGTGCTTTTTAAGTTGTGAACAGTTGTTATATATCTTTGAATATAACTCTCGCTCTCAAGCCATCCGTTTATTTTGCTTAAATCATTCAGTACCGACAGAGCTTTATTCGCGTCGCTTTTAAACGCGTTGAGTAACGCGGGCTCTGTGAGCTGTTCTTGTTCGGTTTCTTCGGCTTCCGGTGAAGAGTTCGCTTTTTCGCGCGCAGCATCAATAATATCCTGCGGTTGCCTATCTCTTATAAGCTTAACCAGAATAGAGTCCAACTGCTGTATATCTATGGGTTTTGATATGAATTCATCAAAGCCGTTTTGCAGGAACATCTCAGCCTGTCCGGTCATTGCGTTTGCCGTGAGCGCGACTATCGGGTGGGTATACCCGGATTCCCGAAGACGTTTTGTAGCCTCCATACCGTCCATTTCGGGCATCATATGGTCCATAAAGATAACATCATACTCCTTGCCGCTTTCAATAATATCAAGGGCTTCGCGACCGTTGACAGCGGTGTCGATACGCAGCTTGTAAGGCTCCATAAACCTGACCGCGACAAATAAGTTTGTATCCGTATCATCAACAATAAGCACTTTTCCGTATGGCATAGGCTCGCGTTTAAATTTTGAACTGTCTTTGCCCTTTAAATTAATCGGGCGGAATTTGCGCAGGTCTTCCGCTGCCGCTTTTCCGAGTATATTGGCATCTACAATACCTTGGGGCAGCTTTATTGTAACCTCCGTGCCTTTTCCGGGTTCGCTTTCAACATGAATACTTCCATGCATCAGATTTACCAGCAGACGCATAATTGAAAGACCCAATCCCGTTCCTTCTATTTTGCGGTTTTCTATTTCATTAAACCGCGAATATTCGTCAAAGAGCATATCCAACTGCTCTTTTGTCATGCCGCTGCCGGTGTCTTTTACACGCAGTACCAGCGAGATGCCTTTAATGCTCGGTTCGGATTCATAAGCTATGGATAGTGTTACCGATCCGGCTTCGGTATATTTAAAAGCATTTGAGAGCACATTGTTAAGTATTTGTTTGATACGAAGCTCATCACCTACAAGCCTTGCCGGAATATCCTCTTTTATATCAAGCTCAAATGTTATCTCCTTGTCTTCAATTCGCATAACATTCAGTTGAACCGTATCGCTTATCATGTCGGCGAGCTTGTATTTTGAAGGTAGGATGTCCAGCTTGCCGGCTTCTATTTTTGAGAAGTCCAATATGTCGTTTATTATATCAAGGAGCATTTCACTGGAAGCGTAGATTCTTTCCAATCCTTCCGATGTCTCTTCGGTTGTTCTCTCCTCATTTTGCAATAAAATATCGGTGATTCCCATGATTGCGTTCATCGGTGTACGGATTTCGTGACTCATATTCGCGACAAAGGATGATTTGGACTGGTTTGCGGCTGTTGCAATATTGGCAGCCTCCTCCAACTCCCGCTGCAGATTTAAAATCTGTATTTGAAGACGGACTCTGTGCTTTACAACCATCGCGTTAAAGGGCTTGCGTATATAATCAACGGCTCCGATAGCAAGTCCTTCACGCTCGCTGTCGCTGTCGTTGACCCCTGTTATAAATATAACGGGGATGTTTTTAGTATCTTCCGTTTTCTTAAGCTCGGCAATGACGTCAAAGCCGTTCATTCCGGGCATAACAACATCAAGCAGTATAAGATCGGGCAAAGCCTCGTGTGCTTTTTCCAAAGCCGGCTTTCCGTCCTTAACAGCATAAATCTTGTAGTCCTGTTTTAAAATGCTCGCAAGCTCCATAAGGCTTGACGCGTCGTCATCAACAATTAACAGGCTGTTTTGCTTTTCCATATTATTTCGTACTTCTCCTCACGTAGTGAACCTATCCTTCGCTTCTTTTATCTTGTCCTTTACCTCGTTAAAAATCTCCGCGATTTTCGGGTCAAAATGACTGCCCGCATCCTCTATGATTATACTCACTGCTTTGTCATGGTCAAAGGCTTTTTTATACGGTCTGTCCGATACGAGGGCATCATATACGTCAATAACAGCCATTATTCGCCCGTGCAAGGGTATTTCGGTTCCTTTCAGGTTGTTTGGGTATCCGGTGCCGTCCCATTTCTCATGATGATATTCCGCAAACAGCATGGCGTTTTCGAGGAAGACCGCGTCACCGGTTCTTTCAATCATTTGCTCAATCATCCGTTTACCTGCGGACGGATGTGTTTTTATTATATCAAATTCTTCAAAGGTCAGCTTGTCGGGCTTATTTAAAACCGAATCGGGTATTGAGATTTTACCGATATCATGCAGACGTGCCGACGATACAACCGAGTCCAAATCCCAGTCCTTCATTTTGTCGTCATAAACTCCCTGCTCCATCATCGCGTCAACCAGTATGTTCATATAAATCGATGTTCGGTCGATATGTCCGCCTGTGTTTGAGTCACGGCTTTCCACAAGATCCGCAAGGGTGAAAACAATACCGTTTTTTAAGCGCTCAAGCTCTTCCGAGCGGCGTGCCAGCTGCTCTGTCCGATGAGCCAGTTGCCTGGTGCGTTCACGTACAACCTCGTCAATACTCAAATGCAGCTTCATCCGGTTAAGAAGCACAGGCTCGGTAAACGGTTTCATTATGAAGTCTACCGCTCCAAGCTCAATACCGTATGCTTCGCTTTCGGCATCAGACAAGCCGGTAAGAAAGATGATGGGAATATCGGCGTATTTTTCATCATCCTTTAATAATTTCATCGCTTCGAAACCGTTCATTTCCGGCATTTCCACGTCGAGTAAAATTAAATCGGGCGTAAACTTTGTCAGTGCCTCAAACATTTTAGCCGCCGACGGCAGTGCTATCACTTTATAATACTTTGCCAGTGAATCCTCCGCAACGGTAAGGTTTGTTTCGTTATCATCAACAATGAAGATAATATTTTGTTTGGCTTCGCTGAGTTCTTCCTTTTCGATTTCGCTGGGCATCTCAAAAACACTGACCCTGTTGCGCCCTCTGTTTTTTGCCGTATAAAGCGCCATGTCCGTCCATGAAATAAATTTCTCGATTGTGCTGCCCTGCCCGGGTGCACGCGTGTTAACACCGGCGCTTACGGTCAGTCTTGTAACAGCGCCGTTGTATGCAGGGATTATCATATCTTCTACATGCTGCCGTACAGTCTCGGCTACATCGTAAGCACCTTGAGTAATTGTATTGGGTAAAAGAATGATAAATTCCTCACCGCCCCAGCGCGCAGCAAAGTCACCCGGACGTTTGAGGACACCGAGGAAAAGCTTGGAAATCATTTCCAGAGCGGTGTCACCCTGCTGATGTCCGTATTTCTCGTTGTACTTATTAAAGTGATCAATATCCACCATTATTACACTGAGAGGAGTTTGGTCACGCGAGGCACGGTCCCACTCCTCGGCAATTTTCATTTCAAAGCTGCGCCTGTTTGGCAAGCCCGTCAAATGGTCGCTCATACTCAGATGCTCGATTTTGCGGAACTGATTAAGCAACTGGATTTGATGATTGATTCTGAGTTTAACAAGTGATTTGTTTAAGGGCTTGTGCACATAGTCCACCGCTCCTTCGGACAAACCCTTTATTTCGATTTCACGATCGGTTTCTACGGTTATAAAAATAACGGGGATGTACTTAGTCAGCTCGCTTTCTTTGAGCTTTTTAAGCACATCAAAGCCGCTCATTTCCGGCATGATAATATCCAACAGTATAAGGTCGGGTTTTATTTCACCCACTTTTTCCAATGCGGATTCGCCATCCTTCATTGTATAGATTTTATAATCCGACCTTAATATACTAGCAAGCTCCAATAGAGTTGATGTATCGTCATCAATTATTAAAATGCGGTTTTTATCTTCCATACCTTTTACTTATTCCTCTTCTTTCAACTCGGCAGGGTCTTCCGGTATTTCGGTATCTGCTGATTCATCAAGCCAGGAAACCGGCTCGAGATATCTTAATAGGCAGCCCCACAGCTCATGTGACACAAACGGCTTGCCGAGACATTCTTTCATTCCGGTATCAATATA